>ERZ772945.1927-NODE-1927-length-13701-cov-5.044262_pt1 | contig 13701 bp, 10 predicted proteins | sample MGYA00511681_ERZ772945 | MGnify/ENA primary metagenome ERZ772945 (study PRJEB29015, sample SAMEA2737943) | human oral metagenome | biome: human oral; feature: human-associated habitat; material: dental | place: China | collected 2143 ... | reverse complement strand
CGGTCTTCAAATCTGCTGCAACTCTGAAAAATGTGCTTTGCTGATGACCGAGTTCGCCAAGACAAAATGCTTGTAATTCGTAGATAAAGTTTTCTGTCAGCTGCGAAAAAGCCAAATCCGAAACATGATACTTCTTCTGTATAAACTCCTGCAACCGTTTTCGAGTGGAATGATAGGCGGACATAGAGTCCCTCTTGATGTCTATACCGATATGGCTTTCTTTCTCCTTGATGAGCATATCCAGCCTCTCGATAAGCATACATCTTGCCTGTACGCTGCCTTGAAACCGTTCTTTCACATTAGTTGCATCAAATGGCTGTCCTTTGGCAATCAAAGACTGATAGGCAGATTGAATGGAAAGCAACAAATTCTCCAATCTCCCATTAATCTCCACCGCCTCACGGCTCTTGCCGTCCATCCTGCTCTCACGGGGATTCCATAAATCGGGGTTGCAGGAGAGTTTACAACTAAACTGGGCAATGGAACGCTCAATGGTAATACGCCCCATAATCGGAGCTCTCCCCGACTTGTCCAGACCGCTCTTTTTAAGGTAGAGCAACACCTTCATTTTCTCTGTTTTCATACGCTTTAATTTTTATGGGCAAAGTTACCCGAATTAAAGCGTTCCTCACTTATGCAGAAAACTGCCGACCGAAGCAACAGCCACACGAACGAAAATAATTCAGTTACCGAATACTGCACCATCGTTACCTACATCAAAACAGGGTAACACTCTGGTAACTGAACTTCTGCCTAAATCTGCATATTTCTACCCTTTACAAACAGAGCAGTATTATGCTGATTTATGTATTCCCTCCTCATTATCAGTTAGTTTACATCAATTTCGATATTTCTTCATTTTCATTGATTAGTTACAACACAATTGTTTTCCGTTTACGGCGTAATCGTGTTGCGTTTACGGCGTAATCGTCGTATAAAAGTGCCGTAAACGGCTTTTGATGCCGTAGCGAAGGGGTGACGGGTATATGACTTACCACTCTTGCGGGCCTTGTCAGGGGTAAAAGTTTACGAAAAGTTCTATTCGGATTACTTGGCAGAGGGTAAATTATTCAGAATTAATTTTACATGATTCTTCGGCATAACGGTTCTGTCATGCTATGCCCGGGTTTGCCCGTTGCCATCGATAAGCCACTTGTATGTGGTTATTTCTTCCAGAGCCATAGGGCCGCGCGGGCCTAACTTCTGGGTGCTGATGCCTATCTCTGCGCCCATACCGAACTGGCCTCCGTCGGTAAAACTTGTCGGCGCATTGACGTAAACGCATGCCGCATCAACCGCCATCTGGAAGCGTCGGGCCGCATCAGGGTCGGCGGTGACGATGGCTTCGCTGTGTCCCGAGTCGTAAAGGGCAATGTGTCTGACGGCTTCTTCCAAGCTGTTGACCGTTTTTATGGCGAGCTTATAATCGAGAAATTCGGTGCCGAAACAGTTGTCGTCGGCATGCTGCAACAGGGCAGAAGGGTAACGGTCATGAAGTGCTTCAAAGGCCTGTTCGTCGGCATGGAGCGTGACCTGTTTCGCGGCCAGCGGCTCACAAATGCGGTAAAGCTGCGGCAATTGGGCCGAATGTACAATCAAACAGTCAAGCGCGTTACATACACTAACGCGTCGGGTCTTGCCGTTGAGCACGATGTCGGCAGCCATTTTTATATCAGCTTTGCGGTCGATATAGGTGCTGACGACGCCCGCCCCCGTCTCAATGACGGGTACCCGGGCCTTGTCACGCACGGCCTGTATGAGGCGTTTGCCGCCACGTGGTATGCAAAGGTCAATGTATCCTGTGGCTTGCAGCATTGCGTCGGTAGCCTCATGGGTAGGCGGCAACAGCACGACGGCCCCTTCGTCAATGCCGAATTGGCGCATCACATCGTGTATCAGACTTACCCCTGCGCGGCAGGAGTATTCGGCATCCTTGCCGCATTTCAGCACGCAAGCATTGCCACTTTTGAAGCATAGCGAAAAAACGTCGAAGGTAACATTGGGACGGGCTTCGTAAATCATGCCGATAACGCCGAAGGGTACGCTCACGCGGCGCAGGTGAAGACCGTTGGGAAGCGTCGTCTCCTTGAGCGTACGGCCCAGCGGCGACGGCAGCGTGCTGACGTGACGCATGTCTGAAGCAATGCCTTTCAGCCTGTCGGCGGTGAGCATTAAGCGGTCGAACATGGGGTTGCTGCGGTCCATTCGGGCCAGGTCTTGGGCGTTGGCCTCCAGCAATTCGGATGTATGATTTTCAATAGCACATGCTACGGCCTGAAGTACAGCATTGCGCTTCTCATCGCTCAGCATGGGTAACGTCAGGCTTGCAGCCCTGGCTCTCTTGAATTGTTCGAGCATAAGATAAAATGTTTTTGAAAGAAACGATTACTCCATGTACAAGTAATCGTAATGGATAAGCGGGCGCACGTCGTGCTTACCCATCAGTTTGCGGGCCTCGTGAGCGTCATATCCGCTGCGGCCAATGGCTATAACCTGCCCGTCATGCCCTGTAACGTTGATGATATCACCCTCTTCAAAGTCGCCCTCTATCGCCGTAACGCCTACCAACAGCAGGCTGACGGCCGCGTCACCCTTTAGGGCTTCCTCTGCTTTAGCGTTGATATGAACGGCCCCTTTGGCAAAACACTCGCTGTGAGCAATCCATTTTTTAACCTGCGAAACGGGCTCGGGATTCGGCAGAAACTCCGTATGGAGCATGCTTTCGGGATGTTCCACCAGATTGATAAGGATGTTGTCTGCCGTTCCGTTGGCAATAATCACCCTGATTCCCTCCTCTGCAACCTTGCGCGCAATGTTGGTTTTGGTCATCATTCCGCCCCTGCCGAAGTGGCTTTTGCTGCTTTGGATATATTCGGAAAGGTCGTGGTCGTAGTTCACCGTTGGGATAACCTGCGTGTCTGTAGCCTTGGGGTCGTCGTTGAAAATGCCGTCGACGTTCGACAGGATAACCAGCGAGTCGCAGTCCATCATGGCTGCAACCAGCCCTGCCAGCTCGTCATTGTCGGTAAACATCAGCTCTGTGACGCTTACAGTATCGTTTTCATTCACGATGGGTATGACATCATTGTCGAGCATTACGCTCATACAGGCGCGTTGGTTCAGGTATTCACCACGCGTAGAAAAGCTCTCTTTCATGGTGAGAACCTGCCCGACGTGCATGCCATATTCGCGAAAAAGATCGTAGTAGAGGCCCACAAGTTTGACCTGTCCCAGAGCCGAGAAGAGCTGCCGCTGCGATACACTGTCGAGCTTACGGTCGATATGAAGCTCTCCCCGCCCGCTTGCCATCGCGCCTGATGATACAAGAATCACCTCGTAATTATGGCGTTTTAACCAGACGATTTGGTCGACAATGGCCGACATTCGCGTTACATCGAGCTTGCCGTCAGGACGTGTCAGCACGTTGCTGCCTACTTTAACTACAATTCTTTTCATTGTTATTTTTTACAATCACAATTGTTGATTGTAATTCAATTGATGATAGTGTATTGCCGTCGTTTTCACGAACGGCAATACTTACAAGTTTTATTTGTTGTTGTCCTTTTCGCGAATTTCAACCCTTCTAATCTTTCCGGAGATGGTTTTGGGCAATTCGTCCACAAACTCAACAACGCGCGGATATTTATATGGTGCCGTTTCGTGCTTGACATGGTCCTGTAATTCCTTGATCAAATCGGGACCAGCCTTGCCCTTCCATTCGTCAGAGAGCACGACAGTAGCCTTTACTACCATTCCTCTTATTTCATCGGGAACACCGGTTATGGCACATTCTACAACGGCCGGATGGGTCATAAGTGCGTTCTCTACCTCGAATGGGCCGATACGATAGCCCGAACTCTTGATGACATCATCGGTGCGTCCTACGAACCAGAAGTAGCCATCCTCGTCACGCCACGCCATATCGCCCGTGTGATATATGCCATCATGCCACACCTCGCGGGTGCGTTCCTTGTCATGATAGTAGCCTTTGAAGAGGCCGATAGCCTTGTTGTTGACCGTGTTGATGCAGATTTCGCCACGCTCTCCGTCCTCACAATCGGCACCGTCAGGACGCAAAAGGATTACCTCATACTGCGGATTAGGCTTCCCCATGCTCCCGGGGCGCGGCTTAATCCATGGGAAAGTGCCAAGCGTCATGGTGGTTTCGGTCTGCCCAAAGCCCTCCATGATGTGTATTCCGGTAAGGTTAAAGAACTTCGTTTCGACAGAAGGATTCATCGCTTCGCCCGCCGTGGTGCAGTATTCCAGACTGCTGAGGTCGTACTTGCTGAAGTCTTCCAGTATCATAAAGCGGTAAATGGTAGGAGGTGCGCAAAACGATGTAACATGGTATTTTTCCATAGCGCGCATGATTTTCTCTGCCGTGAACTTCTCGTGGTCGAATACAAACACCGTCGCTCCGGCGAACCACTGTCCGTATAACTTCCCCCACACGGCCTTTCCCCATCCTGTATCGGCAACGGTTAGGTGAATACTGTGCTCCGATAAGTTGTGCCAGTAGACGCCGGTAGTAAGGTGTCCCAGAGCGTAAAGGAAGTCGTGGGCAACCATTTTCGGTTCACCGCTCGTGCCACTTGTGAAGTAAATGAGCATGGTATCTTCGTTTTCGTTCGCATTTTCCGGCCGTCTGAAGTGAGGAGCTTTGCCCCATTCCTTAAACCAATCGTGGAAATGCTCAGGCACGGGTTTGCTGCTTTCACACATAGAATTGACTGCAACAAGTACCTTTACGGTGGGACTTTCGGACAATGACTCCAAAACCTGCGTGGTTACATAGCTGTCGTTCACACAGATAATAGCCTTAACGCCTGCCTTTTCGTTCCGGTAAATAATATCATTTTTGGTTAACATATGTGTGGCAGGAATGGCAATGGCTCCTATTTTGCACAGAGCCATCATGCAAAGCCACCATTGATAGTGACGCTTAAGGATGAGCATGACTTTGTCGCCGCGCGTAATGCCAAGGCTCATCAGGTAGGCAGCTGTCTGGTCGGTTTGCTCTTTGAACTGCTTATACGTTGTTCTGACCTCTTCACCCCGTTCACTTGCCCAGAGCAAACAAACCTTATCAGGCTCAATCCGCGCCCATTCGTCCATGACGTCATAGGCAAAATTGAAGTTCTCGGGTATTATAAAGTGCAGATTTTCTTTGTAATCTTCCTCTGAAGAAAAGCGTGTCTGCTTCAGAAATCTCTCTATCATCTTTTGTTTTTGTTAAAATATTATGTTAATCGATAACCACACTGATAAAGGTTACCGGCTTGTTATTGAGTGCACGCATGCAGTGCGGGCGACGTCCGTCAAGGTAAATGCTGTCGCCTTCGTTCAGTATAATTACCTTGTCATCAATGGTAATTTCCATCGTTCCTTCCATAACGACGTTAAATTCCTGTCCGTCAACAGTGTTCTGTCTGTACTTTTTACCGTTTGGAAGCGGGTCTACTTGAGCGATAAATGGGTCGGCCTTGCGTCCGCGAAAGCCTCCGGCGAGGCTCCGATACTTATAGTCGTTGCCACGGTCTATTTCAGGACCCATACCCTTTCGCGTCACGTAGTAGGTGCTCATACGGGGTTCTTCACCAAAGAGAAGAACATCAAGATCGATGCCGTAGCGTTTAGAAATTTTGCTAAGCCTGAATACTGATGGGTCAGCCTCGCCGGCTTCGATCTTTAAATAGTGTTCGAGCGAGATGCCACAAAGCTCTGCAACTTCTTCAGCGGGGATGTTGAGAACATCGCGAAGGCCTTTAAGACGCTCGCCGATTTGTCGGATTGATTCTTCCATTTTTACTGTATTTTAGTCTGATTCGGAGGTCAAAAGTACTAAAACCTCATTATTTGCAAAAAGTTTTTCTGTTATAATGTAGGGTAATTTGATATTAAATGTTAATTCTTGCGCACATATATATCATATGTGCAAGATTCTATTACACAATCATTTAAGCATTGTGCAATTTTTAAAAGTTAGTGTTGAAAGAAGGCTTATTTCGTACCGGCTTTCAGTCCCTGAATAACTGCGTTTGTAAAGCCGGCTTTTTCCATGGCATTCAGGCCTTTTATGGTAAGTCCTCCAGGTGTGGTAACACGGTCAATAGCAGCCTCGGGATGCATATCTGTGCCTTGCAGGAGCGAAACAGCACCCTGTAAAGTCTGCAGCACAATGGCTGTTGCCGTATCGGCTTTAAAGCCTAATTCAACGCCTCCTTCGGTAGCGGCGCGTACATATCGCATGGCATAGGCAATGCCACAACTGGCTAATGTGGTACCCGCTGCGAGGTGAGCCTCATCGGTTATCAGACTTTGGCCCAGGTCGTCAAACAATGATTTGACAAGTACTGTTTGCTTTTCGTCAGCCTTGCATGGCACGATAAAGCTCATTGATGCGCGATAAGCAATGGCAATATTGGGGATAACCTGAAATAAGGGTGGAGTGGAACCGTCCTTATTAAGCCATGAAAAAAGTATGTCACTGCTAATGCCGGCAGCTATGTTAATGATAATTTGATGCTGATAATTCAATACGGGCTTAATTTCGCAGATTACCTGCTCAACAAGCCATGGCTTTACCACAATGGCAATAAGTTGTGCACCTTCAACAGCAATGCAGTTATTGGTAGTAGTTTGTACCCCCTGAAGGGCAAATTTCTCTAATTTTTCCTGATGCGGATTGGCAATAACAATATCCTTTGGCTTAAAAAAGTTTCCCTTTAATAAGCCTTCAGCCAGGGCACTGCCCATGGAACCTGCTCCGATAACTGCTATTTTCATGATTTGTGTTGAATGTAGTTCCTTTGGCTTATCAAGCCACCAGAACTGTTATTTTGTATCTTTGGGAATGATAAGCCAGAGTATGGGATAGAGAATAATGCCGCTAAATACTGTACACACTGTGAGTGCGGCATAGATAATACGTATTATTGTAGGGTCGGTATCAAAGTAATAGGCAATACCACCCAACACTCCTGCTATAATTTTATTGTCTGATCGTACTAACTTTCTTCCGTTAGCCATAATATTATTTGTTAGTTTGTTTTTTCAATAATGATACTTATCTTCTGTTATGATAGTGCCACCATTTTGTTTAAATGGTAACAAAGTCGTTGATATTCCGTGTTATTTCGTTGGTATCAGCCCCTTCACGTATCACGATAAAGATGGTATCGTCGCCGGCTATCGTGCCGAGAATGTCTTCAATATCGCTATTATCAATGTTGTATGCAATGCTGCTGGCATATCCCGGGCGCGTTTTGATGACACCCATATTGCCTGAGAAGGTAATGGATATGAAACCCGACACCGATAACATGGCCGTTGCCGACAGAGGTTTGTGTATGCGTTTATACATGGTTTCGTTGGGCAGGACGTAAACATATTTGCCATTCATGCTGGCAGCCTTGGCTACTTTCAGCTGCTTAAGGTCGCGACTGAGCGTAGCTTGTGTAAGCGTGAATCCCTCTTTCTTCAATTCTTGCAGTACTTCTTCCTGATTACCGAGTTCCTTACTCGATATAAGCATGCGTATAGTCTCCAGTCTTCGTCTTTTCGTATTCATGGTTGGTTGATTATTCTATTGCGTAGCAAAGTTACGATAATTATGTGCCTACATGACAATTCCATAGATATTTTTTATGTTAAAGAACCTGATATATATTGACTTTGGACGTTTGGCGAGCATAAATATACGAATACCGTTATTAAAACTAACAATTAAAATCTGCAAAAACAAGTGTATACAGTTTTAAAATGCTTATAATATAATAAGGTGTAATGTTGTATTGTCATGGAATGGTTGTCGTATTATAGTGATGATATTTGTATGAGATACTAACTTTTGTTTTGTATTGATTTTGCAGTTAAAATGAAAAAATAGCATGGAAAAGGTTGTTTTGCCCATTCTTATTTGCTACTTTTGTTGCTATTAGTTGGCAAAACAACCAACTATTGGCAAAAAGAAGCTGTATAACAAGGGTTGTTTCCTAACAGTTTCTTCCTTAAACCTGAAATGAGTTAAGTCAATCTAATGGGGTTAAGACTGATTTTTTATGTTATCAACATATACTAATCAATTTCATAGTAGCCTGCGGAAGATGGTTCTTGCCAGCCTGCTTTTGTTTGTTTTGTTGCCATTAAGGGCACAGATTCAAAAGTCGGGTGTCATTACTGACGTTCATGGCGACCCGCTTGTAGGTGTAAGTGTGGTAGAGGTGGGGACGGTAAATGGTACACAAACCGATGCCGCCGGACGTTATTCGCTTAGTGTACGGCCTGGTTCAAAGCTGCGATTGACCTATGTTGGCTTTGTATCGCAAACTATTACACCAGGTAGAAGCGTGGTGATGAAAGAGAATCAGGAAACACTGAACGAAGTGGTTGTGGTAGGATATGGCACTATGCGTCGTAAGGATGTTACATCATCTATCACCACCGTTGGCACGAAAGACCTGAATCAAGGCGTGTTTACCGACCCCGCCCAGATGTTACAGGGTAGGGTTGCCGGACTTGTCGTGTCGTCAACAGCCGATCCGGGCGGCACGTCATCAATCAGTTTGCGAGGTGCTTCTTCCCTTCGCGCAGGCAGTGCCATGCAGCCTTATTACGTAATTGACGGCATACCGGGGAGCGATATTTCCATGGTTGCTCCGTCAGATATTGAGAGTATCGACGTATTAAGAGACGCATCGGCTACGGCTATTTACGGCTCGAAGGCGGCAAATGGGGTTATTATCATCACCACAAAAAAAGGATTGGCAGGTCGAACCACTGTTACTTATGATACTTACCTTGCTTTTGATCATACTTTGCGCCGCTTGGCGATGGCCTCGGCTGCCGATTTAAGAGCATCAGGACTGCTTGTTGACGATGCCGGTGCTGATGTAAGCTGGCAGAATGAGGTGCTGCGTACGGGCATAAGCCATAGCCATAATCTGTCGATTAGTGGAGGAAACGAGCGAACTAAGTACATTACGAGCCTTAATTTTATCAGTCATGACGGCGTGATACGGGGTACTTCCATGAATCGTGCCAACGTACGGTCGTTGGTAAGCACACGTGTTTTGAAGAATAATCTTGAACTTTCGGCAGGCGTTAACGCCATGCTGGGTATACATCATGGTGTGCCTGTGACGGGCTATAACCAATCAGTGCTCGACGCCATGAACTATTTCTCGCCTACAAATCCCGTGAAAGACAAAGCGGGAAAGTGGTACGAGTCTACTTTCGGCACCAATAACTATAACCCCTTATCATTGATTCATGAAGACAAAAATGAGTTTTCGTGGCGTCGTATGCAGCTTGTTGCCAAGGCATCACTATGGGTAGTGGATGGCCTGATGTGGAATACCAATTACTCTTATTCCATCGGCCAGCGATCGTTTGCCAGTTATGACAGTAGCCAGTCGCAAATAGTGAAGGGGTATAACGGCCAGGCCAGGCGATCAATAACCAATGGAGAGGAACACAATATGGAGTCGTTTGTCAACTTCGACCGCAAAATGGGTCGGCTTCACCGATTGGGTTTCATGCTCGGTTACTCGTTTGAGCAACACATGAACAACGATGGCTTCGGCATTACCGTACATAATTTCTACGACGATACTATTGGCTTTCACAATATTTCCTACGCCAACCTCATCAATGGCATGAGTGATGTGCAGGGTGGTATGAAAGAAACGATACGTAATATTTCTTTTTACGGCCGTGCAAACTATGCTTATAACAGCAGGTATATGCTGCAAATGACGTTCCGCCGTGACGGTAGCTCGGTGTTTGGCAAGCATCATCGTTGGGGAACGTTTCCGTCAGCCAGTATCGCCTGGAACGTATCCGAGGAAGATTTTATGCAGGGAAGTATCTTCGATATGCTGAAACTGCGTGTGGGTTATGGTGTAAGCGGTAATGCTTTAGGCTTTGGGGCCTATACGGCTGTGACAACGTATGGATTAAATACTGCCGGTAGCTTCGCCTATACCAGTCCTGACGGCACACAGACGACGTACTATAAGCTCGAGCCTGCCAAAAATGCGAACCCTGATTTAAAGTGGGAAAGTACGGGCATGCTGAACTTAGGTGTTGACTTTACTTTCCTTAAGGGTCGGCTTAATGGAACAATAGAAGTGTACAATAAGAAAACATGGAATCTCATCTGGGACTATCCCGTAAGCACATACAGCTATCCTGTGCCCATGCTTACGGCCAATGTGGGCAACATTTCCAACCGTGGCATAGAGCTTACATTGAATGCAATACCCCTCCAATCGAAAGATTTTTTGTGGAATACCAGTCTTACGCTGTCACATAATTCGAATAAGGTAACCAAACTTACGAAAGGTCGTTTCAGTGTTAACTATGTAGAGAAGGGCGATCCGCGTATTGCAGGCATTACGGGTAACGGCTATACCGAGCGCATTATCGAAGGAAAGCCTCTGGGAACATTTTATACTTACGAGTGGGCGGGGCGCAATAGCAATGGCGTTTCACAGTATTACGTTCACGATCCCTTGACTAATGAGCGTACAGGTGCTGTAACAACGTCGCCCGTTGTCACCGATAAGACGATAGTTGGATATGCACAACCTAAATTGGTTTACGGGCTTAACAACACGCTTTCGTTTAGGAACTGGAGTCTCACAGCGTTTGTTCAGGGTAATCTTGGCAATAAAATTTTGAACACAACACGGGCTCAATACAGTGCCCAGTCGTTGCTTTCGGGTGGGAAGAACGTACTAAAGTCGGCCCTTGCTGACCCCTTATGGCAGCACGATCCCAATTATTTCATCCCGTCAGACCAGTATCTTGAGAACGGTTCTTACCTGCGGTTATCGACACTTTCTTTAACATACAACTTTACAAATTTAGGCGGATGGCTGCATGGTCTGCAAGTTTATGCCACCGCCAAGAACGTTTTTACGGTTACTTCCTATACTGGTCTTGATCCCGAAGTGGAGTTAGGAGGTACAGAGCCCGGCCTTGACCGCCGTGAGTCGTTCTATCCTCATATCCGAAGCATGATGCTGGGTGTGAAAGTTAACTTCTAAAACCTTGCGCGTTTTATGAAAAACAAATTAATCAATTGCATTGTTTCGGGTATTGTTGCCAGCATATTGACGGCATGTACCAATCTTAATGTCGATGTGGAATCACAATATACACGCTATCCCGGTACCGATATTGCTCAGGAGGCAGAGCTTGCCGACGTTTACTATCACCTGCGAACCATGTGGGGTTGTCATTATATGGAAGCACAGGCATTGTCTTCTGACGAGTGGGTAGGGCTTAGTTTTTCGGGCGATTATTATGATTCGGGAACTTTTTCACATCCTGCCTTGCACAACTTTAACTATACCGACCAGAGCCTTAACTGGTTTAACGACGTTTCGGCAGGCATTACAAAGGCTAACCTTGCCATCGCCGACCTGATGCAAAAACAGGCCCGGGCCGACCGTATTGCATCAGTACGTGCCATGCGTGCTTTCTTTCATTGGGTATTAATGGATGGTTTTGGTGACGTCCCTATACTTGAAGGAGTACCCTCCGACACCACAGAGGTAATCCGACAAAAGCGTGCCGACGTTGCCCGCTTTATTGAACGTGAACTGCTCGGCATCATACCACAGTTACCCGCAGACAATAATGCCTCTACCTATGGCAAGCCAACGCGGTGGATGGCTGAAGCCCTGCTGGTTAAATTGTATCTGAATTGGGCTGTCTATACAGCACCCGATGTAACGCAATACGATGCTGCGACGGCGGTAAATGAAAAGCTTGACAGTGTGGTTACCCACTGTGACAATATCATTAACAGTGGTTTGTTCAGTCTTTCTGAAGGTGCCCGGGGCTACCGTTCGAAGTTCTGGCCCGATAATGGTCCACAAATTAAGGATTTTATCTATGCCATTCCCTATGAAACCACATCGGCCACGGGTATGCTTTACGGCCGACCGCGTACGTGGCGACAGGCTGTAAACGATGGCTTTGGCGGGCCGGGGTATTATGGAACAAGACTTTCGTTGTCAGCAGGAGGCAATTTCTCGATGACGCCCGAGTGTGCAAGCCGTTTCTCTCTTGATGGCGACGACCGCAATGTGAATATGTTAGGCGATACGGTTTATATGTTTAATCCGTCCACTTGCGCCCGAACGTCTACACCTTATTTATATAAGGGCAAGCCAGTGGTGTTGAGCAAAAACATAGAACTTGATGCCAATGTGTCGGAGCGTGAGCGTCTCGACTGTGGCAAAACGGTGCGGGGATGGTCACAAGGTTACAAATCGGTGAAGTGGTTTGTGTCAGATGGCGACTACAAAAACGCGCGAAATCAGAGCAATGACGTCCCCGTCTTCCGCCTTGCAGACATAATTTTAGAAAAGGCTGAGGCTATCAGACGGGGCGCTGCGGCCACGAACGGTGATACACCACAAAGTCTTTTGAACCAGATAAGGTGCTATGTGCATGCTCCTGAGCTTGATCACGAACCGTCGTTACATGAGATTTTAGAAGAGCGCGGGCGCGAACTGTTCGACGAAAACTGGCGCCGGAACGATATGATACGCTTTGGAACCTTTGAAAATGAGTATGGATTCCATCGTCGTAATTTCCCAACGGCGCGCTTTGATAAGGAGCGTCGCGTATTCCCGATTCCCAAATCAACGCTCGATCAAAACGTAAACTGGAAGCAAAATGCAGGATATTAATTATATTCTTTGATAAAATAATATAAACCTAAAATCGTACAACTATGATGAAAAAGTATTTTTTACTGCTCTTTGTCGGTCTTATGATGTTCTCTCTTCAAAGCTTTTCAAAGCAAAATCAGGGAAAAGAGCATGGCCGGTTAACTGTAATTTCGTATAATATCCGGTTTGGAGTGGCCGACGATGGTGCCAATTCGTGGCAGTTCCGCAAGGCTGCAAGTACGGCGATGGTGCTTGATCAGCGGCCTGATATTTTTGGCTTGCAGGAAGCCTATGACTTTCAGGTCGACTATTTGCGGCAGCATTGCAAAGATTATTTAAGTGTGGGCGTACCGCGTGATGACGGTAAAAAGATGGGCGAAATTATGGCTATATTCTATAATAAAAAGGTAATCGAACTTGAACGGTGGGGTACTTTCTGGCTCTCGCCCACACCGTCGGTGCCTTCCAAAGGCTGGGATGCGATGTGTAAACGCACTGCAACCTGGGCCTTTATGAAGGACAAGCGTACGGGTAATCGCTTTTTCTATGTCAATACACATCTTGATCACATTGGTGTTCAGGCACGCATTAACGGTCTGCAGCTTGTTATCGATACCATTGCACGAATAAACAAAGACAACTGTCCGCTGATTTTAACGGGCGATTTCAACGTAATACCTACTGATTCGTGTCTGAATAACATTCACAAACAGATGGAAGATGCGCGCCAGACAGCCACAAAAACCGACATCCGTACGACGTATCAGGGATACGGAGCCGCTGACAACGTTCCCATTGACTATGTGTTTTACAAGGGCTTTACGTCGTGCCCGCTTTTCGAAGTCATATCAAAACCGTATGCCGGTGTGAAATACATATCTGATCATTATCCCGTAAAAGCCGTACTCCAATACTAATAACCGTATATAATATCATATAACCGGGGCACCCATTCGGGTGCACCGGTTATGTTTTATAATTTATGAGGCAGAAACTATGGGTACGTTTG
>ERZ772945.1926-NODE-1926-length-13716-cov-19.592709_pt1 | contig 13716 bp, 10 predicted proteins | sample MGYA00511681_ERZ772945 | MGnify/ENA primary metagenome ERZ772945 (study PRJEB29015, sample SAMEA2737943) | human oral metagenome | biome: human oral; feature: human-associated habitat; material: dental | place: China | collected 2143 ... | reverse complement strand
GAGCTCGACCTGACCGGTCAGGAGTTCTACGACGAGGACGACCTGGAGGAGCTGGGCGAGACCGCGGACCCCGACCAGCTGGCCGCCTTCGACGCGGAGGCGCTGGGCGAGGACGAGGAGGCCGAGCTCCTCGCCGCCCGCCGTCGCGCCGCCCGCGGCGGGGCCGACGACCCGCACGTCGCCGACGGCGAGCGCCTCCAGAAGGTCCTGGCCCACGCCGGCGTCGCCTCCCGACGCGCCTGCGAGGCGCTCATCGCCTCGGGACGGGTCAGCGTGGACGGGGTGACCGTGACCGGGCCCGGCGTGAGGGTCGATCCCGCGGCGCAGGAGATCCGGGTCGACGGCGCCCGCGTCCTGACCGACCCCGACGTCATCACCGTCATGCTGCACAAGCCGGCCGGGGTGGTCACCACCATGGAGGACCCGGAGGGCCGCCCCACCGTCGCCGAGCTCGGGGCCCGGTGGGTGGCCGAGCACGCCGACGAGCTCGACAGCCCCGGCTCCGTCCGCCTTGTGCACGTGGGGCGCCTGGACACCGAGACCGAGGGGCTGCTGCTGCTGTCCAACGACGGCGAGCTCGCGCACCGCCTCATGCACCCCAGCTATGAGATCGCCAAGACCTATGTAGCGATCGTCGAGGGGAGGGTTGAGCAGTGGGTGCCGCGCAAGCTCAGGCGAGGCATCGAGCTGGACGACGGCGAGGCCCGGGCGGACCGCGTCACGATCAAGGACTCCGGACCGCGCGGCTCGATCGTCGAGATCACGCTGCACTCCGGCCGGAACCGCATTGTGCGGCGCATGCTGGCCGCGGTCGACCACCCGGTGACGCGCCTGGTCCGCACCAGGCTGGGTCCATTGACGCTCGGGTCCCTGAGCCCCGGGAAGATGCGGCGGCTCACCGGCGACGAGGTGGCGGCCCTGCAGAACGAGGTCGGGCTGTGAACGACTTCGTCGCTCCGGCGTTCGCCACCCGAGGGCCGGTGCTCGTCGTGGGAACCGGCCTGCTGGGCACCTCGCTCGCCCTGGCCCTGTCCGCCGCCGGCATCCAGGTGCAGCTCTCCGACAGCTCGCCCACGTCCCTGGCCCTGGCCCGCGACATGGGGGCCGGGCGGGTGCGGGCCGACGGCGATGCCGAGCCGCGCATGGTCGTGGTCGCCACGCCCCCCGACGTCGCCGCGAGCGTCGTGGTGCGCGAGCTGGACGCGCACCCGGGCGCCGTGGTCACCGACGTCGCCTCCGTCAAGGACCGCGTCGCCGCAGAGGTCCGCGCCCACGGGGGCGAGGGCGCCCGCCGCTACGTCGGTTCCCACCCCATGGCGGGCCGCGAGCGCTCCGGGGCCGCAGCCGCGGACTCCGACCTGTTCGCCGGCCGGCCCTGGGTGGTCGTGGGGGAGGGGGCGGACCCGGAAGCGGTGCTCCGGGTCCGCAACCTCGCCGTCGACGTCGGCGCCACCCCGGTGGCCATGGGCGCCGCCGAGCACGACGCCGCGGTCGCGGCCGTCTCGCACGTCCCTCAGCTGCTCAGCTCGCTGCTGGCCGCACGGCTGGAGGACCTGCCCGAGTCGGCCCTGGCGCTGGCGGGTCAGGGGCTGCGCGACACCACCCGTATCGCCGCCTCCGACCCGCGCCTGTGGTCGGCGATCGTGGTCGGCAACGCCGGGCCGGTGGCCGAGCTGCTGCGCGCCGTGCGCGACGACCTCGACACTCTCATCACTGGCGTCGGCCCCGCTGCGCTGCCGCCCGACTCGCCCGAGTACGCCGCCCCCGGCGGCGCGGAGACGATCGCCCCGGGAGCGGTGGGTGCCGTCACCGACGTCATGAGTCGCGGCAACACCGGGCGGGCCCGCATTCCCGGCAAGCACGGCGGTGCGCCGCGCCGCTACGCCGTGGTCCAGGTCCTCGTGCCGGACTCCGCCGGCGAGCTCGGGAGGCTCTTCTCCGACGTGGGGGCGGCCGGGGTCAATATCGAGGACTTCTCCCTGGAGCACTCCGCCGGGCAGAGCGCCGGCCTCGCCATGCTCTCCGTGCTGCCCGCGGCGGCCCAGGGCCTCCAGGAGGCGCTTGACGCAAGGGGCTGGCGGGTCGTCGTCGGCTAGGACTCCGCTCCGGTTCTCCGGCTCCTCTTCTCAAAGTGCGACTTCAAGAACGACAGGCCGACTGCTATCAGCAAGAACGCTGTGGCCGGATTGTGCGGCAGATCGAGGAAGAGACCTCCCACTGCGAGGCAGAGGCCCAGGACTCCGAATACGATGATCGACCAGCGCAGGATCTTCATCGCGGCCACTATCATTCTCCTTCGATTCCCGTTTTTGTCCATGAGGTGAGGTGGCTGATGCTCCAGTGGTCCGAGAAAAATGTCTGGAGATGCCATCTCAATCTGGTGTCATTCCTCTTTGTCTCTTTTTTCAAGATGTTCTCTGAGTAGAGACAGGCTGCCGCCCACCAGTAGGCAGAAGGTCAGGATTCCGGCCAGGTTCCAATCGAGTATCCAGATCCCCAGGGCGAGGCAGAGGCTCAAGACTGCCAGCGCCCGAGTGATCCAGCGCAGGAAGCTCATCGCGGCCAGCACCAGGTCGCTCCTCTTTGTTGAGTTCTCGTTCAGGTGCAACCATGCTAACCGGCGCCCGTCCTCAGAGCAACCTCTACGGGAGATCGTCGGCGGCTGCTGCGACGTGCATTCAACGCCTATCGTCGGTCTTGCCAAAGACGTGTACACAAAGTATGTGCCAGGAGAGGGCGGTCCTGTCAGCGTTGAGTAAGGCGCACGTCTTGCTGCGGGCTCGCGGCGGCGACGCCGTCCGGAGTGATATATGAACGCCCGCGATGGCGCGGGATAATACCGGGACCGGCCGTCCTGCGCCTGCCGGTCGATATTTTGGGGAAAGCGGTTCGGCGGGCGCCGGCAGCCGGGGCGAGGGCGCCGCGGCCCTCCCGCCGTGCGCGATCTCATGGCGGTCGCGCACCGAGGAGGCGCGCCGCCTGTGGGACCCTTGGACGGGTTCATCGAGATCTGGAGGAGCACATGGGAGTCGTCGTCGCCATCGACGGGCCGAGCGGATCAGGCAAGTCCACCGTCTCCAGGCGCGTCGCCTCCAGGCTCGGCCTGGCCTATCTCGACACCGGCGCCATGTACCGGGCGGCCGCCTGGTGGTGCGAGCACGAGGGCGTGGACCTTGATGACTCGGGCGCCGTGGCGCGCGCGGTCGAGGCCATGCCCCTCGCTATGGGCATGGACCCCGAAGCGCCCGGCGTCGTGTGCGACGGCGAGGACATCGCCACCGCCATCCGCGACCCCCACATCGCCACCATCGTCTCCAGGGTCGCCACCAACCTCGAGGTCCGCGCCGAGCTCGCCCGGCTCCAGCGAGAGCTCATCCGCGCCGAGGCCGCCGGGGGGCCCAGCACCTTCTCCGGCGGCGCCGGCGTCGTGGCCGAGGGCCGCGACATCACCACCGTCATCGCGCCCGACGCGGACGTCCGCCTGCTCGTCACCGCCAGCGAGGAGGCTCGGCTCGCCCGCCGCGCCGCCGACCTGGAGGCCGCCGGCAAGAGCGTCGACGCCGCCGCCCTGCGCGACCAGGTGGTCCGCCGTGACCGGGACGACGCCACCGTCTCCCAGTTCCTCACCGCCCCGGAGGGCGTCACCCTCGTGGACACCTCCGAGATGGACCTGCCCGAGACCGTCGAGCACGTCACCTCCCTGGTCAAGGCGTCCCTCGACCGGGCCGCCGAGCGCGACCGCCAGGACATCCTGCGGGCCGAGGCGCTGCGCCAGGGCCTGGCCGACTACGAGCTCGACGAGGAGGACCTCGCCCTGCTGGGCGGTCAGGACGCCCCGGCCGACGGCTCCGGCCCGGAGGCCGGACTGCCCGTCCTGGCCGTCGTCGGAAGGCCCAACGTCGGCAAGTCGACCCTGGTCAATCGCGTCCTGGGGCGCCGGGCGGCCGTGGTCCAGGACGTCCCCGGCGTGACCCGCGACCGCGTCTCCTACCCGGCGGAGTGGGCCGGGCGCCACTTCACCATTGTGGACACCGGCGGCTGGGAGGTCGACGTCGCAGGGCTGGAGGCCGCCGTCGCCACCCAGGCCGAGGTCGCCGTCGAGATGTCCGATGCCGTGCTGCTCGTCGTCGACGCCCAGGTCGGCATCACCGAGACCGACGCGCGCATCGTGCGCGTGCTGCGCGGGTCGGGCAGGCCCGTCGTGCTGGCCGCCAACAAGGTGGACTCACCGGCCCAGGAGGGAGACGCCGCCGCCCTGTGGAGCCTGGGGCTCGGCGAGCCCTACGCGGTCTCCGCCCTGCACGGGCGCGGCAGCGGCGAGGTCCTGGACGCCGCCATGGCGGTCCTGCCCGAGGTCTCCGCCGTCGCCGGACCGGGGCCCGACGACGACCTGCACCGCATCGCCCTGGTGGGTCGGCCGAACGTCGGCAAGTCCTCCCTGCTCAACGCCATCGCCAGGGCCACCCGCGTGGTGGTCAACGAGGTGGCGGGCACCACCCGCGACCCGGTCGATGAGGTCCTCGAGCTCGACGGGCGCCAGTGGGTCTTCGTGGACACCGCCGGGATCCGCCGTCGTGTGAGGCAGGCCCGCGGCGCCGACTACTACGCGGTCCTGCGCACCCAGGGCGCCATCGAGAAGGCCGAGGTCGCCGTCGTCCTCCTGGACGCCTCCGAACCGGTCACCGACCAGGACGTGCGCGTCATCCAGCAAGCGGTCGACGCCGGGAGGGCCCTCGTGCTGGTCAACAACAAGTGGGACCTGGTCGGCGAGGAGCGCCGCAGGATGCTCGCCCGGGAGGCCGAGCGCGACCTGGCCCACGTGGCCTGGGCGCCGCACATCAACCTGTCGGCGCGCACCGGCTGGCACACCAACCGGCTCGTGCGGGCCCTGGACGCCGCACTCGAGGGATGGACGACGCGCATCCCGACCGGTCGTCTCAACGCCTTCCTCGGGGGGCTGCAGTCCGCGACCCCGCACCCGCTGCGCGGCGGCAAGCAGCCCCGGATCCTGTTCGCCACCCAGGTGCAGACCGCGCCGCCGCGCATTGTCATCTTCTCCACCGGATTCCTGGAGGCCGGGTACCGCCGCTTCATTGAGCGGCGCCTGCGCGAGGAGTTCGGGTTCATCGGCACGCCCATCCAGATCGGGGTGCGTGTGCGCGAGAAGCGCAAACGGCGCTGAGAGGGGACCGGGCGGCTTGTGCTCTTGCGTCATCGTGCGAGAATCACGCGCATGTCCCGCCTCATCGATGTCCATGCCCACTATGTTCCGGACTTCTACCATCAGGCGCTTATCGACTCGGGCAACAGCACTCCCGACGGCTCGCCCGTCCCCGCATGGGACGAAGAGACGCACCTGGCGCGCCTGGGGGAGTTGCGGCTGGACGCGGCGGTCCTGTCCTTGTCCAGCCCCGGGGTGAGCGGTCTGCCCGATCCGGCGGCAATGGCGCGGCGCGTCAATGAGCGCGGTCATGAGATCGCGCGCAGGCACCCCGAGGCCTTCGCCTATCTCGCCTGCCTCCCGCCTCCCGACGTTCCCGCGTCCTGTGCCGAGGCCGCCCGGGCGCTCACCGACGGTGGTGCCGCGGGAATCGGCCTTCTGACCAGCTACGACGGGACCTATCTGGGCGCCCCCGAGCTCGAGCCGCTGCTCGAGACCCTTGATGCCCACGCGGCGACGGTCGTCATCCACCCGACCTCGCCCCGGGGCGCCGAGCACCTGACCTGCGGAAGACCGAGCCCCGTCATCGAGTATCTCTTCGAGACCACCCGCACCGTCACCGACCTCCTCCTCGCCGGCGCGGTGGCCCGCCACCCGCGCATCCGGTGGGTCGTGCTCTACAACGGCGCCGCGATCCCGTCCGTGATCGACCGCGTCGCCATGTTCGCCGAGGTGATCCTCGGGGCCGAGACGGAGCCGCTGGCGCAGCTGCGCTCCATGTTCTTCGAGATCGGCTCCTCCGCGCCCTTCCCCCGGGCCGCGCGGAGCATCGCCGATCTGGTCGGGGTCGGGCAGCTGGTCCTGGGCACCGATACCCCCTACGCCCCGCCACGGGTCGTCACCGAGAGCATCTCGCGGATTCTTGCCGGAGAGCTGGACCAGGTGGTGGACATCGGGCGCATCGCATCGACCACCGCCTCGCTCTTCCCGACCCTGGCCTGAGGGCCGTCAGCCGGCCATCCATCACACGGGAAAGAAGGGAGAGCAACAGTGAGCCGCCCAGACACCAGCCGGCTGCCCGCCGCCCAGACGGCCATGCCGCACCGGGCCGTGGACCCGGTCATGCTGTTCTTCGACCTCGTCTACGTCTTCCTCATCACCGAGCTCAACGGCGTGCTGCGCGCCGAGGAGGGATGGCGGGGAATCGTCCACTGCGCCGTCCTGCTCGCCCTCGTCTACTGGCAGTGGGTACTGGTGACCGTGCAGTCGAGCATCCGCGACGCCTCCACGAGCCGCCACCGCTTCGTCATTATGCTGCTTATGCTCATCGCCATGGTCAGCGCGGTGGCGCTGCCCCGGGCCTTCGGGGACCGGGCGCTCCTGTTTGCCGTCACCTGCTGGACGTCCCGCCTGGTCATCACCTTCCTGCTGGCCCGCAGCGGGAGCAGCCGCGCCTTCCGCATGGACCTGACCTCCAGCCTCATCCAGGGCCCGCTCCTTCTCGGCGGGGCCGCCCTGGGAGGCGCCGGGCAGCTGGCGCTGTGGAGCCTGGCCGCGCTGTCGGAGATCACCGCGCCCTTCCTGCACAGCCGGACCATGCGCGCCCAGCGCTACGACGTCGGCAACGTGGTCGAGCGATTCAGCCTCCTCATTATCGTGGCGCTGGGGGAGACGATCGTCTCGATCATCACCCCTCAGGCCGATCTCGAGCACCTGTCCTGGACCGGCCTGGGCGGGCTCGTCGCCGCCTTCGTCCTCGTGGGCGGGCTGTGGTGGGCCTACTTCCACCACAGCCTCGACCTCATGGAGCACTACATCGGCCGGGCGCGCGTCCCCTTCTTCGCAGTGCGCACCCTCCTGGCCTACGGCCACCTCGCCCTTGCGGCCGGGCTCATCGCCCTGGCGGCCGGACTCCATCACGTGATGGAGGAGCCGAACCACCGCGTCCCGATGGAGGCGATTGTCCTGCTGTGCGGAGGCGTCGTCGTCTTCCTCGCCATGTTCGCCGTCGTGCGCCTACGCAACGCCCGGCAGATCTACCGGTCCCGGGTCGTGGCCGGCCTGCTGTGTCTCGCCCTGATCCCGGCGGGAACCCGCATGAGCGGGCTGCTCCTGGTCGCCCTTCTCGCGGCCGTCGCCGTGGCCGAGTGCGCCTGGGAGACCCTCTCCCCGCGCAGCGCGGGCGTGCCCGGGCACGAGGAGCTCGCGCACCTGGCGGCGACCGTCTGAGCAAGCGCTACCGGCGTCGTGCCACCGTCCGCCAGGAGCCGGCGAGCCTGGGGCTGTAGCGCGTGCCGTCGCCCCGGCACCGGCCGGCGCGGCTCGCCTACTCCGGCTTGGGGGATGGCGAGTGCCCCGTCGTCCTCACCCGCGACGGCGCAGGCGCTCCGCTTGCCCTGCACGCCAGCCTCGGCGTCGTCGGATTCCCCTCCTGCTGGACGGTCGACCACTGAACGCGAGCAGACACGGGACCTCGGCCCAGGGCGCCGGGGCGCACGCCCCCTACACTGATCTCATGCTGAAGCCCGTCGATGCCACCACCACGCCCGCCTGGAAACAGCTCACCGAGCTCCACAAGAACCTTCACCCCGACCTGCGCGCCTGGTTCGCCGAGGACCCCGGCCGCGCTGAGCGCTACTCCTACGAGGTGGGTGACCTCTTCGTCGACCTGTCCAAGAACTTCCTCACCGACGAGGTGCGCGACGCCCTGGCCCGGCTGGCCGAGGCCGTCGACGTCCCGGGCCGCCGCGACGCCATGTTCGCCGGCGAGCACATCAACATCACCGAGGACCGCGCCGTCCTCCACACCGCGCTGCGCCGCCCGGCGACCGACTCCCTGACCGTGGACGGCCAGGACGTCGTCGTCGATGTCCACGACGTCCTGGAGAGGATCTACGCCTTCGCCCGGCGCGTGCGCTCGGGGGAGTGGACCGGAGTGACCGGCAAGCGCATTAAGACGGTCGTCAACATCGGGATCGGCGGGTCCGACCTGGGCCCGGTCATGGTCTACGAGGCCTTGAGGCCCTACGTCCAGGACGGCCTGAGCGCCCGCTTCATCTCCAACATCGACCCCACCGACTGCGCCGAGAAGGTCGCCGACCTCGACCCGGAGACGACCCTGTTCATTATCGCCTCCAAGACCTTCACCACCCTGGAGACCCTCACCAACGCCCGCATGGCCCGCGACTGGTTCCTCGGCGCGCTCGCCGAGCGGGGCATCAGCACCGACGGCGCCATCGCCAGGCACTTCGTGGCCGTGTCCACCGCCCTGGACAAGGTCGAGGCCTTCGGCATCGACCCCGCCAACGCCTTCGGCTTCTGGAGCTGGGTGGGCGGACGCTACTCGGTGGACTCCGCCGTCGGCACCGTCCTGGCCGTGGCCATCGGCCCGGAGAGCTTTCGCGACTTCCTGGGCGGCTTCCACGCCGTCGACGAGCACTTCGCCACCAGGCCCCCAGTGCAGAACGTCCCCATGCTCATGGGCCTGCTCAACGTCTGGTACGTCAACTTCTACAAGGCGGACTCGCACGCCGTCCTGCCCTACGCCCAGTACCTGCACCGGTTCCCCGCCTACCTCCAGCAGCTCACCATGGAGTCCAACGGCAAGTCAGTGCGCTGGGACGGCAGCCCGGTGACCACCGAGACCGGTGAGATCTTCTGGGGCGAGCCCGGCACCAACGGCCAGCACGCCTTCTACCAGCTCATCCACCAGGGCACCCGGCTCATCCCCGCCGACTTCATCGCCGTGGCCAACCCCGCCCACCCGACCAAGGACGGGAAGACGGACGTCCACGAGCTCTTCCTGTCCAACTACCTGGCCCAGACGGCCGCCCTCGCCTTCGGCAAGACCGCCGAGGAGGTGCGCGCTGAGGGCACGGCCGAGGCCATTGTCCCGGCGCGCGTCTTCGCCGGCAACAGGCCGACGACGTCGATCCTGGCTCCCGCTCTCACGCCGTCGGTGGTGGGCCAGCTCATCGCCCTGTACGAGCACATCACCTTCACCGAGGGCATCGTGTGGGGCATCGACTCCTTCGACCAGTGGGGCGTGGAGCTCGGCAAGAAGCTCGCTCTTCAGATCGCCCCCGCCGTCCAGGGCGACGCCGCCGCTCTGGAGGCCCAGGACGCCTCCACCCAGCAGCTCATCCGCCGCTACCGGGAGCTGCGGCACTGAGCGCAGGACCCGATCGGGCCGCCGCGGGCGCTCCCGGCGGGACCGGTGCTCCCGGCCTCAGGCCGGAGGAGCCGATCATCGCGGCCGGGCGCCTGCGGCCGCTGTCGGCGGCGCAGAGGCGCCGCTACTGCCGCAACATGCTCGTCCCCGAGGTGGGCGTGGCCGGGCAGCAGCGCATCCGGGCGGCCCGCATCCTGATCGTGGGGGCGGGCGGGCTCGGCTCGCCCGTGGCCCTCTACCTGGCGGCCGCGGGGGTCGGGCGCCTCGGCATTGTCGACGACGACGTCGTGGCCATCTCCAACCTGCAGCGCCAGGTCGTCCACACGACGCCGGGAGTGGGGCAGGCGAAGGCGGAGTCGGCACGGCGCGCCGTGGAGGCCCTCAACCCCGACGTCGAAGTCGTCGCGCACCGGACCGCGCTGACGAGCGCGAACGCGCTGGAGCTGCTGGCCGGGTGGGACGTCGTCGTCGACGGGACGGACAACTTTCCGACGCGCTACCTGCTCAACGACGCCTGCGTCATGCTCGGGATTCCGCTCGTGCACGGGGCCGTGTTCCGCTCCGACGGGCAGGTGGCCGTCTTCGACGCCCGGCGCGGCCCGTGCTACCGCTGCCTTCACCCGACGCCGCCCGAGCCGGGGGCGGTGCCCTCGTGCGCCGAGGGCGGGGTGCTGGGAGTCATGCCGGGGATTATCGGGACCATGCAGGCCGCCGAGGCGCTCAAGCTCATTGTCGGCGGGGCGCAGCCGCTCATCGGGCGCATGGTGCTGCTCAACGCCTGGAGGGGGCGGGGCGGCGAGCTGCCGATCGCCAAGAACCCGGCCTGCCCCGTGTGCGGGGCCGAACCCACCATCACCGAGCTCGGCGACTACGAGGCCTTCTGCGGTGTGCGGACGCCGGGGGATACTGATGACGGAAGCGCCAACGAGCTGAGAGGACGCACCATGAACGAGATCACCGCCACCGAGCTGCGCGCGCGAGTCGCCGCGGGCCGGGCGCCCGGAAGCACGTACACGCTGCTGGACGTGCGCGAGCCCAGCGAGGTCGCGATCGATGCCATAGAGGGCTCCCTGCGGATCCCGCTGGGGGAGGTCGTGGAGCGCATGGGCGAGCTGGACCCGGGCCGGGAGACGGTCGTCCACTGCGCCGCCGGGGTGCGCTCGGCGCGGGCCATCGAGGCGTTGACGGCGGCCGGCTACACGGGGGCGCTCACCAACCTCGCCGGCGGCATGAAGGCCTGGAACGAGAGCGCCTGAGCCGGGGCCGCCTCGACCGGGTCATCGGAGCGGGCGGTGAGTGGCGTCACCGCCCGCAGATTTCGAGACCGGGGGACTCATGGGCTAGAGTTCTACCCGTTGCGAGCGGTGCTGGGCCGCGAGGCGACGGGCTGTGGCGCAGCTTGGTAGCGCACTTGACTGGGGGTCAAGGGGTCGTGGGTTCAAATCCCGCCAGCCCGACCAAACACTCGACACTCAAACCCACGTCCTGAGAGACCTCAGGCGTGGGTTTTTGGGTTGAAAACGGCTTGTTCTGGACTGTTTTTGGTGGTTTGAAGCCGCGAGGTCGGCTCGGCGCCTGCGTGGCGGGGCTGGTGTTTGCGACCTCGTGACCCCCTGCGACCTGGCGATTCCATGGTGCCTGCAGGGTCTGTGCTGCGCCTGGCGGCTGTGGCGTGTGGGGCGGGTTGCTGGCTGTGGTGGCAGGGGCTGCTGCCTGGTCTGCCTTCAGGCCGTCGGCCGGCTGGGGCGCTGTCGCTGTTGTCCCGGGCCGGCTGTGCTGGATGGCTCCGGTCGTGCTGGCGATAGCCTCATCAGTGCTGTGTGGGTTCTGGTCCTCGTCTGGTTCCTGCGGGTCCTGGTGAGAGGCTTCATACTCTCCTCGCCCTCGGGCAAGGTCTGCTCGCTATCCGTCTGGCTCTCGTCCCAGCCCAGGATCCTGTTGAAGGGTGGCGGTGGTGGTGAACTGTCCGAGACACGCCCGGTAGTCCAGTTCAGCTGTGCCCCAACGAGTTACGTGTCTTAGGTAATATTCACCAATTTTTCCTCAACTTGTTATATTATTTTATATATGACGGCAGCAGAGTTATCTAGAAGACAGCAGATTATCCGCACTGTGATCGGATCGCAAGAGCTTGAAGGCATGCCCATGGACGTTCGTATGAGGCAAGTCCTTGAGGCGTTTGCTCAAGGAAAGATTTCTGTTGACGATTTGCTGGAGTTAGTGCGTCGGTGTACCGAGGGCACTGGTCATAGCAACCCAACTGTCCGAAATAGAGGTAGCGTATAATAAGAGCATGTCTGACCACGCCTCACCCTCCAACTCTCAACCCGATCCTCGTCGCAGGCTGATCCGTAACTCCACGGCTGAGTTCCTGATCTTCACGGCGCAGGACGGGAGCGGCAGCATTGAGGCGCGGTACGAGGACGAGACGGTCTGGTTGACGCAGAAGCTGATGGCTGAGTTGTTCGACGTCGATGTGCGCACCGTCAGCGAGCACCTGGGCAACGTTTTTTCCTCCGGCGAGCTGGAGCGGCAGGCAACTATCCGGAGATTCCGGATAGTTCGAACCGAGGGCACCCGGCAGGTGACGCGCAGCATCGACCACTACAACCTCGATGCCATCATCTCGGTTGGTTACCGGGTCAACTCGGTGCGGGCCACTCAGTTCCGCCAATGGGCCACTCAGGTGCTGCGCGACTTTGCCATCCGGGGCTACGTCATCGACCGGGCGCGCATGGAGAACGGCAGTTTCCTGGGCCAAGACTACTTCGAGCGCCTGCTGGAGGAGATCCGCGAGATCCGCCTGTCCGAGCGGCGCTTCTACCAGAAGGTCACCGACATCTACGCCACCAGCATCGACTACAACCGTGACGCCCCGACGACCAGGCGCTTCTTCGCCACCGTGCAGAACAAGCTGCACTACGCCGTCCACGGCCAGACCGCTGCCGAACTCATCCGCTCCCGGGCTGACGCCGATCAACCCCACATGGGCCTGACCACCTGGGCGAGTAGTCCGGACGGCAAGATCCTGCCCAGCGATGTCATCATCGGCAAGAACTACCTCACTCGCGCCGAGCTGGAGGACCTGGGCAGGCTGGTCAACGCCTTCCTCGACCTGGCCGAATCCCGGGCCCGCCGCCACATCCCCATGACCATGCAGGACTGGGCCGACCGCTTGGACGCCTTCCTCGACCTCGACGACCGCCAGATCCTTGAGGGCACCGGGCGCATCTCCAAATCCCAGGCCGACGACCACGCCCTGAGCGAGTTCCAGAAATATCGCATCACCCAAGACCGCCTCTATACCAGCGACTTTGACCGGCTGGAGGGTGAGGCTGGGGTGGTGGAGTAGGATCTATGGCTGGAATTAAACAAAATGACATTCTGGGGCGGCTGCTGCGAGATTCCTGGTTGGTGTTTGCGGAGCATCTCGTATAAGATTGCTTCATGCAGATCGACATGACGGACGAGGAACGGGACATCCTCATCAGGTGGAAGAAGCGTTCGGACACCTACAGGCTGGTGAGAATTGAGGGCGGAGGCGATTGTGTACGCTGCCCGTGGCGTCGGCCTGGATACTGTCGCGGAGATGGTCGAGCGGGCCGAGGGGACGGTACGTGAGTGGCTGTCGCAGTGGCGGCAGGCCAGGCTGAACTCCGTGGTAACCGGTCACGCCGCGGGCGGGAACGCGGTGAGTCTCAAGAGGGCGCAGAAGGAGGAGCTGGGGGAGATTCTCAGTAAACCGCCGTCGGAGGCGGGCATCAAGGCCGGTTTCTGGGACGTCCCGGCCCTTGAGGATGTCGTGCAGATCAGATTCGGAGTCGAATACAGGTCCGAGTCCTCCTACCGGCTGCTCATGCATTTTCTGGGCATGAGCCCCTGCTCCCCGACCCGTTCGTGGGGCGCCGCGACGAGAAGGCCATCGCCAGGCGGATGGCCGAGATCCGGGACCAGGTCGCCGATCTGCTCCAGGACGGCTGGGAGGCCTGGCGCCGTCGACGAGGTCCGCGCCCGCCACGAGGCCGAGACGAGGCGCATGTGGCTTCCCAAGGGGAGAAGAGAACAAGGCTGTACCTGGACCGCGAGAAGGCGAGCCAGTCGTTCTTCGGGGCACTGAGCCTGACGACCAAGAAGATGAGGACCTACCCGATCCAGGGAGACCAGAACGCCGAGCAGACCCGCCCTCATGATAGGTCGTCCGGCGCGCGAGACCGATTAGGGAAAGAAGATCGCGGTCATCCTGGACAACGCCAGGCTCCACCACACCAAGGCCCTGACCGACCTCTACGCCTCCGGCCAGGAGCCAAGGCGCATCACACCCATCTGTATGCCCGTTACCTTGTTGGTGGTCCTGGGACCAGCCCGGGACCGGGCCAGTCTGGGC
>ERZ772945.1925-NODE-1925-length-13717-cov-7.862758_pt1 | contig 13717 bp, 10 predicted proteins | sample MGYA00511681_ERZ772945 | MGnify/ENA primary metagenome ERZ772945 (study PRJEB29015, sample SAMEA2737943) | human oral metagenome | biome: human oral; feature: human-associated habitat; material: dental | place: China | collected 2143 ... | reverse complement strand
ATTTCAAAAATCAAATAAAAGGCAGTAACGAAAAAATGATTATCGAGCATCTAAACTATTTAATCGAAGAAAAACTCATCGAAAAAAGGGAATATGATGTTTATCCAAAAAAGACAGAATATGTTCTCACAGAAAAAGGAAAAGATTTGCTGCCTATTTTGGAACTTATGCAAAGTTATGGAGAAAAATATTATGTTTAAGAATTTCTATTTTTATTTAAAAATAAGGGGTTTTAAACTGACCCCTTGCTAAATAATAATTATAATTAAATTTGAGGAAGAATAATTTACATAAAATTCCTATTCTTACTTTTCCCAATTAATTTTAAATTGTTCCTGCGTAGTGATTCCATCTTTCTGTTATTTCATTAGATTTAAAACTAGCAGCTTTATATTTATTATTATTAGTATTCCATTTCGTTCCTCTATAATTACATCCTGCATTCATTTCCAAATCATCATCATTCCCATTATAAAGATCAAAAATTTGTCTAATTTGACTAATTTCTTTTAAGTAATATTTATATGCATCATCAACTTCTGTATAAGTTACCTCTCTAAAACTTTTATCAGTTCCTGGCATTATCCCTCTATCGACTTTCTCTATTTCATTAACCAAACTGCAATAATCTTTATAAGCATTATTCACTTCAGGATTACTATAAAAATTCACTCCATCTACATAAAGTTTATCTAACCATGGAGTGGTAGTATCTTCAAAAGTTGAAGTTTTTGAATCATCCTTTAAATATGTATATCCATTTATTGTTTCATGATCACCATAAATTTTTCCTGATAAATTTTTCACTGTTAAAGACACCATAACTGCCATTATTATAAAAAGTATTACTCCAATAACTATTAATATAACATTAATCCCGCTATTGCTATTAGTAGCAGCATTTCCATTTTGACTATTATAATAATTATTACCAGTATTATTTCTATTTTGACCATTACCACTATAATTATTACCAGAACTTCCCCCAGCCTTTTCACTCATTCTTTTTATCATCTCTATCCGTGGATTTTCTGACCAATAGTTCTTTGCTTCATCCAAATATTTTACAGCCTCATTAAATCTAAAGTTTTCTATAGCATTTAAAGCCCTGTCACAAGCAGCTTCACTTAATCTTTTCGCATCATTATTATCATTTTCATGCGCTTTTTGTGATCCATTTGAACTGTTTGTAATATTATAAGATATTTTATTTGCTTCACAAAATCCTATAAATACATTTTTAGCTTCCTTTTCACTGCTCAGTATATTTTTTATATTATTAAAATTGTCACTCTTCTCAGTTGAAATTTGCTTATCAGTTATTTCATAAATAGACTTTATTTCTTCCAATTCTTTTTTTACTTCTATATATTTCAAATATTTAAGATATTCATCATATTCATTCCTTTTAGCACCGTTTCCAAATATCTTCTCACATTCAGTAAATAACTTTTTCTTAGCCGAAGTTTCATTATCAGATTTTATTAATTTTTTTCTTTTTTCTTTAATAGCCTCAATAATTCCTCTTGCATCCAATCTTCCAGCATTTATATTTTCAGAATCAAGAAACTCGTACAAATTCTTCTTATCCAATATTTTCAAATTTTGCTCAACTGTTAAAAATTCATATTTTCTATTAATACATTCACAATAATTTTTGTATATTTTTTCATCATACAATTCTATCTTGCCATTTTCTTCGATTCGTTTTTTAATCAAATCTTCTTTTCTTTTAATCCTAGCTGCTATCTCTTGTATTTTTTCTGATGTAATTATACTTCCCTCAAAAAATCTCAAAAATTTATCTATTGGCTCAAACAGTTTATTTTGCGCATCTTTAATCAATTCTTTTCTCTTTGCGCTATTAAGCATCTCGCTTTCTATAACACCATGTTTTAAAAGTTCACCATAATTTTTATATTTTGTACCATTTAACGGATCTGTTTCTTTTCTTAGCCATTCTTTTCTTTTTTCTTCTATTTTAGCCTTTATTTTCTCCTCATTCTCTTCAGGAACTGGATAATACTCCAAGCCAAGTATTTCATACCAGTTATATTCAATTCTATTTCTATCTACCATTTCTTTTCTCCCATGATTTCTTGAAAATATTTTTCCCAATTAAAATATACTCAAACTTCTCTAAATTACATTTATAATTTTTCAAAAAATATAAAACAGAATTAATAAAAGAAATTTGAGTAATTTTAATTACGTTTAGTTGTAACTTATAAATTTAACTTATTCAAAAACTATATATTTAAAGTTTATTAAAAAATTTTCTAAAGCAAGGGAGTATTGAACTTTTATAAAAAGATTCTGATTATTGAATATTTTTTTTAATAATATTCAAAAACTACTTCTATTTTCAGAAACAAAAGACCCTTTACCAAATTTTTTAAAATTATAAAATTATTGAATAAGCCATTAATTAACTGGAACTTATAGAACTACTATTCCTTGTGAACGTCGTTTTATTTTTTCCAATTCTTCTTCTGACATTACACCTTTTGTTTCCATTCTTACATTTACTTCTCTATTTCCAGTTTTGTCTACTCCCTTAACATCCAAGATTCCTTCTTTATTTAATTTCAGAGTAACTTCAACCGGTGCCCCTTGTGAAAGTCCTGCAGGAAGTTCTAATACTGCTTCCCCAATTTTTAAATCATCATCAACATTAAAATATTCATCCATATAATCATTTTCATAAATCTCTATATTTGCTGTACTCTGATTATTGACATTAGTTCCAAAAATTTGAGAAACAGTTACAAATCCATTATTCATAGGTTCATTTTTTACTATCATATTGTAACATTTTTCTTCATTGTTATGAATTATCTTTATTGCAAAACTTTTCGTTGTAGCTATTACAATTTGTCTAGCAGCTCCACCAATACTCATCATTTCAGGCGATACTGACAAATCTTCCTTATAATCACTTGCACTTAATTCCTTTTCATCTCCATTAACTGATACTTTCACTTCCTCATCAGAATTAAAATCATGACCTGCAAGACTCTTTTGATTATTTACGTAAACATTTACAGCATGAATAGCGGCTCCTTTGGCAACAGCTTCATCTGGCTCAAGAATTTTTATTTCAGATTCTTTAAAGTTTTCTGTCAACATGCTTTTTACTTGCGGCATTCTTGTAGAACCACCAACTAAAAGTATTTCATCAATTTTTTGGTATCCTTTATTTTTAGCCACCTCAATAGCTTCCTTCGTTTTATTTAAAGTTTCATAAAGCAATGTAGAAGTTATTTCATCAAATTTTTCTCTTGTTACAGAAATTTTTGATCTTTTCCCATTTACTTCCAGCATATCACTAGCTTGATTTTTTGAAGTCAGCTGTTTTTTCATCTTTTCAGCCTTTAATCTCAAATCTTGTATTGCATATTCATCAAATTCAACTTCAGCTCCAACATTTTCTGTAAATTGATTAGCCAAATATCTTATTAAAACTTCATCCCAGTTTCTTCCACCTAAGTCATGATCACCATCTGAACAGATAACTTCAATCTTATCAGAACTTATTCTCATAATCGTTACATCAAATGTTCCTCCACCAAGGTCATATATTAAAATTGTTTTTTCATTTTGCTCCTTTGCACATCCATAGTACAAAGCTGCCGCTGTAGGTTCGCTTATAATTTCCAATACATTTAGTCCGGCTATTATTCCTGCATTTTTAGTTGCTGTACGTTCTGCTGTTCCAAAATAAGCTGGACAAGTTATTACCACATCTTTAACTTCAACTCCTAACTGTTCTGAGGCATCTTTAGCCAATTTTCTCAAAATATATGATGATATCTCCTCTGGTGTCTTATCTTCATAATTATATCTAATTGCAAAGTCCGTTTTTCCCATCAATGTTTTTACCAACATGGAAGTTGTGTCTGGATTTAAAACGGCTTCAGCCTTTGCATCATTTCCAACAATTACATTATCCCCTTCAAATGCAACTACAGATGGTGTAATATTTTCACCTTCATTATTTTTAATTACTTCCGCTCTTGCAGTATCATCCACACGAGCTATACACGAATAAGTTGTTCCCAAATCAATTCCGAATACATATTTTGACATTTTATTCTCCCTTCAAATCTTCTTCTGGTTTTTTATAAATATTTACTTCAACTTTTTCTGGCGAAATAATTTTATCCTTATATTTATAACCGCTGCTCAAAACATTTTCTATTTTTCCATGCAGCTGTTCATAAGGTGTTTCAATTTTCTTTATTATTTTTTGTTTTTTTACATCCACATAACTGTCATTTTCTATATTAGTTTCATAAATCTCTATATCATTGTTTTCCAAGATAATTTCCACTTCTTCAATATAACTTTGAAGTATTTCTGATTTTTCCTCTTCTGACATCACACCAAAACTCTTCAAATTTTTCTTCATACTTTCTCTCAAACTTACCAAACTCATCACAACAGGTTTTATGAGCTGAAAATACATATCATTTTTATATTCCTGAAGTTCCTTGTAAAGTCTATCTGTCGTCTTTTTTTCAAATTCAATACTTTGAATCTTTTTCAAAAATAAATCATTTAGCACTTCAACTTTTCCATCAATATCTTCAATGTTTCTCAAAATCTTTTCTAATTTATTTTCATCATTTTTACTATCATCGTTCTTATCTGCTTCTTCTTGTTCAGCAGTTTCTGATTCTAATTCTTCTCCGTTTTCTTCCTTTTCGACTTTTTCTTCTACAGGTTTATCCACTTCATCACTTTTAATTTCTTCCGCCTGTCCAGGTTCATTTTCCAGTTTCATTTCTTCTTCTGAATTGTCTGTTTTTTCTAACTCATCCTTTTCTTCAGATTCTCTTTTCCCCTCCGATTTACCTTTTTCATCTGAATTCCAAAAAAATTTCATCTCTATCACTCCATTAATTCAATCTATCGTATTTTTCTGCCAATTCTATTGCCCTAGCCTTTATCGTATCAATTTCCCTGTTCTCAATTTCTATATTTGCCGAACAGTCATCAGATGCCTCGCTTCTTATTCCATCTATTGTTCTTTCCCGTTCCTTTATCCAAGCTATTTCTTCATTTTTAAGGGATTTCTTTTGTGAATCTGGATAGCTTGCCATTAACATTTTATATATTTGATTTAATTCATTATCCCATTTATTATGTAAAGATACACGATAGCCTACATATTCATCACAAGAAGAAGTATTATCAGGCGTATAACTATTTAATTCATTTTCAACTGATGCCATTCTATTTATCATTGCTTTTTCATACATAGTTTTCGGTCTACTTTGAGTATTGTTATATGAGTCCTTTTTTTGACTGTTAGCAACTTCTGGTTTTACCGACTTTATTGAAATCATATTTGGATCTTGCACTATATTTGGCTTTTGTTCCCTTTCTTTTTCCAATCTCGCCATTTTACTTTGAGTAGAAAAAATATAAAATCCGATACTAAAAATTGTCCCTGTTATTAAAACAATTATAACTGCTATCAGAATATTTCTCACCCTATTATTATTCCCCTGTTCCATTTCAGATGTCCTTTCCTATTTAATTTTTTTATTTTATATTTTCTTAAAAAAAGTTATATTAACATATATCTGCCATTTATTATTCTTAAAAAATACTTAGTAATATTGTACCCAAACTTTTCATAATTTTTATTTTGGATTTACCAATAATTAACTTTATTTATTTTATTCTTTTAAAAAAAATTAATAATAATATTAATTTAAAATGACAAAAATTATATTCTAATTACTTTATAACAATACAAAAATACATAAAAATGAAAACTATGTTTGATATTTGAAAAATTTTTTACCAAAATAACACATAATAATTTCTTTATTGATTAAGAAGCAATATTAATAAAAAATAAACTAATATTTATATAATAACATGCTCTTACAACACTTTTAAAAAATTCTGAGTTCTCTCATTTTTTGGATTCAAAAACACTTCTTCAGGTTTTCCCTGCTCCACAATTTCACCATCAGCCATAAAAATGACTCTGTCACAAACTTCCCTTGCAAATCCCATTTCATGCGTCACGACAATCATTGTCATTCCTTCTTTAGCCAAATCCTTCATAACTTTCAAAACTTCTCCAACCATCTCAGGATCTAATGCACTTGTTGGCTCATCAAACAGTAATGCTTCCGGTTTCATAGCGAGAGCTCTTGCAATTGCCACTCTTTGTTTTTGCCCACCAGACAAACTTGATGGATAAACATCAGCTTTATCTAAAAGTCCAACTTTTTCAAGCAGTTCTTTTCCCAATTTTATAGCTTCTGGCTTTGTTGCTTTTTTTAGCGTTACTGGAGCTAAAGTTATATTTTGCAAAACTGTTAAATGTGGAAATAAATTAAAATTTTGAAAAACCATTCCAACTTTTTCACGAAATTTGTCAATGTTCAAATTTTTATCCGCAAGGTCAAATTCGTCCACGCAAATATGTCCGCCAGATAATTCTTCAAGCCCATTTATACATCTTAAAAATGTACTTTTCCCCGAACCTGACGGTCCAATCACACTTATCGCTTCCCCTTTTTCTACATAAAGGCTTATATCTTTTAAAACAACATTATCTCCATACTGTTTTTTCAAATTTTCTACTTTAATCATACTTTTAACTTATCCTCCACTTTCTTGAACAATTTAGACAATAATTTAATTACTATATAGTAAATTGCCGCAACTATAAGCATCGTTTCAAATGTTTTAAAATTAGTTTTATAAGCAACTTGCCCTTCTTTCATCAAATCTGCCACTCCAATTACAACTAATAAGGAAGTATCTTTTAGTGAACTTATAAACTGATTTAAAATGGCAGGAATCATATTTTTAATAGCCTGTGGCAAAATTACTTTAGTCATCGACTTGTTAAAAGAAAGCCCCAAACTTCTAGCTGCCTCCATTTGTCCTTTGTCAATCGCCTGTATTCCGCCTCTAAAAATTTCAGCTAAAAATGCTCCAGCATTTAATGCAATTATAATTATTCCAGAAACTTCAGGAGACAGCATTCCTGGCTCACTGCTCAAATGAAATGTGAATTTTAAAAGTTTTGGAAGTAATGGCACAACTCCAAAATAAAAGAATATTGTCTGAACCATAAGTGGCGTTCCTCTTATTAAATCAATATATTCTTTTCCTAAAAATTGCGAAACTTTTATCATTTTCGAGTGAAAACCTTTTTTATCTGTCGGCACAAAATTTAAATATCCTATTCCTAAACCAATCAATGTTGCAAAAAATAATGAAACAACTGTGATATAAATAGTAACTGCAAGTCCTCTTAAAAATTTTAGTCCGTAACCAGCCAAAATTCCCCTGTAAGAATCAATAACTCCAGCAATTCCGCCTTTTTCCACAGTTTTTCCACCTTTAGTGTATCTATCCACAATTTTTTGATATTCGCCATTTTGTCTTAAAGTCTTCAAACCTTTGTTAAACTCTTCCAGCAACTCTTTGTGAGTCCCCTTTTTTACCATAAATCCGTTTCCAACATTTGTCAACTTTCCAGTTCCAACTTTTAACTGCGTATCTGGATCTTGATTCAAAGTGTACAAAACTACTGGCAAATCTTCAAATCCCGCATCAGCCTGTTTATTTTCAACCGCCTTTAACATTGAAACTGTATCATCATAAATTCTTACTTCAGATTTTCCCTTCAAATTTTCTTGAACATATCTTTCCCCCGCAGTTCCACTTTTAACCGCAAGTCTTTTTCCAACCAAATCTTTTCCAGTTTTTATCGTATTATTATCTTTATGAACTATCGCAACAATTCCTGTATCGTAATATGGATCAGAAAAATCTACAACTTTTTTTCTTTCCTCAGTAATATTCGCTCCCGCAATCGCACCATCAATTTGTCCAGATTCCATCGCAGGAATAATTCCTCCAAAATCCATCGGCTGAATTTCCACTTCAAATCCTTGAGTTTTCGCCACCGCCTTCATCAAATCAACATCAATTCCCTTATCCACATTATTCTCCTTAAAAGAAAACGGCGGATAAATCAAATCTACTGCAATAATATATTTTTTACCTGTCTTTGCATTTGGATTTTTCACTTCTTTTTTCCCACAAGCTGTAAAAAATATTAAAATTGTCAATACTAGCGACACTAAAACTAATGTCCTTTTTTTCATTCTTCCTCCTAAATTTCAAATTAAAATTTCTTCTAAAAATAATCAAAACTTTTTCAATGCATAAATTTTACTACAAAAAAAATATATTGTCAAAGAAAATATAATCAAATTTATAATAAAACTTTTAAAATTTTAATGAAAAAAAATGACTAAAATGATATAATTTATTTGATAATAAAAAATTTTAATTTAATAATTTGATTAAGGAGTATAAAATTGAAAACAGAAGTAACTGTTATTGGCGGTGGAGCAGCTGGACTTATGGCGGCAATTACTGCTAAAAAAAATGGAAAAGATGTCGTTATTTTAGAGCGAAAAGATAGAATTTTGAAAAAAGTTTTGGTCACGGGAAATGGACGATGTAATTTGAGTAATGTCAATGCAACAAATGAAAATTACTTTGGGATTGAAAAACAAAAACAGGATATAAATCATATTTTAAATAATTTTTTGCCAACTGATGTAATTGACTTTTTTGAAAATAAAGTTGGAATCATTTGCAACGAAGAAAGTCGTGGAAAACTTTATCCACTTAGCGGACAAGCTGCGTCAATTGTGGATGGACTAAGATTCTATGCACAAAACCTTGGAATTCCAATTTATACTGATTTTTATGTCACAAAAGTCACAAAAGAAATGTTTGAATTTAAAATTTTTTCCGAAGATAAAAGACAAATTAACTCGAAAAAAATAATTCTTGCAACAGGCGGAATTTCTTATCCTGAACTTGGATCAAACGGAAGTGGCTACCAAATTGCAGAAAATTTTGGTCACAGTTTAACAAAACTTGTGCCAACAATTGTTCAGCTAAAAACTGAAAAGCACAAAATAAAAGGATTGCGTGGAATAAAATTAGATGCAAAAGTCAGCGCTTTTGGAAAAAATGAAGATAAATTTGAGAAAATTTGTACCTATGAAGGAGAGCTGCTATTTACTGATTACGGAATTTCAGGAAATGTAGTCTTTAATATTTCTTTTGTTTTTCCACTTTACAAAGAAGTTGAATTTGAAGTCGATTTTATGCCAAAATTTGATTATAATAATCTTTTTACGATTTTGAAAAAGAGACGGGAAATACTAAAAAATATGACAATGGAGCAATATTTTAATGGAATGATTAACAAAAAATTAGGTCAATTTTTGACTAAAATGTCGGGAATTCCAAAATTGTCAAAAAATATTTCAGAACTCACTGACAATGAAATAAAAAAAATATGCACTATTCTAAAAAAATATAAAATAAAAATATTAGATACAAACGGCTTTAAAAACGCACAAGTTACCGCCGGCGGAATTCCTTTGAGCGAAATAAATCTAGAAAATTTGGAGTCAAAAAAAACAAAAGGGCTTTATTTTGCTGGAGAAGTGATGGATGTCTATGGTGAATGTGGTGGATTTAACTTACATTGGGCCTGGGTGAGTGGAAAATTTGCTGGAGAAAATGTTTAATGAAAAAAATGTGAAAGGAAAAGAAATGCTTAAAATTAATAATATAAAAATGCCTGTAAAACATAACGAGAACGACTTAAAAAATGTTGTCTGCAAACTTTATAAAATTAATAAAAATGAAATAAAAAGTTTTGAAATTGCAGGACAGGCGATTGATGCCAGAAAAAAAAATAATGTTGTCTTTGTCTATGCTGTAAATATCGAGCTTGAAAACGAAAAAAAATTTGAAAATGTTAAAAATATAAAAAAATTTGAAAAACAAATTTATTCTATTTCAAAAATAGAAAATTTTTCTGAAAATGAGAAAATAAAAAGACCCGTTGTAGTTGGAAGTGGACCTGCTGGCATTTTTGCTGGACTTGTAATGGCTGAAGCTGGACTTAAACCGATTATTATTGAGCAAGGAAAAAATGTCGACGAGAGAAAAAAAGATGTCTACAATTTTTTTAAGACAAGAAAATTGAATAAATATTCAAATGTACAATTTGGTGAAGGTGGAGCTGGCACTTTTTCTGACGGAAAATTAAACACTAATACAAATAATTTTAGAATGCAAAAAATTTATGATGAACTAATTTTAGCAGGAGCTGAAAAAAAAATAAGTTACATGTCAAAGCCACATATCGGAACAGACAAACTTATTGGAATTATGAAAAACATAAGAAAAAAGATTGAAAGTCTTGGCGGAGAATATAGATTTTGCACAAAACTTACAAAAATTAATTACGAAAATAATAAATTGAAAGAAATTGAAGTTGAAGATTTAGAAAATGAAAAAAAATATAATATTTCAACAAATATTGCAGTTTTGGCAATTGGACATAGTGCAAGAGAAACTTTTTATATGTTAAACGAAGAAAAAGTTCAAATGGAGCGAAAAATCTTTTCTGTAGGAGTTAGAATTGAGCACAAGCAAAGCATGATAAATAGAGCTCAATACGGAAAATTTGCTGATAAGTTGCCATCTGCCGAATACAAATTAAATGTCAAAACTTCTAATGGAAGAGGAGTTTACACTTTTTGCATGTGTCCCGGCGGAGTTGTAGTACCGTCTGCAAGTGAAGAAAATAGGTTAGTTGTAAATGGAATGAGTTATTCTAAAAGAAATTTAGAAAACGCAAATTCGGCAATTTTAGTAAATGTTTTTCCAGATGATTTTGAAGGAAATTCAGTTCTTGCTGGAATTGAGTTTCAGCGAAAATTGGAAGAAAAAGCCTTTATTCTTGGTGGAAGTGACTACAAAGCTCCCGTTCAGCTATTTGGAGATTTTTTAAATAATAAAGTTTCAAAAAAATTGGGAAATGTAAAGCCAAGTTACCTTGCAGATTACAAATTTGCCGACTTAAATCAGATTTTTCCTGAATATATAAACTCTTCTCTAAAAGAAGGAATAACGCTTATGGACAAAAAAATAAAAGGATTTGCAAATTATGATGCCATTTTAACTGGTGTGGAAAGTAGAAGTTCATCTCCTGTAAAAATTCCAAGAAATGGAAAATTTTTTGCCAATATTGAAGGAATTATGCCTTGTGGAGAAGGTGCTGGATATGCTGGTGGAATAATGTCTGCTGCCGTTGATGGAGTGAAATGTGCTGAATTTGTTATTGACTATTTTCAAAATTTGACAAATAAATAAATTTTTCAAATTAAAATAAAAAAAGAGTGTAATTTTTTATGTACACTCTTAAATTTTTTATTCTTAAATTTAATCAATAAATTTTATTTTATTTTCTATTTCTGAATATCTTTTACTTCCGATAATTTTTTCTAAATCTAAATTTGAGCGAATACTTCCACTCTCAAGTTCCAAAAGTATTTTTTTTATTTCTTTTGCTGTAAATCCAATTCTTTTTAATTCTTTTTCACCGCATTTATTAATATTATATTTTGCAATTTCTCTGCCATAATTTTCTTTTGGATTTTTTATTTTTTCTTTATCAACAAAAAGATATTTTTTAGAAATTTCCAATCCCGATTTTCCAAATCTTTCAACATTTTTCATATCTTCAATATCTAAAATTATTCCAGTTTCATCTCGAAATTTTATAATGTTATCCGCCTTTGACTTCGAAAATCCTAATTTCAATAAATCCGCATATTCAACACTGTTTACATCAAATTTTTTCTTTTTTTTAGTCAAATCGCTGTTTTCTTTAGCTTTTTCTTTTTTATAATTGACTTCTTTACTAATTTCAACATTCGGCTTATTTTTATCCTCAATAAAAAGTCTAAAAAAATTTCCCACAATTAAAAGCACAATAAAAATAATAATATATTTTATTTTCATAATCAAATCCCCCCAGATTTTTTTATTTTTTTAAATTATATTTTCAAAACTTTAATTTTTTTATTTTTTTAATTTAATAAATTTTATATTTTAATTTTTATTAAAAATATTTTTGAAATTTTCATTATTTAAACTTTAACTTATTTAGTAAATTTCATCGTTTAATTTTCAAATTTACTAAAAAATCTTTTTATTTTATCTTTAAATGATTTACCTTCTTTATAATTTTTATTTTCTAGCGAACCATCAAATTCCCTTAAAATATTTTTTTGTTTTTCAGACAAATTTGTTGGAGTTTCAATTTTTATTCTAATTATTTCAGAACCTTTTCTAGTTCCATAACTTATTCCTTTATCCCTCAATTTATATTCTTTTCCATTTTGTGTGCCTTCAGCTATTTTTATTTTTACTTTTCCAGAAAGAGTTGGCACTTCAATTTCTCCCCCTAAAATTGCTGTTGTAATTCCAACTGGAACATCACAATAAATATCAAGTCCTTCTCGCTCAAATATTTCATGTTTTTTAACCGTTATAAATATGTATAAATCTCCGTAGATTCCATCATTTCTTCCAGCATTTCCGCCATCTCTTACAACAAGTCTTTGACCAGTTTCCACTCCAGCTGGTATTTTTATTTTTCTTGTAACTGTTTCATGTTCCACTCCAGTTCCATGACAATGACTACAAACTTTTTCAGGTACTTTTCCAGTTCCGTGGCACATATCACATTCTTGCGTCATAACTTGCATTCCGAAAATAGATCTTTGCTGCACTCTTATATGTCCAGAACCATTACATTTAGTACAAGTTTTCATGTGGCTTCCAGCTTCTGCTCCAGAGCCGTGACAATGTTTACATTTCCCATCTCTTTTATATTTAATCTCTTTTTCTACACCATTTGCAACTTCTTCCAATGTTAAAGTAAGATTATATCGTAAATCTTCTCCTTGATTAACTTTTGGACCTTGACTTCGGCTTCTTCCGCCTCCACCAAAGAAACTTCCAAAAATATCTCCCAAATCTTCAAAATCAAATCCTTGACCATTTCCAAATCCGCTAAAGCCACCAAAACCACCAGCTCCGGCTCCACCAGCACCATTTTCAAATGCCGCATGTCCATATTGATCATAAGCTGCTTTTTTCTGTGCATCTGACAAAATTTCATAAGCCTCATTTATTTCTTTAAATTTTTCTTCCGCATCCTTTTTTTCAGCATCTGACGAATTAGCAAATTTATCTGGGTGATATTTCATCGCCGCTTTTCTATACGCCTTTTTTATATCTGATTCACTTGCATTTTTTGCTACTCCAAGCACTTCATAATAATCTCTTTTTGCCATTTTTCAATTACACCTCCTTTTTTTCAGAGATGTACTCCTTTCTTTCGCATTATTTTGCTTTTATTTCAATGTTTCAAAAAAGAGTTTCTCTCTTTTTTATTCGTATAATTTTTTTTATAATTTTCCTTCAATCACTAATTTTGCAGTAAAAGTCTTATCTTTTCCCAATTTTAATATCCCTTTTTTCTCTTCCAGTTTTCCTGTACAATTTTCAAAATCTGAAATTCCATACCAAGGTTCTATACACACAAACGGTGCTCTTGGCTTACTCCAAAATGCAATATAAGGAAATCCATTATATTCAACACTCAATTTTTTAGAATTTTTACTATTTTTTATTGTAACTTTTTCTGATTTCAAATCATCGAATATTATCGCATCATCATCAAAAACCTTTTCAGTAATCTTCAATTTATTCTCATTATTCAAGCAATCAGCTTTTTCATCTAAAACAAGCCCTTTTTCATTCAATTTATATTTCTTTGAAGTCTCAT
>ERZ772945.1920-NODE-1920-length-13737-cov-2.553501_pt1 | contig 13737 bp, 9 predicted proteins | sample MGYA00511681_ERZ772945 | MGnify/ENA primary metagenome ERZ772945 (study PRJEB29015, sample SAMEA2737943) | human oral metagenome | biome: human oral; feature: human-associated habitat; material: dental | place: China | collected 2143 ... | reverse complement strand
CCGCCGCACCGTACAGAAGTTTGATGTTGTACCGATTGATACGCAGGCCTTCGGTAAAGCGGCGGTATGCCGGTTCGTACAGCCCGTTGCTAAAATACATATCGCCGAGCTTGAGCTGGAAAAGCTCATTCGTCGGGTATCGCGCAATACCTTCTTCGAGCAGCGCAGCAGCGGTATCCCAGTTTTCCGCTTGCACTGCCGCTTCCGCCTTTTGCAGCAGCTCATCAGCGCTCGATGTACCCGATGCAGGGAAAAGGTACAATGGTAATAGAAACAAAAACACCACGAGAATTATTCCATTGTGATGGATATGCCTGCTGCGATGTTTATCGGTCGGGCGGTATTTTCGGTATTGCGCTTTCATTTGCCGTTCCTCCGATTTCGATTCCAAGTGTTTTTTCCCTGCTTTTTCTCCGAGCGGTAGAGCTGCTTTGCAATCGCAACATCTTCGTCGGTACAGGACGGCGCAAACTTTGCTTTTTGAGTGAGTGCGTAAAAGGCGTCGCTCGGATGCTTGTGCAGCCGTTTCAGCGTGAGGATGATTTTCCGATTATTCCGTGAACATCTGATAATCAGATACGGATAGGCGCGGAAGGCGCCGTACAAGAGAAGCACAACGAGTACAGCAATGCAGAACAGTATTCCGCGGTGCGTTTTAAAGAACTGCGAAACACGTTGAGCAACGGTTTGGGCTTCTGCCGCCGAAAGCGTTCCGCCGTGCCTGACACGGAGCGCCGAGCGGTTTAATAGGATTTCGTCGAGGAGCTGCGTAAACTGATCCCCGCCCGCCTGAAAAGAAAAATCGAGCGATTCACCGTCTGCGAGCTGTTCGGTGGTCGGGTCTATATCCACCCAGCCGAGATAGGGGAAAAAGACTTCCACCCACGCATGAGCCATATTCGCCCGTACCGGATAATAGTTGAGGATGCCCGATTCAAGCTGTAGAAAAAATCCGGCAGCAAGCCGCGCAGGAATGCCGAGACTGCGGAGCATGAGACAGTACGCAAAGGCGAAGTACGAGCAATAGCCCTTTTTCGATTCGGTTACAAAATAGCGCAACTGATCGCCGTCGGGAGCCTGCCCGGGACGAAGCGAATATCGATACTCGCCCTCGCGGAAATAGTCGAGCAAGGCGTAAACCTTATCATAGTAGAGCGCAAAGGGGGCGGTAACCGATTCTGCGATAGGAAAGAGCAGCGCCTTTGTGCCGGAATCTACGGACGTATAAAAACGCAAGGATTCCGCCGACAACCCTTCTGCCGGATTTCCCGACGGCGGCTCCGCCGTAATAAGGTCGAGCGGCACGCCGTGCAGTATCTCGCTTTCCACCTTGTAAGCGCCTTTAAAGCTCACCGTGTCCCAAACCGTATACGGCGTTACCGACAGCGGATAATCGAGCGCAACAAGGGAGTCGGGATCGAGGTTGACGGTAAATATTTCCTGACTGACCCGCTCGCGGCACAGGAAAGACTGATGCGGAAGTTCCGCCGGTTGCTGAGTAATCCGCAGCGGCTGCTCCGGTTCGCCGGGCGCCGACTTTTCGTAAAAACCTTTTTGCGGACTCCAGCCGGACAGGTACATACGGCGGAACAAGTGTGAATCATATTCCTGATCAACATGCACCACCATCACCAGATTGGTGTTCATTTTTACTTCATCCTGCAACTGCAAAAACTGAGAAAAATCGAACTCGAAAAGCTTTTGTTCGAGCAGTCCGCCGTTATTGCCGACGGAGCCTTTATTAAATGTCCTGATGAGGAGCGCAAGCAAAACCGCCGTTAAACCGATAAAGATGAGTGCAAACGCTGCGAACCGTCTGCGTTTTAAAAAAGGAATGCAGAGCAAGGCTGTTTGAAGCAGCATGAAAATACCGGCAAAGCCCGCCGCAAAGAGCGGATGGGAAAAGGCTGTTAGGCGATAGTGCTGCTGCGGAAAAAACAGCAGGGAGAACACGAGAATAGCAGCAAGCGGTTCATAACGCCGCCACCGTTCGGTATAAATGAACAGCGCTGTTGAGGTAACGCTGATGAAGGCGGTAAGCGCAAGTAAGCCGAATATCAGCTTGATGCGCAAAAAGAGGGTATCCGCAATAAGCTGCGGTATCAACGCGAGCAAGCCGAGTACACATGCAGGGATAAGCAGCGCGGCGGAAAAGCCGATAATCGCTGCCGCTTCCGCACGAATTCCCTTTCTATGCAGAAAGTGAATTATCGCCGTGCAGCAAAGCCCCCATACCGGCAGCGCCGCTGCGGGCAGAATACCGGCAAGATAGCGGTACGGTACCGAAAGAAGCAGCAGGAGGGAACAGATACGGAGCACGGCGGCAGGTTTAGAGTAGTTCTGCATGGCAATTTCCTGCGGTAAAGATACGGAGTTCCCGTTCGGCAGCTTCCTGCACCTTTCGATAAAAAGCATCCTGCCGTGCGGAAGCGGCGGAAGAATACAGCAGCCGATGTATCCCCCTCCGGCTAAGAACACGATGCGCTCGCTCATCGAGCGGCGTATGTTCTTCCGATACCGGCGGCGCGGCAAGACAAAAAAATGTTTCAACGCCGGTTATATCTTCTGTACGCGACGGGCGAAACGACACACCGGCTGCATTGCGAGAGACGCCTCCGGTCGGCATATAACAGTATAACAATCCCCCGCCGTCCGGTACTGCATTAAAGACTTCCGCCGCGTCGGGAAGCGCTTCCGGTGAAGCACGGAGCGCCGGTATGGCTAGCAGATTTTGTATCTGTGCAGCAGCAGCGGACGCTTCTTCCGTTATTTCGTACCGCTGCAAGGACTGCTGCGGATAATCATATAATAGAAGAGAGCATTGGATTCCGGCATTGAGCAGCTCTATAATCACGCCGGAAAGGCGGCCGATAAAGGCATCAAAAATGGAAGCAACCCAAGCCCGTTCTTTTTTTTTCATGCACACCGGCTCTTCTATATATATCGTTAAGCGCTTAACCGGCGGCGGTTCAAAAGCGCCGAGCTTTATGGAAAGCGTATTTGTGTGTGCGTAGAGCTTCCAGTGAATTTTCCGCGGATCGTCGCCGGGAAAATACGGGCGCGATTCATAGAGTTCATTCATGCGCTCTTGCGACGGAAGGTCGTTTACGGTGCGGGAACGGAGGTCGGGAAATACCGTTTTTTGCGGCGGCTCTTCCAAGAGTTTGAGCAGCTTGTTCGAGCATTCCACATTCATACGCTCGGCTAACCATATAATGCTTACCTTGTAGCCGCTCATGCTCGACTTCATATTGAGCTTGTGTGATAACAAGTCACTCTCGGCCTCAAAGATGGCCGACTGCTGGTTTTCTGCCCCCATGAGCGTCATCCACTGGCTCATTGTAAAATAAGCACCGCCCTTAAGCATCTGCCGCCATTCGGCAGCGAAGTCGTCACTTGTTACTTTTCTATCGGCACTACTGCCCTTAGGCTTTATAACGGGGTATGAAAAGTGAAGGTCAGGATGTTCAAATTTGCGCAGCATAGCTTCAGCATTGGTTACCGCCGCTCCGCTTTCGAGTATGCTATGCCCTTCATATCGTTCGCCGAGCAGGTAAGAGGCAAATGCCAAAGCCAGCGCAAGTTTTCCGCTTCCCTCGGGCCCGGTGAAGAGCATGGCATGAGGAACGCGCTGTTCTGATACAAGCTGAAGAAGTCGTTCGCGGGCTTCGTGCTGTCCTATAACGTCGGCAAACTGCATTTACAAAACTTGTTTTAATACCTCAACCACACTGTCAACGGCCGAGATAGTATAAAAATGAATATTGCTTACCCCCGCAGCATACAGCTCTTTACACTGCAGTGCCGTCCAGGCAATGCCCAAAGCGCGCGCCTCTTCATCAGTAGAACACTTCACAGCCCTGGCTGCAAGCTCCTGCGGCATATCACAATGGAACGTCTTTGGCACCTGCGTAAGCTGTGATAACTTTGAAAAGGGTTTGATGCCGGGGATGACAGGTATGGTTATTCCTATCTTACGGGCACGCTCAACAAAGCTGAAATATTTGGTGTTATCGTAGAAAAGCTGTGTAACTGCATATTCAGCTCCCATATCCTGCTTTTGCTTAAGGTATGCTAAATCCATCTCCATATTGGGTGCTTCCTCGTGTTTTTCAGGGTAAGCAGCAACGCCATAGTGGAACGATTCGCCCTTATGCTTCATGCCACTGCCGTCAATAAAATAGCCTTCATTAAAGCGATTAACCTGACCAATAAGCTCTGTGGTATGACTATAACCGCCCGGTGTAGGCGTAAACATGCTGTCGTTGCGAGCCTTGTCGCCCCGCAACAGCAACACATTATTGATGTCAAGAAACTGCAAATCGATAAGTTCATACTCAATATCTTCCCTTGTGGCCCCGCTACATATTAAATGAGGCACCACGGGCACATGGTAACGCCGTTGTATGGCTGCCGCTATGGCTATGGTTCCCGGGCGGCGGCGCACACGCTGACGCTCATATTGTCCATTCGCCAATTCGCGATACACATACTCGCTGTGATGTGTTGTGATATTGATATACAGAGGATTGAAACCGCTTATCTTGTCAATGCTACGAAAAAGCACCTCTGTACCGTTACCCTTCAGGGGCGGAAGTACCTCAATTGAGAACCTGCGGCCTCCGTCGTTATGGTTCAGTATACTGGTGATATTCATGTTACGCGCTTATCAACATATCAGGTTACAAAGATAGCAAAAAAATAAGAATAATGGCTTTGTTGAATTAAGGAAATAGCGTAAAGCCTGTTATATACGGTGGTTTTACAGTTTTTTTCATGATAAAGATTAAGCCTTTGTTCTTTTAACAAACAACTATTAACTATTAAATGTAAGAATAATTCTGACTATTTCAGCTTCCCGCTTTAATGATTCTTATTTGTAAAGATTGATACTCCTCACGTAATGGACATCGGGCAGGCAGAAAACTTTTCTCCCACCTGTCCTGTATCTGCAACCATAATACCGGATACGGCCTGCTTTTCCGATACCTTTGGTGCAATGCTGCTCCAATATGCTGCATCAGGCAGGATACTTCATCAAAAGTTTATCTGTGACGAAACCAACAAGGATTACCTTAATAGTTTCAGATGCACTGAAGAAGATGGAACCCGGATAAATGCAACGCTGTATGATTGCAGGCCGTAACCTCACGCCCTATGCAGATGTGTCGATTTGCCAATTGCAGATAGTCAGGAGGCTTATTGCCGAAAAGCACACTTGTCCGCAGGTTTCTGACTGCCGGCATTAACGAAAAATATATTCTCTATCGGCAAAGAAGAATTTATAGCGTGCTTTGATAAATGACGTGACAAATGGAAAAAATCCAAAGAACAAACACTGTAATTCTTCCTTACATTTATAAAGTTATCCTATAAGGCAGCATGGATTCCTCCATATGGCAATTTAAATTCCATAATAAGAGCATCAAAATTTCCTGCTAAGAGAATAAAATTCTCTGCTAACACCATTTAAATTCTCTTATAGGACAATTTCACCCTCTTATGAGTATTTATTATCAGGCAGTTACGAACGCGTTTTTTACTCCTGAAGCATGTGAAAGAAAAGGCGCAGAACAGCCGTTCTACGCACCGTCAATTTAAAACGCCCTTATGAAAGTGTCCGTTTTCAATCTCATAATTTTTTACAGAAATAAGTATTCTCCAGCATAACATACATTGGGCAGGATGGAATAACCATCCTGCCCAATGTATGTTACACCTCAAAGTCTTTGCAGTACATATACAACAACTTTGAACTACCTATGTCAGAATTCATCCTGGACGCGCTACCCCAAACTGTAAGGCCCTCATATCAGATGCCTTTGTACCTGTCATGGAAAACTCTGATCCAAAGGATTATTTACATTTCATAACTACCTGCCCTCTGTTTTCTGCTGAAAAGTTACGACTGTAATCAGAAGCGGTAGCCTATTGTAAGCAATGCCCGTGTGCGCTTAAAGGTTACACTTGTAGCATCAACAACATTGAAGTCGGCAGCGTAAGCGGGATAGTTCGTGCTGCCACTCGGCAACTTATAATTCTTCTCGTCCGGAGAATAGCTCATGAAAGGATAGAAATCTCCCTTTGTCTGCGAATATTGAACAGCTGCATCAAAGAAGAACTTTTTATAATTATAGCCCAGACCGAACGTAATTCTATGGGTTGCCTTCCAGTTAGTATAATCCGTAGATGTTGCATACATCGTTCCATACGATTCAATGCCGCCATCACGATAAGCATCGGCTTTAAACATCGGGCTGACATAATTATAACCCAGACGAATTGAGAAATCTTTCACCGGCTTGTATTCAGCTCCCAGCTTCAAGGTACTAACACCTTTCAACATTTCTCTTGTATTTCTGTTCATATTAAGGTCACGCGAGCTGCTATCGTAGTAATCGTTTTCGTTAACCCTGTTATCGATTCGGCTATAATCTGCATATTCGTAGGTTGCACCTAAAGCAAGGCTCTTTCCTATGGTATGTCCCAGGCTCACACCAAACGTCCATGGCGTATAAATTTTATAGTCATAGTTGGCTGAAGCCGTCTGACCCTGATCGCGATTCATCGATATATCATTATCGCCTCTCAGACTAAGGTCATAGAAAACCGGTGTACTCATATAAGCACCCACACGGAAAGGTGAATCAGCTATTGGCCGGAATATGGCACCTAACTTAAAGTCAACCCCTACTCCTGTAATACGAAGGCTCTCCCATGACTCTGAAAAGGCGTTCCTCTCAAGCGACTCTGTATAATAACTATTACTATTATAATGAACATCATGCAGACCAACTGTTAACCCAAGAAATGTACGATCCTCAATATTTCCACTAATATTAAAGTCATATTCTCCAATATAGCCCTTCTGATATTGTCCGAAAAGATATTCGGTACCGTTGAGATAATCCATACCTATCTGCTTACCATTGGCATCTTTAATAGGCGTCATCTCCTTTTCGTAATTCGCATCTACCCCGTTCCATAAATATTTGCTGCCCAACGGGAATTTAAGAGCCGTCAGTTTATTTTGTGAGGCATGAACCGGAAGACCATTAACATACGACGGTATAGTCAAACTGTTACCGGCTGTAAGTATCTGATCGAAATTCCTGCTTTTATGAAAATTGAAACCAAAGTTCAGATAAGAGTCACTATCCGTACGTGTAACATATACAACTCCAATTTGATCAAAGCTGGCATTAACCTTGTCACCTTTTATCTTTGCGCCTAAGCTGCCATACTTTGGTGATGTCGTAGCATTTCCCTGAGCAACAAAACCACCAGAAACTGAAGCCTGACTGTTTCTGAACAATCCTATACCTGCAGGGTTACTGCTTATGGTTGACACGTCAGCACCAAGGGCCTCCATAGCACCTCCCATACCTACATAGCGGGCAGTACCATTAAGTTCGTTGCCAATTAACTTTGTATCCTGATATGTTTCTTGTGCTGCCACTTGTAAAGCGAACAAGGGTAAAGCAGCCGCAAGACAATATTTTATATTTTTCATCTTTTATTCTCTATTAATATTACACCGGAAATAATTTATTGAATATAAATAATCCTCTTTATCTGCGACCGCCACCAAAATGACCGCCGCCTGCAGGAGCCGAATGACCACCGCCAAAACTACCTGACGACATGCCGCCCGAGGGCACTCCTCCGCCAAAGTTTCCTCCTCCGAAACTACCATTTGAACGCGAAGGGGCACTAAATACCGGATTATTTTGTATTGTAGAGTTCGATGGATAACTATCACGACTGCCAAACGAACGGTTACTACGGCTTCGCGATGTTGTTCCACCTGAATAACGCCCACGATTTGTCGCTATACCGCTTCCGGCCGAATAGTCTCTGTTCGTGCCCGGGCCTCCCCAGCTGCGCCATCCGGTTACACCGCCCGATACACCGGCATAGTAACGTCTCCCATAATAATATGGATCGCTCCAGCCGTAACCATAATACGGATAACCCCAGCCATACCAGCCCGAATAACCGTAATACCACGGATCGTACCAGCCTGTATAGCCATAATACCATGGGTCATAGGCTCCATACCAGCCACCATATCCATAATACCATGGGTCGTACCAGGCATTATACCACGGTCCCCAGCGATATGCTCCATAGAACCAGGGGTCATAGAAACCGTCCCAACGTGACATACGACGGGTGTAAGCGTAGTCGTCATCAAACCTCGCACTGCCTGGATAAACATATGCTGTATCAATGTAAACAGAATCGGGGGATCCCCCCGGCATCCTCTGATAAGTAACAATATCGTTGCCAAGACTGTCCTTACCTATCTTCTGATAATAACTTTTCAGGCGTCCGCGACGATTATATTCATCTACACTCCGATTGCTACCCCTATAATAGGTCGGCGTGTTTTCTCTGGAGCTTTTACTGACACTTTTGGTTGGCGTAAAATAAACGTCATCCTGTGCTAATGCAGAAAGAGGCATTACTCCGGCAAGAGCTAAAAATAGAAATAACTTTTTCATTTTGTCTTACTCCTTTATTAATGTTATATGGTTGTTCTTACTATGTTATTATTCACGCTACAAATTTACTTCACATCATCATACAAAAGTAAGGAAAAACCCTAAACGCATATAGGTTTTTCCCTAATTTTTATACTTTTGCAACCAAACAGATTTGAGTATGGAATATCATGTAATTAATTTTAAGATAGATACGTCAGCCGAATTATTGCAAATCGCAAGAGACCTCATTGCCGATGCGGCAGGAGAGGCGGGATGTGAATCGTTTGAAGACGCAGACAATGGCATAAAAGGATATGTTGAACAAGGAAAACTCAATATAAATATGCTTAACGAAGCCATACAAAACTTCCCTTTAATTGATACTAAAGTATCTTATACCATTGAAGAAGCAGAATATAAGGATTGGAACCATGTTTGGGAAGAAGCAGGATTTGACCCTGTTCATGTTGATAATAAAGTAATTATCTACGATGCCAGGCAAACTATTCCGGATATTCCCAAGGGTATTCTACCTGTGTTTGTTCAGGCACGACAAGCCTTTGGTACCGGCACACACCAAACTACACAGATGATTATATCGACCTTACTTTCACTCCGGCTACATGGCAAATGCGTATTAGACTGTGGATGCGGCACAGGAATACTTGGCATTGTGGCGTCAAAGTTAGGGGCAGACAGTGTTATGGCATACGATATAGATGAGTGGAGCGTTGAAAACACACGCCATAATGCACAGCTTAACCATGTTGATCATATCAAAGTCTTACAAGGAGATGCCAGTATTATAACTCGTTTCAACGAAAAATTCGATGTTATTGTCGCCAATATTAACCGCAATATCCTTCTCCATGACATGCCCATCTTTAAGAGGGTATTGGCTAATGATGGCATCCTTATTCTTAGCGGGTTCTATGCCGATGATATCGTTTTACTCGAAAAACAGGCTGCTTCACTCGGGCTTACCCTTACAGAGGTGAAGGAAAAGGACGAATGGCGAGCCTGTATCTTTCAGAAAAAAGAGCAATAAACTCTCTTTATTTCTGTTGAGGATTATAGAGTTGAGGCATCCAAACTTTGAAAAATGGCAGTGATGCCGAAGCATTACCAGCCGAAGCATAATCGCATAATTCAATGTCTATCGGGCTGTCTCCCTCTTCTTTATATGATTCGGGAAGGAATTTTCCTCTGAAAACCATACTTATTTCAGGATTGTCGTTCGCAACGGGTATCAGTTCCAGCTTACCTTCCTTATTTAAATAAGGTGTAACCACAGCCTCAAGGCCAGGTCCTGCAAGGCGTGAGTCGCGCGCTAATACTACGGGACCTCTGCTAATGGCAACGTACTTTGGAATACTTCCTGTTTGTGTAATTCGTGGTTGCATGTCAAATTTTAAAGAAATAACATCACCGTCTTTCCACTTTCGGGTGATACGGAGGAACGCTCCATGCTTTACCCCTTTTACCTCTTCGCTGTTTACTCTAACATTAGTGACCGTGCTCCATTCTGGTATACGGAATGAAAGGGTCATCTCTTCCCCCTTCTTCATAGCCAATGCTATTCGAATGTCACCGGCTTTCTCGTAATTTCCCTCTTGTATTAACGTTATTCTCTGTCCAAGAGGTGATGTAACCTGATATTCACCGGGTATATAAAGGCATACCGTTACACCACCATTACCTTGCAAAACCGTCATATCAGGAATAGAAAACAAGCCACGGGGGCCGCTTGCTTCACAGCAATTCAAACCCATATTACACTGTTGTGAGCCGGGAAGTCTTTGCCCGGAAAGTGGCGTATACTTAGCCCAGCTTGCGCCTTCGCGTCGCATTGCGCCAAGAAGTGCATTATAGAACGTCTGCTCTATGGCGTCGGCATACTTGCTGTTACCCGTAAGTAACAGCAGTTGCTTGCTTAATTTTATCCACGTTGCTGTTACACACGTTTCCTGATAATGTTTAACAGGAGCATACTGTATGGCTTTACCGCCAAACCATGCTTCCATTGCCGACCCCGAACCTGTTATATTTATCTCCGTATCCATGATGCTCTGCCACGTCGCTTTCACTGCATTAAGATATTGTGGGTTACCTGTAAGCCGGTAAAGTTCAGCCAATCCTTCATAGCACGACATCATTTCGTATGCCTTCTGCCCCTGTTTCCAGTTATACCAATCATTGGCATCGGGTTTAGAAAAGCGTTGCCCCACGGGTACATTGGCCTTTGAAAGTAACTGCGGACCATCGGCAGTCTCCCAACTTTTTACAATATTCTCTGCAAAATCAAGATACTGTTTCTTTCCTGTAAGCGAATAAAGGTAACAGAATGGTTTCAATATGGACGAAGCTGCCATACCTCTATGATTACCCAATGAGGAAATAGAGACATTCCTGTTTTTTAATTCTGCCATCAAACAATCGGCCTCCTTCGCAGCTGCAACCAATGCCTTTTTGTCTTTTGACAAACTATAATAGTCGAGCAAACCGAGCATACAGTACTTGCATCCCCAAATATCCCATTCCCTTAATCGGGCTTCAGGCGCATAGTTGCCAATGTAACCGTCGGCAGCCTGCGTAGCGATGAGCTTGTCAACAGCCTGTCTCATCAAACTCATAAGAGCAGGAACGGGTTTATATTGATAGGCAATGACAGCCGAACACATCCATTTTCCCCAAAACTCTCCTTGCCACAGATGGGTCTCTGTTCGCTTTAAGAACGGACTAACCAAACGATCTACGTCTTGCTTTAAAATGCCATTATTATATGCTTTCGACAATTGGGCACCCACATACCCTCGTAACACTTCACTATTTGCAGGCATCAGACAGTCACTTACCATCTTTTTTCCACTCCTTGCCTGTGCTGACAGACAAAAGACAAAGGCTACAGCCATAATACTTTGTTTCATAGGTATTCAAATATTATAGTTTTTAGTGACGTTTAAATAAGCCCAAACCAATTATGAAATGCAGCTTCCTGCTGCATTTCCATGTGGTTTAATCATTTGGGAGAAAGCAGTATTCCGTCCCGGGAAGGGAGTATTTAGTCACCCCCGGCGAACTGTTTGATACGTTGTTCTTCCGATAACTTGCATATTAATAATGTGCCATCGTGTTCGGCAACGATATAATCGTCCAACCCTTGTACCACTACTTTCTTCTCATTAGCTGTATGAATAATACAGTTATGGGTTTCAAAGGTTTTTACATCTGGCCCAATGCAGCTGTTTCCATACATATCACGCTTCGACTGCAGCAGCAAAGCACCCCACGTTCCCAGGTCACTCCACCCGAAATCAGCAGGGCAAACAAATATCTCTTCTGCCTTTTCCATCACGGCATAGTCAACAGAGATATTCTCACAATCGCCATAGCATTCGTCAATAACAGCCTGTTCCCGAGATGTTCCAAGCACATCCTTCATGCGTTCAAATATATTATTGATTCCCGGCGCATAAATACGAAGGGCGTTTACAATCGTTTCGGCACTCCATACAAATATGCCTGCGTTCCAGAAATAGCTTTTTTCGCTGATATAGCGTGTAGCGGTGGCCAGGTCAGGCTTCTCACGAAACGAGTCAACACGGTATATTTCCTGATGCCTTGGTGCATTACCCGACAGGTCGGCCTTTATGTATCCATAGCCCGTTTCGGGGCGCACGGCTTTCATTCCCAGTGTAACAATGGCATCGGTTTCACTTGTAAAGCTCAGGCATTCCTTGATAACGCGCTGAAATTCTATCACATCGGTCACAATATGGTCGCTGGGTGTAACCACAATATCAGCACGTTCATCGCACATTTTAATACGCCAGCTTACATAAGCTATACACGGAGCCGTATTACGGCGGCAAGGTTCGAGCAGAATATTCCCAACAGGGATTTCCGGAAGCTGCTTATGAACCAGTGCAGCATAACGCTTATTGGTTACAACCCACATGTTTTCGGGTGGACAAATACCCTTAAAACGGTCGCAGGTTTGCTGAATAAGTGTGCGCCCTACTCCCAAAACGTCAATGAATTGCTTGGGAGTTTCAACTGTACTCATGGGCCAAAAGCGACTCCCTACGCCGCCAGCCATAATTACCAAATGGTTATGCGATAATACTTCTTTCATGATATGCCCTGTTTTTTCTTAATGTTTTTATGCGAAATTAAATGTAATTTGCGTTATGTATATGTCACCAAATTTAGCTATTTTATATGATACCTACAATGCTTTACCATAAAAACAACTCATTTGGCACATTTTTAGTTGTATCGTATAAAGAATAAACGTTTTGTAGAACAATAGCAACACGAAACCGTCATGCAACTATTCATTGTAGCTTCTACACTTTTTATATGCCTCGTTTATGTAGCAAGGCGCATCTGTATTGCCTTTACCGCCAAGGCCGGCGACCCTTGTTACGGATGCCGGCTAAAACAATCGTGCAGTAAACACGCTGCAAAAATTAATGGTGCTCGGGCACAACGGCAAAATAAACCGCATCATGGTCGGTCAGATTCTCCATGTAATGACTGTGGCCTTCGGGACAATAATGGCACTGCCCTGCATGACACACCTCCGTCCGGCCGTCATAATGAAAGGTAAGCGTGCCGCTAATCAGAAATATTATCTCACAGTTGCCTTCATGAGTATGTAAGCCACTCGATGCGCCCGGCCGCAAAGTTGAATACATTATCTTTACCTTGTCATCAACATAATTGCGGGTATCAAGTGCGCCTTCGCCGCCTTTGAACTTCTCTAAGCGGGTTTCCGCAATCTTTTCAAAGTCAATAATCATAATGTTTATAGCGTATTAAGATTGTTACTAAACTACAATTACTTGTACCTCACAAAGGTAAAAAGAAGTTTTAAAAATATACTCTGCCGACAAAAGAAAAAGTATTTCTACTCCTCAACTTTAATCTGCTCGCAACTTACAAACACCATTTTCAACTCAAATTATCGTTGAAAAATTTTGAATAAATGCTCATTATTTTACGCCTGTAGAGAGAATCCCGGCTCCTTATAACGAAAACGCTGTTCTTAGGCATAACATATAAGGTGCTAATATACAGTGTTTTACATTCGCAACTCCTTGTTTTTAAAATATCCTACACCTGTTTTTCGTTGCCTTTACGGCGTAATGGCTTCTCTTTTTCATGGGTAAAAGTAGAATTTTCAGTTTAAAAAGTACATATAAAATATGAAAAACGGAAAAATGCAGCGATAACGTTATCAATC
>ERZ772945.1919-NODE-1919-length-13738-cov-3.123511_pt1 | contig 13738 bp, 10 predicted proteins | sample MGYA00511681_ERZ772945 | MGnify/ENA primary metagenome ERZ772945 (study PRJEB29015, sample SAMEA2737943) | human oral metagenome | biome: human oral; feature: human-associated habitat; material: dental | place: China | collected 2143 ... | reverse complement strand
TTTCCCTGTGCAGGGTGCAAAAGAGCCAGCATTAAACGCACGATAGTGGTCTTCCCTGCCCCTGTTTCTCCAAGCACAGCCGTACACGAACCTGGTCTAAAATCGAAAGAAAGGTCTTTGATTACATCCCCATCAGCTTCATCATAAGCATAGCTTACATGCTCAAAACGCACGCCACAAGGCAACGAAACATAAAGGGGCGAACCACTTTCCTCCAATGGATTCTCTTCCAATTCCATTAAACGTTCGGCTGCCGTAAATACAGAGACGAAGGCTGGAACCAGTTTTGTAAGATTCCTTGCAGGGCTTTGTATACGCGCTACCAGCTGAAGAAAAGCCGTCATACCGCCAAAAGTCAGTGTGTGTGCGGCCATTCGTACCGCTGCCCACAGAAAAGCGACAAGGTAACCCAAGGCAAATCCAAGGTTCAATATTAAATTACTGAACACCGAAAAAACCGTTCGCTTAACCACTTTATGGCGTAACTGGCTTTGCGTATGCTCCAAACGGTCAACCATTGGCCCTTCACCCTCCATGGTTTTTATAAGCATTCGGTTCTGGATGGTTTCCTGAAGCACGCTCTGTACCTTCGAATCCTGCGAACGAACCTCGCGTGTAAGCCGGCGCATTTGTCTGACATAGATCTTGCTTACCGCAATAAAGACGGGAATTATACCCACGGTAATCAGAGCCAAAACCTTGTCCATGGAGAATAAATAGCAAAAAGCACCGATGAACATAGCCAATACTGATAACGTATTAGGAATAGTTTCAGTAAGAAAACTCACCACATTGCTCACATCAAACTCCAACCGATTAAGCACATCACCAGAATGACGGGGTTCCTTTCCCTGCCATTCCGACCGCAAAATACGGTCAAGCATATACTGCTGCATATGGTTTTGGGCTCTTATTCCCAGAATATTCCTCAGCCAAACACTGGCTATATTCAGTGCATAATCACAAAGAATAAACAGTCCCATCAGTGCAACTGCCCAATAAACAGAGCCTTTTACTACACCCGATGCTACATCAACAGCACGCTGAACTGTCCAAACCTGAGCCAAAGATACACCTACCGAAGCAAAACCTATGCAAGCATTGAGAACTGCCTGCAACTGATTTCCCTGCCATGCTTGCCACAGCCACTTCAGAATAGTTTTGGCATCATATTTTGATTGGGGTACTTTCAATAGGCTTTTCAGCTTCATTCGCTTTAATTTTCTTTTACCCTTTACTATTGTTTGCGTTCCAATAAACCTAACTTTACCGCTGATCGGCACCCCACATCAGCTTACCTCTCAACGTAGAAAAGTAACGAGTGGCATGTTGTTTCACAATTTTCACCTTATGAGGAGCCTTATGTACACGTATCTTTGTGCCCTCTTGCATGCGCTCTGACCGCCCATCGACGGCAACAAGATAGTTATGATTACGACTCTCTACATCGAGTTCTATCACAACATCGTCTGTAACCACAACGGGACGCATATTTAAACTATGGGGGGCTACGGGGGTAATACAAAGATTACTGGCTGAAGGCACGATGACAGGACCACCATTTGACAAGCTGTATGCGGTGCTACCCGTTGCCGTTGACACAATAAGGCCATCTGCTTGATAGGTTACAAGATAATCGCCATCAACACAACAGCGAATAGATATCATCGAGGCGTTATCACGTTTCAACAGTGCAATATCATTCAAAGCATACGGACTTCCCTCCAAAAAACCGCCTTCTGTCTCTATCATAATAACTGAATGCTCTTCTATTTTATATTTTCCTGTATAAATTTCCTGCAATGCAGCATCAATCTCGTCAGGCAAAACATCGGCCAAAAAGCCCAGCCGACCCATATTGATACCCAAGACAGGAATTTCCTTTGCACCCACACGATTGGTCGCCCTCAACATAGTGCCGTCACCACCCAGCGATATAACAAAATCAGCATCGAAATAATCATTGTCAAAAACACCGCTACACCAAACATCAAGATGTAACGATTTGGTTAGGAAATCATAGTAAGGACGGTCAATATAAACCTCAGCACCATGAGCTTTCAGGAAATTTAATACCTGCTGTACAGCGTAACTTTTATCCGAATGAAACTCATTGCCAAAGAGCGCAAACCGTAAATGTTTTTGTAATATATTTGTGTCTTTACCCATCTTTATCCTAACAAATTAGCTATTAATGGACAACTTCTTCGTATATTTGCAATGAAATAGTGACTACAAAAATACGATTATTAATTGAATTACTCATCATTTTATGGTAAAAGTGTATGAATTTCTCGCCAATGGCTTCGAAGAGATTGAAGCATTAGCTCCTGTTGACATCCTCCGCAGGGGAGGAATTGATGTAAAAACCGTTAGTATTACCGGTTCTCTATACGCTGAATCATCACACGGCATTACGGTAAAGGCCGACCTTACCTTCGAAGAGGCTGGCGATTTTGGCAATGCCGGCCTGCTCATGCTGCCGGGAGGTATGCCTGGTGCTGCTCATCTTAAGGATCATCAAGGTGTTAGAGAGGCTGTGTTACGCCAATTTAACAGTGGAAAACTCGTCAGTGCCATCTGTGCTGCACCTATGGTTCTCGGCTCTTTGGGGATTGTAAAGGGAAAGAAAGCCACTTGTTATCCCGGCTTTCAACAATATCTTACTGATGCCATTTATACGGCATCGCTCTTCGAACACGACGGCAACGTAATTACAGGTGAGGGTCCTGCCGCTACCCTGCCATATGCATATCATATTCTTAGTTGCTTTATTGGCGAAGAAAAAACACGCGAAATAGAACAGGGAATGAGGTATACCCACCTCATGGAGCGTTAACTGGCTACTCCAAACTTTAGCAAATATTATTATTCTCAATCGTAATACGGCATGGATTACGTTATCATCGTGGCTGGTGGTAAGGGTATGCGCATGGAAAGCGGGCTGCCAAAGCAGTTTATTTCTGTTGCAGGCAAGCCGGTTCTTATGCGTACCATAGAGCGGTTTTACCAATATAACCCCGAAATAAACATCATTGTTGTTCTGCCCGAAAGTCAGCAAACCTTTTGGAAAAGCCTTTGCCAAAAGCACCATTTCACCATACATCATACTATTGTTAACGGTGGTGACACCCGTTTTGCATCGTCAAAGAATGGTATTTCGGCCATTCCTTCCAACACAAAAGGTTTAGTTGCCATTCACGATGGCGTGCGACCTTTCGTATCTGTCGATGTTATTGAACGCTGTTTTAACAATGCTCGCACCACAGGTACAGCCATTCCGGTTATACCTGCCATCGATACGCTCAGGCAAGTAAATACCGAAACGGGCGACACTTTCACCGTTAACCGCTCGCTTTATCGTGCTGTACAAACGCCGCAGGTGTTTGATATTGCCCTTGCTCACAGGGCTTTTAACCAGCCTTATCAGAATTGTTTCACCGACGATGCTTCAGTAATTGAGAGCCTTGGCATCGGAATATCATTAGTAGAAGGCAACCGTGAGAATATCAAACTGACCACACCCTTCGACCTTAAGGTTGCAGAAGTGCTCGCTGAAAACTGTTAACATGGACATTTTATCTCAGGATATTATGTACCTTTCAGGGGTAGGCCCTAAACGAAAGGATATATTGAGCCACCAACTCAATATAAAAACCTGGGGCGATTTGCTGGAATATTATCCCTACAAGTATGTAGACCGCAGCAAAATATATCGTATCAACGAGCTGTCGGGCACCATTTCCTACGTCCAGATCAAAGGAAAGATACTGAGTTTTGAGGAGTTTGTCACGGGCCCGCGCAAGAAACGCATTGTCGCGCATTTCAGCGACGGCTTCGGTGTAACCGATTTAGTATGGTTCAACGGCTCGAAATATGTGTATCAAGACTACAAGGTGGGCGAAGAATATATTGTATTTGGCAAGCCTTCGCTGTTTAAAGACCGTTACCAGATAGCCCATCCCGACATTGAGAAAGCCGCTAATGTGCAGCTCTCCGAAATGGGAATGCAACCTTATTACATCACAACCGAACAAATGAAAAACCGTGGTATCACCTCGCGTACCATGGAAAAGCTCACCAAAACGCTTGTATCGAAAATACCACAAGGGGCTATTCCCGAAACATTACTGCCGTCGCAGCTGGCCCGACTGCATCTTATCTCGCGCGAAGATGCCTTGCGACGCATCCACTATCCAAAATCACTCGATGATGTGCAGCGTGCACAGGTGCGGTTAAAGTTTGAGGAACTTTTCTTCGTTCAGCTCAATATTCTGCGCTATGCCACTGAAAACCGAAAGAAATATAAGGGCTACGTTTTCTCGCATGTGGGCGAAATTTTCAACCATTTTTACCATAACAACCTGCCCTTTGACCTTACAGGCGCACAGAAAAGGGTGATACACGAAATACGTAACGACATGAAGTCGGGACGTCAAATGAACCGTTTGCTACAAGGCGACGTGGGATCGGGCAAGACGCTCGTCGCTTTAATGTCAATGCTTATAGCTGTTGACAACGGCTTTCAAACCTGCATCATGGCCCCTACCGAAATTCTGGCCGAACAACACCTGGCTACCATCAACGGGTTTTTAGAGGGAATGGACATCCGTGTTGAGCTTCTCACGGGCATAGTAAAGGGTAAACGCCGCCAAAATGTATTGGAAGGCCTGGCCGATGGCAGCGTAAATATTTTGGTCGGCACCCATGCTGTCATTGAAGATAGCGTACAATTTTATAACCTTGGCCTGGCCGTTATTGACGAACAACACCGTTTTGGTGTTGCCCAAAGAGCCAGATTGTGGGCAAAAAACCAACAGCCACCCCACGTGCTTGTGATGACGGCCACGCCCATTCCGCGCACATTGGCCATGACATTATACGGCGATCTCGACGTCAGTATTATTGATGAGCTTCCCCCCGGCCGCAAACCCGTCATGACTTTACATAAGTATGACGATCACATGACGAGCCTTTACGCAGGCATACGGCAGCAAGTTGGTGAAGGAAGACAAGTATATATTGTTTTCCCCCTCATCGAGGAGAACGAAAAAAACGACCTGAAAAATCTCGAAAAAGGGTATGAAAGCCTGTGCCAAATCTTCCCTGAGATGAAGATGGGAAGGTACACGGGCGCATGAAGCCAAAGGAAAAGGAAGCCGAAATGAAAATGTTCGCACGTGGAGAAACGCAGATTCTCGTCGCTACAACGGTAATAGAGGTTGGTGTTAACGTGCCCAACGCATCGGTTATGGTCATTCTTGATGCTCAAAGATTTGGCTTATCGCAGCTTCATCAGCTCCGCGGGCGCGTGGGAAGAGGAGCCAAACAAAGCTACTGCCTGCTGGTAACCTCACACGACCTCGCCACAGAGACGCGTAAACGCATTGATATTATGTGCGACACTAACGACGGATTCCGCATAGCTGAGGCCGATTTGAAGCTGCGAGGACCGGGTGATTTGGAGGGGACACAGCAAAGCGGCATGGCTTTTGACCTCAAAATTGCCAATATTGCACGCGATGGACAGCTCGTGCAGATGGCGCGCGACGAGGCGCAAAAGATAATAGACGACGACCCGGAATGTAACAAACCCGAATATGCTACGCTGTGGAGACGCCTGCGCGAACTGCGTAACACGAACGTAAACTGGGCTGCGATAAGCTGAAACAGGGCTGAAAATACTTTTTACACCCCTGTTTTTCTATGTCAAAAACTATATAAATAATACTCCTGAACAGGTAAAAACAAGCATTATTTTTACCTTTTTCATTATCAAAAACTCACAAATGTAAACATTTTATTGAGCTACATCAAGTGTGAAATCGACGTAAAGGGTCGTTCTTAAACGTTAATTCTGCCATTATTGACAACGTATTTTGTTAAATAGCCCGTAAAACTGTTAACACCAAAAACCTATATAGTATATTTTTCTTACCTTTGGAGGGTCGACTGATATTTAACGAATTGTTGTATTATTCGTTTATTTTATTTTGGGCTACTGCTTACGCCCGCAGCCGATTTGAAACAAAATGTAACTGTTCATGACCGTAAATAGGACTTTTAAAACACTTGCAGCCGCGTTGTTAATTGCCTTAACGGCAGTGCCGGCCTGTGCACAGGACCTCCTTGCACGACAGGCTCCCGTTGACAGACGCGCCAAACGCCTTGACTCAGTAGAAGTAAAAACATTTGTTGAACGTGAGAATATTCGCACCCCGGCAGCGCAAATATACGGCGACGACTGGAATAACCGCTACGCTCACCGTGCTACCGAACTTCCCGACAGCTTTGTAATAAACCTGCGCCACTTCTGTATGCCTACGCCAAGTCGCGTAATAACGAGCAACTTCGGAAGCAGATGGGGACGTCAGCACAAAGGACTGGACATCAAAGTATACATTGGTGACACCATCCGTTCGGCCTTTTCGGGCAAGGTTCGCATTGTGCGCTACGAGGCCGGAGGCTACGGAAACTACATCGTTATCAGGCATCCTAACGGGCTTGAAACCATTTACGGTCATCTTTCAAAGCAATTGGTTACCGAAAATCAGGTGGTACGTGCAGGTGAACCCATTGGCCTGGGTGGAAATACAGGGCGTAGTACGGGTTCGCATCTGCACTTTGAGACCCGCCTTTGTGGCGTAGCCCTCAACCCTGCACTGTTTTTCGACTTCCGCAATCAGGATGTAACGGGCGATAATTACGTTTTTTTGAAAGACCGTTACGAAAACGATTCGCAGCTTGCTACAATTGAACGTGGCAAGGTTAACGGCGGAAGCTACACGCGCGATCAGGTGTATGGCGAGGTGGGCCACTACAAGGAGAAAGGCGAAGATGCGGCTATTAAGAGTGCGGCCAATGCAGCAGAGCGCGTATATTATAAGGTACAGAGTGGCGAAACACTGGCTTCTATTGCCAGGAAGGTGGGCGTTTCGGTTGAAACCATTTGCCGTTTGAACGGCTTTAAAAAGGCCCAGCGTGTACGTGCCGGCATGATTATTCGCTACGTATAGGCCACAATATAACCATAATATAAGCATTGTCATCAGGCCTTGAAAGTGTTGTGACAAGAGCATAACATCAATTTTTAAAAAACATACAGCTAAAAGATAATAAGGTTACTGCCTTTTGGTAGTAACCTTATTGTGTTTTGGTGATGTCATTATTCGATAAAGGTAAGTGTTCGACGGCCGTCAGCAGCGCGTACGGCGACCGTCGAACGATGTGTATGACGGCCGTCAACAGTGCTGCTGACGGCCGCCGAACACTTACCCTATGCACATAAACATACGAACACAAGCCTGCCATACTATAAACAATACGGCATAACCGAACGGTTAAAAGTACATAAACAAATGACAAACAGGAGCTTAAGCCTGCTTCTTAAACTGCCTGATGACAAACCAAAGGTGCATAATCAATGTCAGTGGAAGGCCATAATGATGGCGCATAACGTTGAAACGCTCGCGAAGCGACGCCCTGTGGTTCTTCTCTGTCATACCTCCATCGAGGTAATTAACAACAACTTCGTTTACGTTTTTCAGTTTTAAATGGTGCCGTTCAGCATCTTTCATAATGCGGATACACCAGTCAACATCGGCCGAAAAGCGGTAATTGAGGTTATAAGGATTGTTTTTGGCCAGCGACGTTAGCGCATAAAAAGCCTGATGACACACCAGCATGCCATGCCTGAACGAACGCCATGTAAGATGTTCGGGCGGCTGAAGACGGCGACGATACATAAAACGGCCCTCGTCATTCACCACATTTGTATCACCGTAAATAACGCCGGGCAGAGCCTCTCCGTCGCCAATGCTGTGTGCAATATGCTCTAATGTTGCCTCCGAAGGAAAAGTATCGCCGGCATTTAAAAACACAATATAATCGCCCGTGGCCTTTGCAATGCCTTTGTTCATGGCATCGTAAAGTCCCTTGTCGCGTTCAGAACAAATAAAAATATCATGTCCTGTTTCAGCCTCATCAGAATGCTGTTTATAGGCTTGAGCCATTTCAACGCTGTGGTCGTGCGACAAACCATCAATAATAAGATGCTCAACGTCGGTAAACGACTGGTGTAACACGCTGTCGAGTGTACGTTGAAGCACATGTTCGGCATTGAAAATGCAGGTAACTATCGTTATTTTTATCATGTCAAAAGGTTAGAGATGATAATGTTTAAAGGCGAGTGCCTGGTTGTAAACTTCAATATAATTCATGGCTACGGTACGTTGTGAGTAGGCCGAAAGCACCTTTTGTACAGCCCGCTGGCTCAGCAAGGTATAGTCGGCCTCGCATAAAGTCCAGTAAATGCCGGCGGCAAGGTCGGCCGAATTGGCCAGTGCAGCTACATAACCGTTTCGCTGATGGTCAATCATTTCAGGAATCCCACCCACCTTAAAGCCCACACAGGGCACACCACAAGCCATGGCCTCCATAATGGTGTTGGGCAAATTGTCTTCCAACGACGGCAGAACGTAAACATCGGCAGCATTGTATACCGAAACAATACGGCCCTCGTCACTGATATATCCCAACGGATAGCAGGGCAAAGAGAGCTGCGAAGCTACCTCATCGGCCTTGCCACCCAGAATGGCTATAACCGTATTGTTTTTCATTTCAGGATGGCATACAACCATCTGTTCGACGGCTTCGATGAAATATTTCATGCCTTTGCGCTCCTGTGTAACACGTTGCGACACGAAAAGAATAACGCGTTTGTCCTGTGGCAACATCGTATGGAGGCGCGCCTGCCGCTTATCGTGCGGACAAAAAACATGGGTATCAATCGGGTTCGGTATGCTGTCAACACTCAGTCCCGTTAGTAATGCACTCTGTTTTGCCTGCCCGGCGAGCCACTTGCTGCACGCAACGAAGTGGATTCCACTGTTTTGATACAGCTTCTTTTTGCGTGCAAATATGCGCGATGACAAATCATTTTCACTGCCTCCACCAGGTAAAAGCGGACAATTATGGCAACGACGCTTGAACGCCTGGCAGCTATGCGTATAATGACAAATGCCTGTAACAGGCCACGCATCGTGCAAAGTCCACACAATTGCTTTCCCACTCCTGATGATTTTGCGTATCGAAGTGAGCGAAAGCATGCTCTGATTAATCCATGAAAGGTGAATAACGTCGGCCTCTTTAAATTCAGGAAGACGGGTAATATCGTTGCCCACGTTGGCAATATCAATATCAAATAGGTGAGTGCGATCGAAATGAAGATGACAGAAAATGCACCATCTCTCCCAAAGAAAACGTAGTTGTTGTTTAAACCGGCCGCCCAAACCTACAACCGTTATGCTGTCTGACGTCTTGTCGTTTACCAGCATTTTTGCTTTCACACCACTGTTGTTCAGGGCGTCCATCAGCCTGTTGGCAGCCACAGCAGCCCCACCGGTCATTTCGCTCGTGTTGACAATAAGAATGCGCATTGATGTATTGTATTATTCATTGGCAAACTTACACAATTTTATTTAATAATAAGTCCGCGGCCTTAAGAAAATATATATGCGCCCTGACTGGCATATAACAAAAAGGTAGCAAAAGTAAAGGAAATGTGACAAAAAGACAATTGTGTGCGCCCACAACAGTTGACATATATCAAAAACAACAGGGTTTGCTTATAAAACTATGGTTATTTGCTTGTGCGGACAAAATATTCGTCCTACCTTTGCATTGTCAAAAGGTTAATAGATTGTTTAGGTTAGTAATAATAGATTTAGGTTTTTAGTTATTAGGTTTAAGGTAGATTTGATAGATTGTTTAACGGGTGACAATGAAAACCGTGAGGTTGACATTCGATTTGAAAAGGATTTTTAGTTAAACATAGGCTTTACGCTAGTGCTCGTTGAGAGTATTAGCGTATTTTTTTGCGCGTAATGTTCGGACGAATATTCTTATGGCAAAGGATGCAAACATAGAAAAGGGCTTGTCTTTCTATCGTAAAGGCAGCCCTGAAATATTGTTGTGTTCTTTAGAAAACAGGATAATGGTCTTACTTTTCAATCAGGCAGACGGCATAAGCAGCCATGCCTTCTTCGCGCCCCGTGAAGCCAAGCTTTTCGGTTGTCGTTGCCTTGATGCTTATATCGTCCTCATCACAGCCTATAATTCTTGCCATACAAGCCTTCATTGCCGGTACATGGGGATTGATTTTTGGACGTTCGGCACAAATCGTAACGTCGATATTCCCTACCTTGTAGCCTTTTGTGGCAAGCAAATCAATGGTTTTCCGCAGAATAATTTTGGAATCAATGTCCTGCGTATCCGCGCTGGTGTCGGGAAAATGATAGCCTATATCGCGCATGTTGGCAGCACCAAGCAGTGCGTCGCACACCGCATGGAGAAGCACATCAGCATCACTATGTCCGAGCAAACCCTTGTCATGCTCTATCTTTATGCCTCCCAATATCAGGTCACGACCCTCTACAAGCTGATGAACATCGTAACCAAGACCCACACGAACTTTCATAAGAATTAAAGAATTAAAAAATTAAAGAAGTAAAAGAAGGGTGTTAGAGTTAAAGAATTAAAAAATTAAAGAAGTAAAAGAAGGACGTAAGGAATAAGAAATTAAAGGGTGAAAGAATGAAAAGGCAAGCGTAACCGGCTTGTGAAATATACGAAAACTACCACGCCTGCCCTTTTATACATATAATAAGAAGCCTTTATTTACGGTGAAACAAGTCCTTAATACCGTCCATATCAAAGCTTAATGATATACGAAGCGTTTCGTCGAGCGGATTACTTTTCGCCGTAGCAATCACATAACCGGCGTCTAAAGAGAAGACGCTCATTTTTAAACCGGCACCCACTGTGAAGTATTTTCTGTTTCCCTTATTGGCACTTTCGTTATGGTATCCTGCCCTGATGGAGAACTGATCATGATAGGTATATTCTGCGCCAACGCTCCAATTCACCTCCTGTAACTCCTCTTTGAAGCCGCCCGGAGCGTCTCCGAAGCTCTTGAAAATACCGCCAATCGATGATAAATCATAGTAATTCTTCTGCACTCGCTTTTGGTAATCTTCAGTCGACTCACCGTCTTTCTGTTGCGGATACGTAGGAATCAGCAACTTATTAGCGTCGGCAGCAATGGTAAAACGGTTGTAATCGTCGACAGGTACCATCAGCGACGCGCCCAAACGCAGGTTAGTTGGGATGAACTCGCTGTTGTCAGTTCCGCCAATTGTAATCTTACTTCCGATGTTAGATACATTTAATCCCAATCCCAACTGGCTTTCACGGTCACCAATATTAATGTAATTCTGGTAATAAATACCCAGGTCTGCCGCAAAGGCTGAGCTGGGAGAGATGTCGGAACTGCGGTCATAGGTAAGGTCAGAATATATCCAACGCACGGCAGCAGCGATGGAAAACTTCTCACTTAACATCAGCGAGTAGGCCACATCAGCCGACATTTCATAGGGATTAATGGTCATAGCGTCGCCACTTACTGATGTACTGCCCTGCACTTCACCCAACGAAAAATAGCGAACAGAACCGGAAACTGCACTATATTCGCCAATACGGTAGTAGCCTGACAGATATGCAAGCCCCATGTCGTTGACCAATTGGCGCAGCCACGGCGTATAATTCAACGCCACTCCGGCCCGGCTTATAGCGAACGGATACTTGGCAGGGTTCCAGTATTGCGAATTAACGTCAGGGTCAGTAGCCGCTCCAACGTCACCCATTCCGGCGGCACGGGCGTCAGGTGCAATCATCTGGGAGGTTACTGAATATCGTAAAGGGTTGAACATATCGCGCTTATCTTCGGCCGATGCCGTAAGCACGCTGCCAACAAACAAGCCTGTCAGTAATATTTTATGAAAATATTTCATCTGCCAAAATTATGTTTTATTGATGTTAAACGGCCGTTATCGCCTAATTATTGCGTACTACAACCAGTTTCCTTGCTTTGGAAGCAACTCCGCTTCCGTCGCATGACACGCGTGCTCTGTACAGGTAAACACCTGTCGGAACACGGTAACCGTTGTTCTGTGTAAGGTTCCACGTTATCGAACATGGGCCTGAAACAGAAGGATTACTTTCAGAATGAGTCCACAACAAGCACCCGTTCAGGTCGTAAACATCAAGTATTATATCAACATTGCTGCCACTAAAGCTGTGGTTTACAATAAAAGTGGTCGACGTAGATGCGGGATTTCGCGTCGCGCTGACCTTGTAGATGGTAGGCTTCAAGCCCTTAACCACATTGAAATCGAGCTGTACGGTCGAAGGATTATTCATGGTATCCCATGCCCGGAACATCAGTTTGTGAGGCCCCGGCTCCAGCATTGGCAACGTAAAACCAACACTACCGCTGGTATATGAGCCAAAATCGTACGTGAAATTATCGTTTAACGTGTAGGTCAGCGAAGCCTTACCGTCAACAATCAACTGCATATCGTGCCCCACTCCGTTACCTGTTGCGTTGATTCCATCGTCATCAACTATCTGCGCTACAAAGTAAGGGGTGGTATTTACACGGTCACCACTCACAAAGTCGGGGCTGTTAAGGTAACAGAATATCTTCGGCCCCACGGTGTCAGTCAACGCTGCACTTCCGCCCAATACAAAGTTATCGGTATAGCCGTGCGCCGTAAGCGTATGCTCATTATTGACGGCATATAAGTTCATTTCGCCCGTTTCAGACGAGTAATTCAGGTCAACGGGAATGGCAAAACGCAAGTTAAACTTACCCGCTACAACGTTGTCGCTTCCGTTATACACCACCTTCGAACGGTTATAAAATTTAAACGGGGCGTCGGCTTCGGCACTGGCGTTCTGCTTACACGTCACAAGTTCTTTCGAATCCAATACTACTGCCGTTACCGTTCCGTCGAAAAGGCCTGCATTTTCTATGTGTCCTGATACCCTCGCTACGCTGGCAGCCTTCAGCGTAATGGGCGTAGAACCCACGGCCTGACCGTTGATTGAGTCGACAACAACTTTCATTTGTGGCTGGTTCAACGCAATGGCGGGGTCGCCAAGAAGCGAGTATTGCAGCTTGTTTGTGGTCAAATCCTGTCCCGCTGTAATCATCAGGTTTTTGGCCTGACGCTGTGCCTCGCCTATCGTCATGGGCTTTCCACCGTCCTTTCCCAACACAAGGCGCAGGAAAGCGCGGTTTATTACCTCGTTATAATTGGCCCATACGGTGCGCGTTGTGCCAAAAAAGGCAACGGCTCCACCCTTTTTATTCAGCATGGCTGCTTCGCCAATGTTCTCCTCTATACCGTCAAAGGGCATAATATCGCACGATGCTGTAATCCAGAGCGGGAGGTTTTTATTCGTAAATTCTTCAAAATCGGCGAGGCGTAATACGCTTTCATGCGATATCTGATCGGGCCTGCCGTGCCCCGCATAGTCCATAACGAGGGCACCGTTTCGCTGTTGTTGCCTGATGATTCGACTTACATCGGGGTAGGTTCGCCCTGTCGACGACGTTTCCTGCGTATATGCATCCCACATCACCTTTTTGATTTGGTAGGCCGGATACATCGCTGCAACATCGTCGGCAGCCTCATTTATATCGGTCATATGCAGGTTATTATTGCCATCGTCGCCCATAAACATCACCACATTTTGCCATGCTCCGGCATTCTTGTTTTCGACATAGCTGATGGTTTTGTCAACCAACACCCTGGCTTCGTCCTCTGTCCGCACAGGGAAACGGCCGATAGCAAGGTCTAACATGTCCGCACTCTGCGGGTTTGTACCCTCTCCA
>ERZ772945.1914-NODE-1914-length-13765-cov-4.440554_pt1 | contig 13765 bp, 23 predicted proteins | sample MGYA00511681_ERZ772945 | MGnify/ENA primary metagenome ERZ772945 (study PRJEB29015, sample SAMEA2737943) | human oral metagenome | biome: human oral; feature: human-associated habitat; material: dental | place: China | collected 2143 ... | reverse complement strand
AAATATTATTTTAAGTTTGTAATTTAAAGATATAGTAGTTTAAAGTAGTTAGTTTATTTAATTTAAATGATTTAGATAATTTTAATAATATGATAAGTATGATATATTATTATATAATATAATTAATATAATAAATTGTATAATAAAAGAATAAAAAGCATAGTTTATAGGAGGGTAGAAATGAAAAGTTTAAAAGAAATAAATGAATTATTATTAAAAGATATTTCAAGACTTGTAGATGAAGTAATATCTTTAGAAGAATTAAAAGAAAAATTAGCTACAGGGAAAAAGCTTATAATCAAATATGGGATTGATTGTACAGCACCATTTATACATTTAGGTCATGCAGTAAATCTTTGGACAATGAGAAGATTTCAAGAAGATGGACATAAGGTAATATTTTTAATAGGGAATTTTACAAGTAAGATAGGAGACCCAACAGGTAGGATGACAGCAAGAAAAGTTCTTACAGATGAAGAAATAAATTATGCGGCTGAAGAGTTTATAAAACAAGTAGGTAAAGTTTTAATAACAGATAATCCAGAAGTATTTGAAATAAGAAGAAATGGTGAATGGTATAATAATATGAATTTAGTAGAATTTTTAGGATTATGTTCAATGACAACACATTCAAGAATAATTTCAAGAGATATGTTTCAAAAAAGAATGGAAAACAATGAAGAAATACATATGAATGAAATATTATACCCAATATTACAAGGATATGATTCAAAGGTACTTGATTCAGATTTAACAATTGTAGGTTCAGACCAATTATTTAATGAAATGATGGGAAGATTTTTTCAAGAAAAATATAATCAAGAAAAACAAATAATTATAACAACAAAAATAACAAAAGGATTATGGGGAGAAGAAAAACAAAGTAAAAGTATTGGTAATTATATAGCGTTAGAAGATACAAGTAAAGATAAGTTTGGAAAAGCAATGAAATTAACAGATGATAGAATTATAGAATGGATGAAAGTATATACAGATATATCTCTTGAAGAAATAGAAAAGATAGAAGAAAGTATAAAAAATAATGAAATTAATCCAAGAGATGTTAAATTAATGCTTGCATATGCAATTACAGAAAAATATCATGGAAAAGAAGTTGCAGATAAAGAAAAAGAAGATTTTTTAAAGACTTTTTCAGATAAAGTATTTCCAGAAGATGCAGAAATTGTAACTTTAAGTGTAGATAAAATTAATATTATAGAATTATTAAATATTTGTTTTAAAAATACTAAATCTAAAGGAGAATTAAAAAGACTTATAACACAAGGTGGAGTTATGTTTAATGAGAAAAAGATAGAAAATATAAGTGATGAAATTGTTATAAACTCTGAAAATCAATTAAAAGTAGGTAAAAGAAATTTCTTTAAGGTTATTTTAGAAAATTATTAGTAGAAAAAAAATGTTTTGTGAGATATAATAATTATAATATTATATGTAATATGTGAGAGGTTTAGTTATGTATAAAAGAATATTAATAAAGATAAGTGGTGAAGCCCTAGGTGGTGGAAAAGGAAAAGGTTTAGATTTTGAAGTTTTAAAAGAAGTAGCATCAGAAATAAAAAAAATAGTATCAAAAGGAGTTGAAGTTGGAATTGTTGTAGGGGGACGGAAACTTCTGGAGAGGAAGAGAAGGAGTTGGAATTGAAAAAACAACTTCAGACTATATGGGAATGCTTGCAACAACAATGAATGGACTTGCACTTCAAGATACATTAGAAAACATAGGAATTGCAACAAGAATACAAACAGCAATTAATATGGAAAAAATAGGAGAAGGATATAATACTAAAAAAAGTAATGAACTTATAGCAAAAAATGTTGTAACTATATTTACATGTGGTACAGGAAATCCATTTTTTAGTACAGATACTGCTGCAATTATGAGAGCAATAGAAATAAAAGCAGATATTATATTACTTGCTAAAAATGTTGATCGGACTTTATACAAAAGATCCTAAAAAATATAGTGATGCAGAAATGATATCTAAAATTACTTTTAAAGAAGTACTTGAAAAAGATTTAAAAGCAGTAGATACTGCAGGGATAACATTATGTAGAGAATGGAACAAAGATGTGTTATTGTTTGGACTTAATGAAAGAGGTTCAATGTATAAAGCAGCAATGGGAGAAAAAATAGGAACACTTATAACAAATAAGGAATAATAAAAAATATAATATTAAGGAGTAAAAATGAAAATAACAGAAGTAGAAAATAAGATGAAAGATAGGATAGATTTTTTTGAAGAAAGTTTATCAGAAATAAGAGCAGGAAGAGCAAACCCAGCAATATTAAATAGAGTAATGGTAGAATATTATGGTACACCAACACCAATAAATCAAGTATCATCAGTATCAGTACCAGAAGCAAGACAAATTCTTATACAACCATGGGATATGAGTATTTTAAAATCAATTGAAAGAGCAATAATAGAAGCAAATTTAGGAATAAATCCACAAAATGATGGTAAATGTATAAGATTAATGTTTCCAGAACTTACAGAAGAAAGAAGAAAAGATATTGTTAAAGAAATAAAAGAATTAACAGAAAATACAAAAGTGTTAATAAGAAATATAAGAAGAGAAGCTATAGATAGTATTAAAAAAGAAGAAAAAAATAAAGAAATATCTGAAGATGATTTGAAAAAAGGTGAAGAAGAAATACAAAAAGTAACAGATAAGTTTGTAAAAATTGCAGAAGAAAAATATGAGAAAAAATGTAAGGAGATAATGACAATATAATGGATGTAAATCATATTGCTATAATCTTAGATGGAAATAGAAGATGGGCTAAAGATAGAGGACTTGATAAATATATAGGACATAAAGAAGGTGCTAAAAATTTAGAAGAGCTTACTAAAAAAGCAAATGAAAAAGGACTTAAATATTTAACAGTATATACTTTTTCGACAGAGAATTGGAAGAGATCTAAAGAAGAAGTATCATATCTTATGAAAATATTTACAATATATTTTAAAAGATTATTAAAAAGGGTTAATAAATATAATATTAAAATTAAATTTTTTAGTAGTAGGGATGGGCTTACAAAAGATTTAATTAAAATGATAGATGAAATAGAAGAAATTAGTAAAAATAATACAGGACTTCAAATAAACTTATGTTTTAATTATGGAGGAAGAAGAGAAATAACTGAAGCTACAAGAAAAATAGCAGAAGATGTACTTGCTGGAAAAATTAAACCAGAAGGAATAACAGAAGAGATGTTTTCTAAAAAATTGTATTCAGGTGAGATCCCAGATCCAGATATATTAATAAGAACAAGTGGAGAAAAGAGACTTAGTAATTTTTTACCATGGCAACTTACATATTCAGAGTTTTTCTTTGTAAATAAACATTGGCCAGATTTTAAGATTGATGATTTGGAAGAAATAGTAAAAGAGTATAATACTAGAAATAGAAGATTCGGAGCAGGATAAAAACATATGAGTAAAATAGATGAAAAAGAACAAAAGATAAAAAGAAATACTAACAAAAGAAAAAATGATAAAAAGAAAATAGTAGAAGAAAATAAGTGTATAGTATGTGGTAAAGAAATAAAAAAAGGCGAAAGGCTATGTACTAGATGTTATAATGAAATAAAAAAATATAATGATGAACATGAAAGAAATGTATATGTTGAAGATATTTCAGAAGAGTTCTTAGAAGAAATTTCTAATAATTATAATCATTATGAGAAAAAAGAAGATAAAAATACAGGAATAAAATATATTGAAATGACATATGTATATAATTATTTTAGAGATAATATTATTAAAAATATAGACATAACATTAATACTTTTTGCACTTTTTATGATATTAATTGCAAGAATGTATGATATAAATCCAGTGTTAGGTTTTTTTATAGTGATTATATATGGAGCAATATGTTATTTAAAAAATGAATATTATAAGATGAAGAAAAAAGGAATGGTTATAAGATTTTTTCCTAATATGATGATAAAATCTACAAAACTTATAATAGATAAAAGAGAAAAGGTTGTATATTCAAAAATATTAGATATAAAACAATATAAGAAATTTAAATTTTTGCCTACAACATTATTTTTTGAAGAAAAAGATAAAAAAGGCTTTTTTGGAAGAGGTGTAAGTATTGATGATGTCTATAAGTTAGATGAATTTGTACCACTTCTTGTTGGAATAACAGGATATACAGAACCTAAAGGTGAAGCTACTAAAAGTGTTGAAGAACTTTTAAAAGATAGTTTTATTACAATTAAAGATACATTATTAAAAGGTAATAAAGGTAAAGAAAAAGATAAAAAAGAAAAGTAAAATTTGGGGAGTAAATAAAATATGTTTGAAAAATGGTTCAAAGAAAGTAATGAAAACATATATATATTAAGAGAAGATTTAGATATATTGAAATCAAATAAAGGTTTTAATATACTAAATCTTTATTTAAATCTAAATAAAGAAAATGATGAGTTTGGAATAGAAGAACTTTTAAAAGATATTATACTTATAAAAGAAAATATAATAAAAGAATATGACAAAGATAGAAGTTTTGAAATTAAGATTATTAACCAAAACCAAAATAAAGAAAATAATATTGAAATTTCAGAAGATGTGTTAAAAGAAAATTGGGATAATATTTTAAGATATATTGCTATTGGAGAGCCATTATTTTATCAAATGATAAAAAATTCAATACTATTTAATGTAAAGAAAATTGATAAAGCAGAAGAACTAGAAGATAGTAATGAATATAATATTGTTATAGCTTTTGCAAATAATCCAGTACTATATTTGAAAAATAAAAATTTTGAAATAATTTTAAAAAATCTTTTACAAGAAATATATAATAGTAAGATAAATATTAGTGTAGAATTAAATAGAAATGATATAGAAATACTAAGAGAAAAGAAACTTAAAGAAGAAGAACAATATGAAAATGATAAAAAGGAAATAAGTAGAAACTATATATTACAAAATACTTTAAATAGGGAAAATAGAGAAAAAGAAAAGGAACAAGAAGAAGAAAAATCACAAGAAAAAACAAATATTAGTAATAATATGAGTGCTAATGCTGAAAATAATAAAAAACAAAATATGGGAAAAAGTGATGGAAGTAGCAATGTGAGTATAGCTTCTAATACAATAGAAAAAAAGACAGGAACAGACAAAGAGAAAAAACATATTTTTGGAAGAATGCCATATGGCAAAGAAGTACCAGTAGTTAAGGTTAAAGGTATACATGAAAATCTTGGAGATATAATAATAGTTGGAGAAATTATTGATAAGGAAATAAGAGAGATAAGAGAAGATTTAAGTCTTGCAAGTTATGCAGTATATGATGGAACTTCAACAATAATGGTTAAAAAGTTTTTAAAAAAAGCAGAAATAGAAGATGTAGAAAAAAGAATAAAAGAACATATGTCACAAAATGGACTTTTTAAGATATATGGAAAACCACGGATTTGATACATTTGCAAAAGAGATAACAATAACAGCACTTCGGAATGATAGAAGATGGAACAAAAGAAAAAAATCTTAAAAAAGATAATGTACCTGTAAAAAGAGTAGAACTTAGAGCACATACAATGATGAGTCAATTAGACGGAGTAATACCTGTTAAAGACTTGTTTGAAAGAGCTAAAAACTATGGAATGAAAGCAGTTGCAGTAACAGATTTAGGAGTTGTACAGTCATTCCCAGATGCTATGAATGTATCACGGAAAAACAGAAGTAGAAGCAATATATGGTGTTGATGCATATCTTGCAATAGACAGCACATCTGCTATAAGTTTTTTAGATGAAAAAAGAAATATACAAGATGAATATTGTGTACTTGATATAGAAACAACAGGGCTTTCATTTAGAACAGATAAAATAACAGAATTTGGTATTATAAAAGTGAAAAATGGTGAGATTATAGACGAATTCGAATGTTTTGTAAATCCAGAAATGGATATACCAGAAGAAGTTGTAAAAATAACAAATATAACTAATGAAATGGTAAAAGATGCAGAAACAATAGATAAGATAATGCCAAAAGTTATGGAGTTTATAGGTGATTCTATTTTAGTTGCACATAATGCAGACTTTGACATCGGGTTTATAAGATATAATGCAGAACTTCTGCGGATATGAGTTTTCAAATATGTATATAGATACATTAAGACTTGCAAAACAAATATTCCCAGAACTTAATAGATTTAAACTTGGAAAAATTGCAGAATATTTAGGAATAGAAGTAATTGTAGCACATAGAGCATTAGATGATGTTAAAACACTTATACATGTATTTAATGAAATGCTTAAAAGGATTGAAAAAGAAAATATATCTACATGGAAAGAATTTGAAGAAAAATGGAAAGTTGATGAAGATGCATATAAAAAATATCCAATGTATAATGCAACAATACTTGTAACAAAACAAATAGGTATTAAAAACCTATATAAGCTTATATCATATTCACATGTAAATCATTACTATATGAAACCTAGAATATTAAAAAGTATATATGAAGAAAATTCAGAAGGCCTTATAATCGGTTCTCGGAAATAGTTCACGGTGAACTATATAGGGCGATTGAAAACCGGAAAGACAGATGAAGAGTTAGAAGAAATAGCAGAATCATATGACTTTTTAGAAGTACAACCACCTGAAAATGATGAATACAAGATAGAACTTCGGAATATTTAAATCAAGAGAAGATATAGAAAAGATTATAGAAAAAATAGTAGAAATAGGTAAAAAGTTAAATAAAAAGGTTGTAGCAACAGGAGATGTTTTTGTACTTGATGAAAAAGACATGATATATAGGGAAATATTACATGTAGGTCAAAAGAAGAAAAATGCAAATATACAATCAAAAGCATATTTTAGAACAACAGATGAAATGCTTAAAGAGTTTAGATTCTTAGGAGAAGAAAAAGCAAAAGAAATAGTTGTAGATAATTCAAACTATATATATGAAATGATAGAAAAAGGTATAAGACCTATATCTAAAGATAAGGCAACACCATATATTGTAGGATGTGAAGATACAATTAGGAATATAACATATAGCAAGGCAGAAGAATTATACCGGAAATCCACTTCCAGATATTGTAGAAAAAAGACTTAAAAAAGAACTAGATTCTATCATTAATAATGGATTCTCTGTTATGTATATAATTGCACAAAAATTGGTACATAAGTCAAATGAAGACGGATATATTGTAGGTTCAAGAGGGTCTGTAGGTTCAAGCCTTGTTGCATATATGACAGGAATTACAGAAGTAAATTCACTTAAACCACATTATAGGTGTAAAAAGTGTAAGTTTAGCGACTTTAGTGATTTTGGAGTATTAAACCGGATATGATCTTCCAGATAGAAAATGTCCAAATTGTGGTGAAGAACTTGTAAAAGATGGATTAGATATTCCTTTTGAAACATTCTTAGGATTTACTGGGAATAAGGAACCAGATATAGACCTTAACTTCTCAGATGAATATCAATCAATAGCACATAAATATACAGAAGAAATAATAGGTGGTGGAACAACATTTAAAGCAGGTACAATAGGTACAATTGCAGAAAAAACAGCGTTCCGGATATGTTAAAGGATATTTTGATGATAAGGGTGAAAAAGTATCAAATTCAGAAATAGCAAGAATAGCTAAAGGCTGTACTGGTGTTAAAAGAACAACAGGACAACACCCTGGAGGAATTATAGTTGTACCAGAAGGAAGAGAAATATATGAATTTTGTCCTGTACAAAAACCAGCAGATAATTCAGATATTGATATAATCACAACACATTTTGATTATCACAAAATTGATCATAACCTATTAAAACTAGATATATTAGGACATTTAGATCCAACAATGATTAGACATCTTCAAGACATTACAGGTATAAATCCTACAAAGATAAGGCTTGATGATAAGGAGACAATGAGTATATTTAGTTCTACAGAAGCACTTGGAGTAAAACCAGAAGATATTGGCTCAAAGGTTGGTACATTTGGCGTTCCAGAATTTGGTACTAAGTTTGTTCGTGATATGCTTGTAGATACAAAACCTAAAACATTTGAAGAACTTATACGTATTTCTGGACTTTCACATGGTACAGATGTGTGGTTAAATAATGCACAAGATCTTGTAAATAACAAAACAGCAACACTTAGTGAGGCAATTTGTACACGTGATGATATCATGATATATTTAATGAATAAGGGAGTTGAAGCAGAACTTGCATTTACTATAATGGAAAGTGTAAGGAAGGGAAAAGGACTAAAACCAGAATGGGAAGAAGCAATGAAAGAAAATAATGTTCCAGAATGGTATATCCTTTCATGCAAAAAGATAAAATATATGTTCCCTAAAGCCCATGCAGCAGCATATGTTACAAATGCTTTTAGAATTGCATGGTTTAAAGTACATAAACCAGCAGCATATTATACAGCATTTTTTAGTGTAAGAAGTGGTGGAGATTTTGATGCAACATATATGATTTATGGACTAGATAAACTAAAAAGGAAGATGGATGAGATAAAAGAACTACCTAAACAAGGAGTAAAAGAAAAAGGAATATATTCACTTTGTGAAATAGTATATGAAATGAACAAAAGAGGAATAGAATTTTTACCAATTGACCTTTATGAGTCAGATGCTAAAAAGTTTAAATTAATAGATGAAAATCATATATTACCACCTATAAGTTCAATACCAGGACTTCGGTGAAATTGCTGCAGAAAATATATTTAAAGCAGCTCAAGAGATAAAGAAAGAAAACCAAACATTCTTTACTAAAGAAGAGGTTAAGTTAAAATGTAAGATTGGTACATCTACAATTACATTATTAGACCAATTTGGCCTTTTAGATGGTATACAAGAAACAGCACAGTCAAGTATATTTGATATGATGTAAGGAATAGAAGATAATGAATAAAGAAATGTTGACAAATTATGTAAATGATAATATAATATTATTGTAGTAAAAAATGATATTACTTGCACAAATGTGTGAGGAAGAAGGAGAGAGAAATGTTAACAAGAAAAAATTTTAAAGACGAATTTATTGATTTAATTGAAGAAGGTAAAAAACAGATAGAGGATACGATACAAAAAGCAATAAATGAACATAGCCAAAATTATGTTGCACACTATGGTGTGCCTGCATTGAAGGAGTTTTTTGATCCAAAGTGGATCGAAAGAGAAAGTGAGTTGTTTAAGTTTACTAGAGGCAATTTTGACATATTTGAAGAACAAAAGTTTATAAACAAAATAAAGGAGGAGTATGGATTCTGCGAAGATTTTTTTAATTCAGATATTCCGGAGTATTTCGAAGCAATTCTTGATGAACATTTTGCAGCAAAAAAAATAGAAGATACAGGATGGGATGGAAGAATCCTGTAACAAGTTTTATAACAAAAGAAACACTTAAATTATTAGTTTTATCTAATAGTTTAGGTGTTTTTGTTATTTCACCTAATTAAATATGATATAATAAACTTAATATATATTGTTATGAAAGTAGGTAAAAATGATAAAACCAGAGAAACTTAAAAAAGGTGATAAAGTTGCAATTGTAAGTCTATCTAGTGGACTTGCAGGAGAAGAAATGTTTAGACATAGATATGAACTAGGAAAAAAGAGGTTAGAACAGTTAGGATTTAATGTAGTTACAATGAAAAATGCATTAAAGGGAATAGAATATTTGTATAATCATCCAGAAAAAAGAGCAGAAGATTTTATGGAGGCTATATTAGATAAAGATATTAAAGGTATAATATGTAATATAGGTGGTGATGATGCGATAAGATTATTACCATATATTGATTTTGAAGCTATAGCAAATAATCCTAAAGTATTTATGGGATATTCAGATACAACAATAAACCATTATATGATGCAAAAAGTAGGAGTTGTATCATATTATGGACCTGCTGTAATGACAGATTTTGCAGAAAATAATAGTATGCATACATATACATTAAAATATATTAATGAAGTATTATTGGAAAATAGGGAAGATATAGTTATTAAATCAAGTGATAAGTGGACTAGTGAATATCTTGATTGGGATATTGAAGAAAATGATAATATATCTAGAAAAATGGATGAAGAAAAATATGGATATGAGGTACTTCAAGGAAAACGGAATATTTACTGGAGAACTTTTAGGTGGATGTGTTGATGTATTTCCTATGATGGTAGGAACAAAGATTTGGCCTAAAAAAGAAGAATGGAAGAATAAGGTACTATTTTTAGAAACAAGTGAAGATGAGATAAAACCATTATACCTACAATATATTTTAAGAAATTTAGTAGCACAGGGAATATTTGAAGAAATATCTCGGAATAATAGTACGGAAAACCTAAAAATGAGAAATATTATGAAGAGTATAAGGAGGTGTATAAAAAGATTGCATATGAGGCAGATAAGAAAGACCTACCAATATTATATAATGTAAACTTTGGACATACATCACCAATGGCAATATTACCTTTAGGGCTAAAAGTAGAAGTTGATTTAGATAAAAAAGAGATAAGGTTTTTAGAAAAGCCAATGGAAGATTAAAATTAGAAAAGGAAAGTGAAAACTATGATAGACTTACACACACATACAAATCATTCAGATGGAACATGGGATACAAAAAGATTATTAGAAGAAGCAGAAAAAATAAAGTTGGAAGTTTTAGCTATAACGGACCATGATACTTTAGATGCGCATTTTGAGCTTAAAAAAGATAAGAATTTAAGAAATATATTTACAGGAAAGATTAAAACAGGTATAGAATTTAATACTGTATATGATGGTGTTCATTTTCATATGCTTGCATATGATTTTGATATCCATAAGTTACAACCATTTGTTCATAATTACTATAATTTAAGAAAACCTGATTTAAGATTAGAATTTGAAGAAATGATGAAAAGCATTAAGAAAAGTAATCTTAAAATAGATGAGATAATATATGATGAGAAAAAAGGATGGCCTATAGACATCATATATCCTGAAGTTACTAAATATGGGGAAAATAGGAAATATTTTAAAGATACAGAATGGAATGATATAGATGTGTTTTTTAATTCATGTGTAACAAATAAAAATTTTCCTGTTGCTGTAAATTTTGAAATACATTATCCAAATGCTAAACTTGTAGCAGAAGAGGTTAGAAAAGCAGGTGGTAAAACATTTGTAGCACATGTATATAGGTATAATCTAGAAGATGAAATAGCATTTTTAGATATGCTTAAAAATGATAAAATAATTGATGGTGTAGAAGTATATCATTCAAGTTTTACAGAAAAACAAAGTGAAAAATTATTAGAATATTGCAATGAAAATAATTTGCTAATATCTGGAGGAACAGATTGCCATCGGAGAAAAGAAAAAAGATAGGAAAATAGGAATAGGATATGGCAATATATGTGTAGATAAAAATATACTAAAAGATTGGAATTAATTTTAAAATATGCTAATATAGTTATAGGTAAACTACATGGTATAGCGTATATATAGTGAAAACTAATATATGAGGAAAGTCCGGGCTCCATAAGAGCAATGATACTGGATAACGTCCAGCGAGAGTAATCTTAGGGAAAGTGCAACAGAAAAAAACAGCTATTATATAGCAATGGTGAAAAAGTGAGGTAAGAGCTCACTAAGAGATATAGTGATATATCTTTTGTGTAAACCCTATCTGGAGCAACGCCTTGTAATTCGAGGGATTTATGCTCTTTAAATGTCCCTTGTACTGTGCGGCTAGAGGCTAGTAGTAATACTAGTTCGAGATAAATGACCATGCATGACAGAACCCGGCTTATTGTTTGCCTAAGATATAAATTAACAGGGTAGATAGAGATGTATTATTACATCTCTATTTGCTATATATATAATATGTTGCAAAAACTATTTTTAGATTATATATTATACTTAAGAATATATATTTTAAGGAGGTTTAAAATGAGTGATATAACAGTTAAATTTGAAGAAGGAAAATTCAATTTTAGGGTTGCAGTAATTGTTGAATACAATGAAAAAATATTAGTTCAAGAAGAAAGAGAGGACGAAAATTTTAGACTTCCAGGTCGGAAGAGTGCATCTAATGGAAAATACAAAAGATGCAATAATAAGGGAGATAGAAGAAGAATTAGGAATTAAGGTAGATGGAGATAATTTAAAGCTTGTTCAAATAGCAGAAAACTTTTTTGATTATTTGGATAATGAAAAGGTAAAAAATGTACATGAACTTTCATATATATATAATATTGTATTAGATGATAGTTATGCTATTACTAAAAAAGAATCATTTACAGAACTTGAAAAACCACATGTAACTTTTGTATGGAAGACAAAAGAAGAGGTATTAAAAGAAGAGTTTAAGCTTGTACCTAATATAGTTAAAAATGTAATAGGTAAGAGAGAACTACATTATAATATTATAGACGATAGAAAATATAGTTAAGAAAATAATAATTGTTAAAAAGGAGCATATTATGAAAAATGAAGAAAAAGATAAAAGATATGTATATATAAGAATGAGAGACATTTGTATAATTGGAGTAATAATTATTGTATTATCATTATTATGGAATTTTAGAGATAGAGTAGAAACATTATTATTAAATAATCATAATGAAGCTCAATATATTGCTATAAGTAGTTTGCCTTTTAATTCAAATGGTAAGATAAACTATTTAGATAAAGATGGTAAAGTTACAAAAGTTCTGAGTAAAGACCTGTACAGAGGTTATAGGTATGTTGAACATAATGGAGATATGTATATAAGCAATAAGGATAATAATATTTTAAAGATAGGAAAAGATGGTAGTCTTAAAGATTTTGAAATAATAAAAAAAGAGGGACTTTCAAAAGATAATAGAGGAATATATGTAGATAGAATGTGCATAGATAATGATAAAATATATATGACACATAGTTTAGTAGATAAAACAGTTATATATGTAAAAGATATGACAGGAAAAGAAGAAGGAAAAAAACTTACAGAAATACCATATGATATTACAAATATGTGTATAATAAAAGATAAAATAATATTAACAGCAGATAGATTTAAAAAATCAGATATGATAATTCTAGATAAAAATACAGGTGAAATTAAAAAAGTAAATAAGTATGATGAACATATTGAAACATATAATATGAGTAAAGATAATGAAAATGAAAATAATATATATGTGGTAACATTAAAAAGAAGATTAAGTGATGAAGAAATGAAAAATTCTAAAGAAAAAAATGAAGAACTTTATGATAGTTATATAAGTAAGTTAAATATATATAATAATACTGTTGAAGATATATTAGTAGATGGTAAAAAAGTTATGGGGAGCCTTATACGAGTAGAAGATAAAAATATGTATATATATGATGATAAAGAAGACAAGTTTAAAGTAATAGACTTAAAAGAAAACAAAGAAGTGTTTAGTGAAAAAATAGGTGGATATATTAGGAGATATATTAGGAGCATATATTTTAAAGATGATAAGTTATGTATGAATATAGGAACAAAGGATAAAACATATATGTATATATATGATGTTAGAACTAACAAGATAATAGAAAAGAAAGAGTTTAAAATAGATGAAAATAGGGATAATATTATATTTCCTATAACTTAAGTAAATATATGAAATGTAATAATAATAAAAAGGAGAAAGACATGGCAGAATATTGGGATATATATAATAAGAATTTTGAAAAAATAAACAAAAGGGTTAAAAGAGGAGATAAGTTAAAAGATGATGAATATCATCTAGTTATTAATGCGT
>ERZ772945.1908-NODE-1908-length-13794-cov-9.143897_pt1 | contig 13794 bp, 13 predicted proteins | sample MGYA00511681_ERZ772945 | MGnify/ENA primary metagenome ERZ772945 (study PRJEB29015, sample SAMEA2737943) | human oral metagenome | biome: human oral; feature: human-associated habitat; material: dental | place: China | collected 2143 ... | reverse complement strand
CTCATATTATTTCCTTTTTTATGTTTAACAAAATAAACTTTTGCTGTATTTCCTCTAAAATGTACAGCTTCTGATTCCACAAGCGGTCTTGGATCATTTGCCAAATCTTTTACATTTCCACGAATTTTACCAGTCACATGTCCGTCAAACCTAAATTCTTTTTTCTCAAAACTTCCCTGACCTTTATCCGCTGAAATTCTATCCCCTTGAACACTTGTCATAACCATTTTATTTGCATAAATATCTTTGGAAATCGTATTCATCGTACCATTTTCCCCATGAACTGTAAAATTTTGCTTTCTGACATTAAAAGGTCCGTTCATTGTCGCATCTCCTGTTGCAAAACTATACACAAGTCCAGTTCCATCCATTTTATAGTCATCGTAATTAACTGTATAATAATCATTTGTCGTCATAGTTCGTGATTTTAAATCATAAACTCCGCTTCTGTAAGTTCCTGTCGTTTTTCGTGGCAAATAATTATAAGTTCCGTTTCCATCGGCATTTATTATATTAGCAATCTTGTCAAAAAAAACATGGTCTCCAGTAATTATCATAGTTTTTCCAGTATAATTTACATTTCCTCGTCCGTCAACTTGCTTTTTATTAATAAGATACATTGCGCTGTCTGCTTTAATTACACTATCATTTCCAGTATACACAACATGTCCATTTCCGTTGACCTGTTTCTGATCAACAAGATATACAACACTGTCCCCTGTTATCACGCTGTCTTTTCCTCGATAAACAACATGTCCATTTCCAGTAATCTGCTTTCTTTTAATAAAGTACACACCACTATCCGCTGTTATCACGCTGTCATTTCCCTTATAAACGACATTTCCATAACCTTCAACTCTTTCATCGTCTTTCATATAGTAATCTGCTTTTTGAGCGTCCAATGTATTTTTTGGATCTTTATAATGTACATTTCCTTCAGCATTTCCTATTTTATTAATGTCATCATATCTCATTTTATCAGCGGTCAATGTTCTTTTTTTCTTTTCTTCGGTATAAACGACATGCCCTTCTGCAAAACTTACTTTTGTTGGATCATTATAAGTTATTTTATCAGCTGTCATTTTCTTTTTATCTTTATTATTAACATAGCTTACATGCCCCGTCGCAACTATATCTTGAAAAGTTGTGGTCGTCTCAACTTTATCCGATTCAGAAACTGTCTTGTCAACATTGTTTACAAGTTTTGTCCTAACTGGAGAAATCAACTTGTCACCTTGTTTTTTATAGTCAACTCGCTCTGTGTAAATTTCCCACTTTTTGTCCTTTGTCACTCCTACGACTTTTCCTTTTAAAATCGTATCATAGGTCTTTGTGTTTACTTCTCCTTCTTTTCCAGAAATAAGCATTTTTTTCTTGACCAAATCAATTATAACTTTTTTAAATTTTACAACTTCATCGCCCTCAGAACCGATTTGCTCGTCAGCATAAACTATTACTTCATCTCTCAGTCTATACACAACTTTTTTAGCCTTCATATCTTTTTGCATCTGCTCCAATGGCGTTGGAATTTTTTTAAAAAACACGGCGTATATAAAGTATATCAATATTAAAAGCAATACTCCATAAGTTATTTTTTTCCACATTTTTTTCTCCTAATTATCTTTTTTTATTTTTTCTTTTAACTCAAACAGAAATTTCATCGCTTCCATCGGAGTCACATTATTTACATCATAATTTTCAATATCTAAAACAATTTTTTTTAAAGTTTCTTTTTCTCTTTCTATATTTTCTTTTTCTTTTTTTATTTCAAAAATTTCTTCTTTGTAAAAATTATTTGTTGTTTCCGTGTTATTCTCAAATCCTTGATTTTCTTCACAAACTTCAAGAATTTCTTCATTCTTAGAAAAAAGTGAGAGCTGTGTCACATCTATTGTCTTTTCTATAAGCTCCTTTTTCTGCTCCAGCCGTTTTAAAAATCTTTTTCCTTCACTCAAAATTTCCTTTGGAAGTCCCGCAAGTCTTGCAACTTCAATTCCATACGACTTATCAGCACCACCTTTTACAATATTTCTCAAAAACATAATTTTTCCATTTTTTTCATCAACTTCAATCCGATAATTTTTTATATTTTTAAATTTTGACGCAAGGTCAGTAAGTTCGTGATAATGTGTTGCAAATACAGTTTTTGCTCTAATTTTGTCGTGAATATAAATCGAAATTGCTGTTGCAATTGAAATTCCATCAAAAGTCGAAGTTCCTCTTCCAACTTCATCCAAAATCACAAGGCTATTTTTTGTCGCATTGTTCAAAATATTTGAAACTTCGCTCATTTCCACCATAAATGTACTTTGCCCAGATAAAATATCGTCTGACGCACCAATTCGAGTCAAATATTTGTCAACGATTGAAAGTTTTGCACTTTTTGCTGGAACAAATGAACCAATTTGAGCCATAATTGAAATTAGTGCAATCTGTTTCATGTAAGTCGACTTTCCCGACATATTAGGCCCTGTCAAAATCACAAAGCTCTCCGTTTCACTCAAAAAAGTATTATTTTCAACATAATCGTTTCTTCCAATAAGTTTTTCCACAACTGGATGACGCCCACCTTTTATTTCAAAATCATAACTTTCGCAAATTTCAGGTTTCACATAATTATTTTCAGTCGCAATAACCGCAAAAGACAGAACTACATCAAGATAAGAAAGTATTTCCGCAAGTCTTGTCAAAATATGTCTTTTTTCTTTAATTTTAGCGCTAATTTCCTTAAAAAGATGATATTCCAAATCTTCAATTTTAGCTTTTGCATTAATAATCGTATCTTCATATTTTTTAAGCTCTGGAGTTACAAATCTCTCTGAATTTGTCAAAGTTTGCTTTCTTATGTAACTTTCTGGCACTAAATTCAAATTTGATTTTGTTATTTCGATAAAATATCCAAAAACTTTGTTATATTTTATTTTCATATTTTTTATTCCAGTTTTCTCTTTTTCCCGCTTTTCAATTTCCAAAAGAAAATCTTTTCCAGAATTCATAATATTTCGAATTTCGTCAAGTTCTCGATTAAAGCCACTTTTTATAATATTTCCTTCTCTCACGGAAAACGGCGCATCTTCATTTATGCTCTCTTCAATCATTTGAAAACTCTCAAAAAGTTTTTTCGCATCTATTTCACTAAAAAAATCATATTCTTTTAATAAATTCATAATTTTAAGCGATGATTTTATCGTCTTTTTCAGCGCCACCAAATCTCGTCCATTTTCATTCCCAAAAACGATTTTCCCAACTAGCCGCTCCAAATCGTAAACTTCTTCCAATATTTCCCGCAAGTCTTCTCTTAACAAAATATTCTTTAAAAAACATTCCACATCATTTTGTCTTTTTTCAATTTCTTTTATATCAAGAAGCGGATTATTTATAAATCTTTTTAAAAGCCTTGTCCCCATCGAAGTCTTGCATTTGTCAAGAACCCACAAAAGTGAGCCATAAACAGTCTTTTCTCTCTGATTTTTCACAAGTTCTAAGTTTTTTTGAGTAGTTGAATTAATTTCTGCATAATTTGAAACATTTATAAATTCCATTTTTTCAACTGTCAAATCATTTCCAACCTGCATTTCCATCACATAAAAAAGTGCCATTGCAGCAGCATTTATAACAACTTTTTTATTTTTTATCCCATAACTTTCTAGTGACATAACTTTAAAATAATCAGTTAAAAATTTCTCGCTATCCCTAACTTTTTCAGAAAAAGTTATAAGAGAATCATTTTTTTGCGTAAAATCATCCATTTTTTCTTTTATAATTTTATAAAAATCTTCAGTAATCAAAACTTCTTTTGGCTCAATTTTATTAAGTTCGTTAAATAATTTTATATAATTTTCATCTTTTTCAATCTCAGTAACTTTAAATTCCCCAGTTGTTATATCAATATATGAAATCCCAACTTTATTATTTTCTTCCAATATACTCATCAAATAATTATTACTTTTCTCGTCCAAAGATTCAATGTCCATAACCGTTCCCGGCGTTATAATATTGACAACTTCCCGTTTTACAATTCCTTTTGCCGTTTTTGGATCTTCCACCTGTTCGCAAATTGCCACTTTATAACCTTTTGCAACCATCTTAGAAATATATGAATTTGCCGAGTGAAACGGAATTCCAGCTAATGGAACATCCATCCCCTTTTCCCTATTTCTTGAAGTAAGCGTCAGTCCCAGCTCCTTTGAAGCCGTAATCGCATCTTCAAAAAACATCTCATAAAAATCACCCAGTCTAAAAAACAATATACAGTCACGAAAATTTTCCTTAATTTCTGTATATTGTTTCATCAGCGGTGTCTGTGCCATATTTATAAACCTTCTTTCATTTTTACTGTTTTATTATTAGAGTATATCACAGTTTACTTGCTTTTTCAATTTTTAAAAACTTTTTCCCATTCGTTTTCCTTAAATCCAACTAAGATAAAATCATTTCCGATAACAAGCGGTCTTTTAATAAGCATTCCATTTGAGCAAAGCAGTTTTAACTGCTCGTCTTCTGACATGTCAGCTAATTTATCTTTTAATTTCAACTCTTTATAAACAAGTCCGCTCGTATTAAAAAATTTTTTTAGTGGCAATCCACTTTTTTTGTAAATTTCTTTCATTTCTTCAAATACTGGTGGCTGCTCTTTAATGTCCCTTTTTTCACATTTAACATTATTTTCTTTAAGCCATTTCAACGCTCTTTTACAAGTTGTGCATTTTGGATAATGGTATACTTTTATCATTTTTTTCACTCTCCTAATTTATTTTTATTTAATCTTTTTATTTTGATTCTTAAAAAATTTAAGTAACAATATTTTTCTTAACTTACCGCTTTTTAACAAGAAGTCAAGATCCCTTGTTATTTTATTATTAAATAATTTTTTTTTATAATTCCATCAAAACTTTTTTTAATTCATTCATTTTATCTCTCACTTTAATCGCTTCTTCAAAATTAAGCTCTTCGGATAATTTTTTTATTTCTTTCTCCAATTTTTTCACTTCTTTTTCAATTTCTTTTATATTTTTATAATTTTTAGCAACCTTTTTGACTTCTTCCTCTTTTTCTAATTCATAGTCAACTAACGCCGCATCGATTTTTCTTTTTATTGATTTTGGATTAATTCCATTTTCTTTGTTGTACTGCTCTTGAATTTTTCGCCGTCTTTCCACTTCAGTTATTGCTTCTTTCATGCTATCCGTCATTCTGTCAGCGTACAAGATTACACTACCTTCCACATTTCTTGCCGCTCTTCCCATTGTTTGAATAAGCGATCTTCTTGAACGCAAATATCCTTCTTTATCAGCTTCCAAAATTGCAACAAGCGAAACCTCAGGAATATCAAGCCCTTCTCTCAAAAGATTTATTCCAACCAAGACATCAAATTCACCTTTTCTAAGTCCTCTTATTATTTCAGTTCTCTCAATCGTATCAATGTCCGAATGCATATATTTTATTTTTATCCCGTAGTCCAAATAATAATCCGTAAGCTCTTCCGCCATTTTTTTTGTAAGCGTTGTAACGAGAACTCTTTCTTTTTTGGCGACTCTAACCTTGATTTCATCCATCAAATCATCAATTTGATTTTCAGTCGGACGAATGTCTATACTTGGCTCAACAACTCCTGTCGGACGAATTAACTGTTCCACAATTTCCCCTTTTGACTGCTCAATCTCATAGTCGCTTGGAGTTGCTGAAATATACACCGCTTGTGGAACTTTTGCAAAAAACTCTTCAAATTTTAGTGGTCTATTGTCAAATGCACTTGGAAGTCTAAACCCATTATCAATAAGCGACTGTTTTCTCTCTCTATCTCCTTTATACATCCCATTTATCTGCGGTACAGAAATGTGCGACTCGTCCAAAAACACAACCAAATCATCAGGAAAGTAATCAATCAGCGTATCAGGTTCTTCTCCAGCATTTTTTCCAGTCAAATATCTTGAATAATTTTCTATCCCTTTACAATAACCAATTTCTTCAATCATTTCCAAGTCATATTTTGTCCGCTGCTCTATTCTCTGAGCTTCGACTAATTTATTTTTATCTCTAAACTCGTGAACTCTTGCTTCCATTTCTTTTCTTATCTCTGTAAGCATATTTTTTGTATCTTCTGTTGTTAAATAATGTGTTGCCGGCATTATCGTAAGCCTTTTTACTTCTCGAATTTTTTGTCCTGTAAGCGGATGTATTTCAAAAATACTTTCTAAGTCGTCCCCAAAAAACTCAAATCTATAAGCCGTGTCCTGATAAGACGGATATAAGTCCAAAATATCCCCTTTCACACGAAATTTAGAACGCTCAAAAGAAATATCGTTTCTTTCGTATCTAAGCGAAATAAGCCGTTTTATAAGCTCATCTCGCTCAATTCCAGTTTCTACATCAATTGGAATCGACTTTTCTTTATACGCTTCTGGCGACCCCAAACCATAAATTGCTGAAACTGATGCGACAATTATGACATCTCTTCGATTCAAAAGTGCAGCAGTTGCCGCATGACGCATTTTATCTATTTCATCGTTAATTGACGAATCCTTTTCAATGTATGTATCCGTTGCCATAATATACGCTTCTGGCTGATAATAGTCGTAATATGAAACAAAATATTCCACAGCGTTTTCTGGAAAAAAGTTTTTATATTCGTTATAAAGCTGTGCTGCCAAAGTTTTGTTAGGTGCCATAATCAACGCTGGCCTATTTATTTTTTCAATGACATTTGCGACTGTAAATGTTTTTCCAGACCCTGTAACCCCAAGTAAAATCTGATCTGTAATCCCATTTTCCAAATTTTCCACTATTTTTTCAATTGCTTTTGGCTGATCTCCAGTCGGACTAAATTCTGAATGTAGCTTAAAATCCAATTTTATCACCTCTTTTTATTTTAAAATACAATTTTAAATTTTCTCAACCTCAAAAAATATCTTTTTTTATTTTGCTTTTTTAATATAATCTAAATTTTCTTTTAGACTTTTTTGTAATTCCAAGTTATCTGAATAATCGCTTGATTTTTTAATCAATTCCAAGCCTTTTTCCAGCCATTCTTTAGCATTTTCATAATCGCCTAACGCAATGTAATCTACAGCTAAATTATTGTACGCCCACAAATCCCCTTTTTTTATAGAAGCTAAATACCATTTCATAGCTTCCTTCTGATTTCCTTCATCATCAAAAATTACTCCCAATTGATTTTCTGAAAAACCGCCTTCATCAGTTTTAACAGCTTTTAAGTACCACTCTTTTGCATTCTTATAGTCTTCCAAATATGAATATGCAAACCCCATCCAGTAATAATTATCGGGATTATCTGCCACTTTTGCGTATTCCTTATAGTATTTTATCGCTTTTGCATAATCTTCCAACTCAATATAGTTATAGGCCAAATTTGAGATTGCAATTAGACTCCCTTTATCAATAGCTTTTAAATACCACTTTTCAGCTTCTTTATAATTTTCTTCATCGTCATACAAAGTGCCTAACATATTTAAATAACCAGCATCATCTGGAAACTCATTCAAATATTTTACAATTAAACTTTTTCCAGTTTTTGTATCTTTCTTTTCATACGCTTTATTTATTTGACTTTCCAGTTTTTCTTTTTCTGATTTTGTCATTGCCGAAAATCCTTGAACTCCTAAACCTAAATTTATAGCTATTAACAATAAAATAAAATATTTTTTCATACTAAATTTTCCCTTTCCTGTAATTTAATTTATTCTATAAAATAAATTTTTATCTCACATAATATTTTTTATTTTTATAAACGAAATAAAATATTTGGGGATAAATAAAAAATATTAGAATTTAAAATTTATCCCTAAAATTTTTAATTTTTTTGATTTTAAAATTTTTTCTAATTTTATAAATATCAATCAGAACAAATTTAATTATTTTTAACACTCTCAATCATTTCCTGTATCTCTTTTAACTGCTCTATATTTTTTTCTTTTTTCGCTGTTTCAAGAGCTTTTGTCATCCATTTTAAAGCTTTTTCTTTATCTCCCAGCATCTGATAAAGAAAACCTAAATTTGCTTGGCCTCCTGAATTTCCTTTACTTGCTGATTTTAAAAACCACTTTTGAGCTTCTTTTTGATTTCCTTCATCGATATAAATCTGACCCAAAATATTTTCTGAAAGACCGTCCTCATCATAAATATACGATTTCAAAAGATTTTTTTTAGCTTCTTCAATATTGTCTTCCTTATAATTTAAAATACCTAAGATATAGTCTTTTAAGCCTTTCTGATTGTCAAGAATTTCATTAAAATCTTTATCGTCAACTTGTTTTAGCCATTTTAACGCATTTTTAGTATCTTCAGCTCCAAAATATATTGATCCGATTATCAGTTTCACATCCTGTTTTTTCCCATTTTCATCAAAAAATGGATATTTTTTCTGCAATTCCACAGCTTCGTTGAACTCTTTTTCAGCTTCACTATTCCTTTCCATATCAATATAAATCATTCCTAACACTATTTTTAGAAAAACCGATTTCTCAGGATTTTCCAAAATTGATTTTTTTAATATTGATATAGCCTTCTCATTATTTCCTCTTTCAAGTTCTTTTGTTACTTCAGCCTCTATCTTATCTAACACCTTCGAATTTGCAGAAAAATTTTGTGCTCCAAAAGTTAAATTTGATAAAATTATCAAAAGAATTAATATTTTTTTCATTTAATAAGTACCTCTTTTAATTTTTTATTTATCTATCTTTTTAATTTAAATATTTTTTATTTACCAAAAAAAGCTCACACCAATGCAGTTTGAGCTTTCTTTTTTTTATTTTTCATTTTCCAAGACGGAAACTGAACGATGTGCAACTGAAGTTATGACTTCATTAAACTGCAAAATTCCAACGCTCAAAAAAATAGCGACTGACAAATGTTCTCCAGAACGAGCAATTCCTATTTTTCCACCGACGCTAAGTCCGTTTATAATTGTTTCAATTTGACTCATAGCTTCTCGCATGGCTCCAATAATTGCTCCGTCGTGAACATGAACATCCTGTATCAGATTATTTCTTTTCGCTGCAATAAGCGCATTTTCAATAAATTTAAACCGTGAATTTGGCATAACCCCACCGACATCGACTGCCGCCGTCTTTATTCCTTTCAACCTATAACTTTTCACAAGTTCCCGTTCTTCTTCTCGAGATGAAATCGCTAATTTTAGTGCTATTCTGCAGATTTCCACACTTTTATTATTTTCTTCCATTTTGCAATTCCTACTTTCCTATTTTTCTAACAAAAATTTAACAGCTTCGACATATCCGTCTTTACCTTTTCCATAAATTTGTGCAACACACGCAGGTGCTGTAACTGATATTTTTCTAAAGTCTTCCCGTTCGTGAATATTACTCAAATGAACTTCAACCGTAGGAATCTGAATTGACTTAATTCCGTCAAAAATCGCATAGCTGTAATGTGTAAATGCTCCTGGATTTATCACAATTCCATCGATTTTCTCAAAATAAGCCGACTGCAATATGTCAATTATTTTCCCTTCATAATTTGATTGAAAAATTTCAATTTCCACTTCTTTTGGACTTCTTAAGTTAAATTGTCTCTTTATATATTCACAAACGCTCTCGTAGTCGTCACTTCCATAAATTCCTTTTTCTCTAATTCCCAAAAAATTTAAATTAGGTCCATTTATAATCCATATCTTTTTCATCCAATTTTCCAGCCTTCTTCTATATTTTACCTTTTAGTGCCATAACAATTCTATTTATGATAACTTCCATATCATCGTCATTTTCCACGATAATATCAGAATATTTATGATAAAGTTTTATTCTTTCGTTATATAAATTTTTTAAATTGTCTAAATTTTTAAGAAGCGGTCTAGCTTCATGATTTTCTTTTGCAATGCTTTCCAAATTTCTATTCAAAAATATGACAATCCCATTTTTTTTCACAATTTCCATATTTTTTTCTTTTTTTACAGCTCCACCGCCAGTTGAAATAATTATTCCATTTTTTTTCGACAATTCTTCCAAATACTTAGTTTCCAGTTCTCTAAAATAATCTTCTCCATCTTCCGAAAAAATATCCGATATTTCTCTATTTTCACACTCTTCCAAATATTTATCCGCATCATAAAATTCAAAATCAATTTTATTTGACAGTAAACTTCCTATCGTGCTTTTCCCACATGCAGGCATTCCGATTAAAATAATATTTTTCATATAATGTGTTTTCTCCTATTTTCTTTTAAATTGATTTTCTTCTTTATTATAAAAATACCCTGCTTTTTCCATTTTATCCAAAATTTCAGTTTTATTTTTTCCATAATAATTTACTAAATCATCTAAATCTTTAAATTCATCTCTAAGTTTAAGATTTAAAATACTGTAAAGTAAATTCATATCTTTTGTTTCAAAATTTATCATAATATTTTTATCCCCCAATTAAAGTATAATTTTTACCATTGTTTCATCATCTTCATCAATATCTTTTATTATGCAGTTTTTAGAACTATCTGCAAACAAAGTATGATATTCATTGTCATCTTTTTTTTCTATAAAATCTCCAATTTCCACATTTTCGACACCAAGATCGCCAGTTACTTCATAAATTTCATTGTAAATTGTTTCAAGAAAACTTATATCAAAAATTGTAAATAACTGTGCTTCTTTATTTAATCTAAGAAAAGATTTTTCTGGAATTATAAAGTACAAAGTTGATTCATAACCCATATTTATTCCAAAAATTTCCATTCCGTACGCTTTTAATTCATAATTTAAAATTGCATACAAAATGTCAATCAATGATTCTTCGTATTTTTCTTCTTTAGATTTTATGCTCTCCCAGTTTACATCAAGTTTATTTGGATCAATTCCCTTTTTCTCAACTAATTTTTTCAACCCTTCTGTATAACCTTTTGACATAAATTTATACAAAAAGCTATCCGCCTTTTTAGCTAAATATTGATAGTAAAAATCTGAAAATGTCTCAATCGCTTCACCTGGTTCTTCTTCTCCAAAAGCATTAAAAATCGCTTCCTTTGGCTCAAAAAAATACTCTCTTCTATTATTTATATAATCCAATAATTTTTCGCCTTCCAAAACTTCCGCCGCAAAATCATCCAACTCATTATATATTCTAAAATCAAAATTATTATTTTGTGAAATTTCCACATCAGACGCTTTTACAAAAGTCGAATTTTCATCTGGCTGAATTGGACTTTTCACTCCATAAACTTTATCTTTTTCACTCATCTTAAAACTCTCCTTTCCCTATTCGTTACTTGCTTTATCATTATCCTTATCTTTTTTTTCAATTGATTGCGCTATAAATTTAAGATTTGAAATATTTTCAAATTTTGCCAATTTTTTTAATTTTTCTTTATTTTCAGCCGATAATTTTGAAGCATCAATATATTTATCAAAATATCTGTCGTAACTGCTATAAAGTTTTTTTAATCTTTTCAAACTCGATTTAGAACCCGCAGCCGCCTTTTTTTCAATTTTTCCTTCCGCAGCACGGCTATCCAAAATATTTTCCAAATTTTGGTACTCTTTGTCTACAAGAAGTGCCATTTCACCACTTGACATTTTTTTGTAATCATCTTTTGTTCTAGAATCTCCAATGCTGTATAAATAGTCATAAACTGAGTTCACATTCTGGTCAATTGTTTCAGCATTTTTTTCGCCTTCCAAATATGTATTCATATTCAGATTAAAAGTTTCAAGTATTAAATATGTATTTGTATAAGTGTAAGACTGCATATCTCCCACATCTTGTAAAAAGTTTCCAAATGCTTTTTTCAAAAATTTTGGATATTCTACAACATAATCGCTGTAATAAGCGTACATTGATCTAAAGTCCGATCTTCTATTCCCAGTTAGCCTTGCGAATTCCTTGTCAAAATAACCTCTGTTTTCGCCATACAAATTTCTCATTATTTCCGCATAAACTTTATTCATCAAAGCCGTATTATCAGCCGCAACCAAAGGTGCTCCATTAAAATATTTGTCAAAAATTTTCTTTTGATATACATTTCCAGCATCAATCATTTCTTGATTAGTCACAGAAAATCCTATATTTGCAAGACTTAAAGAAATTATTGCCAGTGCTATTTTTTTTATCATTTTTTTCTTTTCCTTTCAAATTTCAAAATTTTAAAATTTATTTATATAATTTTTCAGACAATCTAGCGTGAATTTTTTCTAAAATTTCCACACTATATTCTTCTTCGTTCCAAATTTCTTCTGATTTTATCGCTTGTGAAATAAGCATCATAAGTCCATTTGAAATAACTTTTACACCTTTTTGCCTATACTTTTTCATAAGCACAGTTTCTTCAGGATTATAGACAATGTCAACTACGGCATTTGTATCAATTAAATTTGTGTCATTTAATGGACAATCATTTATATTCGGATACATTCCCACAGGTGTACAATTTACGATTAACTCAATATTTTTAAGTCCTGAAACTGCCGAATAATGAATCAATCTATCTTTAGTTCTCACTTTAAACGAATCATTTTCTTCAATTGTAGCAAGATAGATACTTTCAGCACCACTGTCAATCAAAACATTGTAAATTGCCTTAGAAGCACCACCAGTTCCAAGTACCAAAACTTTTTTCCCTTCTACATCAATATTATTAATTTTCAAAGTTTTTAAAAATCCAAAATAATCAGAATTATCTCCAATTAATTTTCCATCTTTACAAGTGATTGTATTCACAGCTCCAATTTGCTTTGCAATTTTAGAAACTTCGTCCAAATATTTAATCACTTCCACTTTATATGGAATTGTGACATTTATCCCATTAAATTTTCCACTTTTTATCTCTTCCATCAATTGAGCAATCTCGTCAATTTGTCTTTCAATCATTTTATAACTTGCACTTTTCCCAGTTAATTCAAAAAAAATCTCATGAATTTCTTTAGAATAACTGTGACCTAATTTTTCTCCCAAAAGTCCATATTTTTCCATTTTATCTCACTTTCCAAATTTTCGTCTTTTATTTTGTCAATTATAACACATTTTAAAATTTTTTTCGATTAATTATTTTTTTTAAATAAATTTAATTTAAAATTAAATTCATTTCTTCTTCGCTCAGTTCTCTATATTCTCCCAATTTCAAGTCTTCAGGAAGCAAAAGTTTTCCCATTTTAACCCTTTTCAAATATAAAACTTCGTTTTCAACAAACTTAAACATCCTCTTAACTTGATGAAACTTCCCTTCCGAAATCGTTATAAATACCGAATTTGCTTTATTTATATTTATTATATCTATATTTTTATTTTTATCTTTAACTTTATCTTTATCAATAATTTCAATTTTTGCCTTTTTTGTCACAAAATTCTCTTCCAATTTTATTCCATTTTCCAAAATTTTCTTTTTTTCAATTGTCAAAGGTTCTTTTAACTCCACATAATATTTTTTGTCAACATGCTTTTTCGGCGAGAGTAAGTTATGTGCCAAAACTCCGTCATTTGTGAGCAAAAGCAAACCTTCCGTGTCAATGTCCAGTCTTCCAACTGGAAAAACTTTATAATTTTTATATTTTTCACAAAGTAAATCAATCACAGTTTTATGTTTACCATCTTCTGTTGCACTAATGACTCCAGCTGGTTTATTCATCATTATATAAACAAAAGGTTTATAAGTAATTTTTTCACCTTCAATTTTCACATTATCTTTAATCTCGTCAATTTGAATTTTTGCATCTTTTACAATTTTTTCATTGACTGTTATTTTCCCTTTTTTCAAAATAATTTTGACTTCTTTTCTTGTCCCTATTCCAGAATTTGCCAAAAATTTATCTAATCTCATATTTTATTTTTATCCTT
>ERZ772945.1905-NODE-1905-length-13817-cov-23.883520_pt1 | contig 13817 bp, 12 predicted proteins | sample MGYA00511681_ERZ772945 | MGnify/ENA primary metagenome ERZ772945 (study PRJEB29015, sample SAMEA2737943) | human oral metagenome | biome: human oral; feature: human-associated habitat; material: dental | place: China | collected 2143 ... | reverse complement strand
CCTGAGCGACCGCGGCAGCGGGGCGGAGAGGCCGTGCTGGTCCGCCTCCGCCCCGCCGGCCGGGCCCGGCGGCGGGTCAGCCCTGGTGCGCGCCGACGGCGTCGTTGTCGACGTCGACCATGACGAGCTGCATGCGGCAGGGGGTGACCGCGGCCAGCGCGTGCCGGTCGCCCGGCGCCAGGTAGATGACGTCGCCGGCCCCCATGCGCTCGGTGCGCTCGCCGATGGAGAAGTCCATCTGGCCCTCCAGCAGGGTGACCACGACGGCCCGCGGGGAGGCGTGCTCGGTGAGCTGTTGACCGGCGTCGAAGGTGAAGATGACGGTGCGCAGTACGTCGTTGTTGACGACCACGCGGGACGTGGTGGCCTCCTCGCTCACGGGCAGGGCCTCGTTCAGGCCCAGGCAGAAGAGGGACTCGGTCACGGCGGTGACGGACATGATGTTCCTTTCGTGTGTTGTGTTGAGATCTCGATGGCCGGGACGGGAGCGCGGACGCCGGACGGGGCGCCTCAGACCGAGGGGCGGGCGAGCCTGCGGCGCAGCGGCCCCAGGACGCACAGCTCCAGGACGAGCGTGAGCGCCGCCATGACGACGGACAGGGCGAAGACGTCGTCCGTGTCCAGGTTGGTGCGCGCCCGCTGGACCATCGCGCCCAGCCCTGTCGTCGTGCTGAGCAGCTCGGACATGACGGTGATCCGCACGGACTGGCCGACGGCCACGGTCAGTGCCGACAGTACCGGGGGAGCGACCGCGGGCAGAATGATCCTGCGGACCGTCCACGTCCGGCTCCTGGCGAACACCTTCGCCATGTCCAGCAGGTCGGGGTCGACGCCCGCCACGGCGTCGCGCACGGTGGTGGTCAGCAGGGGCAGGGTCACCAGGGCGACCACGAGGACGACGACCCCGGCGGTCGGGCCGAGCCAGATCATGCCGACCACGACGATGACGATCGGCGGCACGGACAGGAGCACCTGCACCCATGAGTCCAGCATCTCGCGCAGCCAGTCCCATGTGCCCATCGCCCAGCCCAGCGGCATGCCGATCAGGCAGGAGATGGCGAGCCCGGTGGCGCCGCGCTCAATGGTGAGCAGGAGCGCGCCGCCGAGCCTTCCGCTGCGGGCGAGGTCGAGCAGCGCCTCCCAGGTGGCCTGCGGGCCCGGCAGCACGTAGGCGGGCTGAGAGCGGGCGGCCACGTGCCAGACGATGATCGCCAGCGCGATGCCGACCCACCACAGCGCGGCCGATCGCAGCCGCTCCGTCCTGGTCCGCGAGTCCTGCATCAGCGCGGGTCGGCCATGTAGAAGTCGTCGGTCGGCAGGGACCCGCCGACGATGTCCGGGCTGAGCGTGGACATTCTCGTGTAGAAGTCCTCCAGCGCGTCCTTGGCGTCCTTGGCCGGGACGATCTCGAGCTGCAGGCGCGGGATGACCTCCTTGACGACCGGGGCGGGCACGCTGTTGGCGTCGGAGATCGCCTGCACCGTCGCATCGGACGCTTCGTTGACGTCGGCGACGGACGCCTCGAGCTCGTTCAGCACGGCTCCGACGAGCTCGGGGTGGTCGTCGGTGAGCGTCTGCGGCATGACCAGGCCCGCCATGGGGAAGCGGGCCTCGCCGCCGGTGACCTCGGCCCACAGGTCCTGGAGGTTGACCGTGCGCTCCAGGCTCAGCCCCTGCTGCTTGCCCTTGGCCAGGGCGAGGCTCGCCGGGTGCTCGGGCAGGACCGCGTACTCGTCCGCCCCGGTCAGCAGGGCGCTGAGCGCCTCCTGGCCGTCGGTGTGCTTCGCGATGCTCAGGTCGGTCTCGGCGTCCCACCCCTTCTGGCCAAGCAGGTAGCGGAAGACCAGGTCGGGCATGTTGCCCGGCATGGGCACCCCCACGGACTTGCCGCGCAGCGCCTCCAGGCCCTCTTCGGAGGAGCCCTCGGGGCCGACGACGTAGAGCATGCCCCACACCTGCATGGCGATAAGCCGCAGCGTCACGCCCTTGTTGAACAGGTTCGCGGCCGCGTAGGAGGGGGTGGCCGCCAGGTCCGTCTCCTCGCTGATGAGGAGCGACTTGAGCGCGTCGGCGCTCGCCCAGTTGTCCTTCTGGACCTCACCGACGACGCCGTCGAGGTTGCCGTAGGTGCCGAAGGAGGTCATGGGGGCGGCGTAGGCGAGGGTGGTGGGGGTGTGGACGCGCAGGACGTCGAGGACCTGGGAGCCCGAGCCGGAGGAGCCTCGCGAGTCGGTCTTCGAGGAGCAGGCGGTCAGGGCCGCCGGGGCCAGGAGGCCGAGTCCGGCGAGGGTGAGGAGGGAGCGGCGCTTCATCGTGCGGTTCCTTTCGCTGGTGCTGATGGGAGGGTCGGAGCTCTTGACGGGGCGCGGCCGGCGGCGGGCCCGCGGTGACTCAGGTGGCCAGCCGCCAGGTGCCCGGCGGGCCGTCCAGGTGCAGGTGGATGTGGGAGACCTCCTCGGCCTCCTGCGGATCGTGGGTCACCCACACGCTCACCACGTTCTGGTCGGCGAGGAGCGCGATGAGGTCGGCCCGCAGGGAGGCGGCCAGCGGGCGGTCCAGGGCCGAGAAGGGCTCGTCGACGAGCAGGAGGCTCGGAGAGGCGGCCAGCGCCCGGGCGATGGCGACGCGCTGGCGCATGCCGCCGGACAGCCGCGCCGGGGGCAGGTGGCCCGCGGCCGCGAGCCCGACGCGCTCCAGCCACTGCACGGCCATCAGGTCCGGGGCGGGCCCGTCGACCATGAGCGAGATATTGCGGTGCGCGGAGTACCAGGGCAGCAGGCGGGGCTCCTGGAACACCTGGGACAGGCGGCCGGCGGGGCGCGTCACGGTGCCGTCGTCGGTGGGGGACAGGCCGGAGACGGCGCGCAGGAGCGTCGTCTTGCCCGCTCCCGAGGGGCCGGTGACGGCCAGGGTCTGGCCGGGCCGCACCGTGAGCGAGAGGTCCTCCACGAGCGTGAGGCCGCGACGCACCATGGTGACGCCCTCCAGGACGAGGTCGGCGGCCGGGCCCGGGGCGGCATTGCTCGGGGACGGGGAGCTCATGCGGAGGGCTTTCGCGCCACGACGCCGACGGCGGTGAGCAGCTCGCCCTGCAGGCGGAAGCTCTGGCGCATGGCCCGCACCCGGTCGCGCGCCCCCGGGGTGCGGCGCATGGCGCGCCAGAAGCGGGCGGCGCCGAGCAGCCCCTCGTCCTCGATGAGGCGGCGGGGCTCGAGCAGGTGCATGGGGGCGGTGCCGGTCCACTCCACCTCGAGGCCGGCCTCGGTGAGCAGTCTCCTCCAGTCCCCCAGCGGAAGCGGCCGGGCCCCGACCTTGATGGTGCGCGAGATGGTCCTGCGCACGGCGTCGAGCTCCTCGGCGGAGCGGTCCCCCCGCAGCGCCAGCTCGTGGATGGCGTACCGGCCTCCCGGGGCCAGGACGCGCACGGCCTCGGCGACGACCGCTCGCTTGTGCTCGTCGGACTGGATGGTGAGCATGGCCTCGCCCACGATCAGGTCGGCGCTCGCGTCCGGCAGGCCCGTGGCGGCGGCGTCGGCGACGACGTACTCGGCGCCGGGGTGCTTGTCGAGGATCGCGGCGACCTGGTCGCGGCCCTCGGGATTGGGGTCGACGGCCCGGTAGGAGGAGGGGCGGGAGGCCAGCAGCAGCTCGGCGGTGCGCCCGACGCCGGGGCCGAGCTCGACGACGCGCTCGCCGGGCGCGGGGGCCGCCGCCGAGAGCAGGCGACGGGTCAGGCCGATGCCGCCGGGTCGCAGGACGCGCTTGCCGAGGCGGGCCAGGAGCCAGTGGCCCTGCATGCGGGCGGCCTCCGGGCCGGAGCGGGTGCCGTGGACCTGTGGCGCGGGGCCGGGAGCAGGAGACAATTATCCCTCCTTGAGCCGTTAAAAATGAGTTAAGGGAACCCTAACGCACGCGCTCGGGTCCGGGCGGGTGCGCTACCTCACGGTGCGGCCGCCGTGGCCCGCCGACGGGACCCTGTGCCGTGAGCGAAAGCGCCCGATCGCGGGCATGAGGCGGGCCTCGCCCGCGTTAGCGTTGTCGACACCGAACACGAGAGGACTGACGTGAGCGAGCTGACTTCGCCCGTGACGCCCGCGGCGGCCGAGGGGCCCGGCGCGGGGCTGGGCCTGACCGACTCCATCTACAACCGGCTCCTGAAGGAGCGGATCATCTGGCTCGGCTCCGAGGTGCGTGACGACAACGCCAACGCCATCTGCGCCCAGATGCTGCTCCTGGCGGCCGAGGACCCGGATCGGGACATCTACCTGTACATCAACAGCCCCGGCGGCTCGGTGACCGCGGGCATGGCCATCTACGACACCATGCAGTACGTCGCCCCCGACGTCGCGACGGTCGCCACGGGACTGGCCGCCTCCATGGGGCAGCACCTGCTGTCCGCAGGGGCCAAGGGCAAGCGCTACCTCACCCCCCACGCCCGGGTCCTCATGCACCAGCCCTCCGGCGGCGCCGGCGGGTCCGCGACGGACATCCGCATCAACGCCGACCTCATCATCAAGATGAAGCAGGAGCTGGCGGAGATCACGGCCGCCAACACCGGTCACACGGTGGAGGAGATCATCGCCGACTCCGACCGCGACCACTGGTTCTCCGCCGAGGAGGCCCTCGAGTACGGCTTCATCGACCACATCGTGCGCTCCAGCCGTGAGATCGGCGCCCAGAACGGAGAGAACTGACATGACGGGATCTCGTCCCTACTTCGACGCCGCCGCCCGCCAGCTGGACGCCGCCGGCATCGCCCCCGGCTCCCTGCCCGCCTCGCGCTACGTGCTGCCCCAGTTCGAGGAGCGCACCGCCTACGGCTTCAAGCGCCAGGACCCCTACGCCAAGCTCTTCGAGGACCGCATCGTCTTCATGGGCGTGCAGATCGACGACGCCAGCGCCGACGACATCATGGCCCAGCTGCTGGTCCTGGAGTCCCAGGACCCCGACGGGCAGATCACCATGTACATCAACAGCCCCGGCGGCTCCTTCACCGCCCTGACGGCCATCTACGACACCATGCAGTACATCAAGCCGCAGGTGCAGACGGTCTGCCTGGGCCAGGCCGCCTCCGCCGCCGCGGTGCTGCTGGCCGCCGGATCGCCGGGCAAGCGCCTGGCCCTGCCCAACGTGCGGGTCCTCATCCACCAGCCCGCCATGGAGGGCGTGCAGGGGCAGGCCAGCGACATCGAGATCGTGGCCGACGAGATCGACCGCATGCGCGCCTGGCTCGAGGACACCCTGGCCTCGCACACCGGCCGCGACCGCGACCTCGTGCACGCCGACCTGGAGCGCGACAAGATCCTGACGGCCACCCAGGCCCTGGAGTACGGCATCGTCGACCAGGTCCTGTCGTCCCGGAAGTCGCGTCCCTCACCCCGCTCAGCCTGAGAATGCCCTGAATTCGCTCTGAAATTGTTCAAATCAGCGGACGAGTGCGGGGTGGGCGCGTTAGCCTACGGGAAAGACAACCCCACCCCAACGCCCATCCCGCTGCTGTGCGGACACGCCGACCGGTCCGGCCGCGCTGAGAGGCCTTCATCGTAGGCTGGCGCATGAGTCGGGCCTCGCGCCCGCAGCGGCTCGACAAGACGGAGGACCCCACGTGGCACGCAGCGCCGAGAGTGTCGACCTTCTCAAGTGCTCTTTCTGCGGCAAGAGTCAGAAGCAGGTCAAGAAGTTAATCGCAGGCCCGGGCGTCTACATCTGCGACGAGTGCATCGAGCTGTGCAATGAGATCGTCGACGAGGAGCTCGGAGACTCCGGCGCGGGTGTTCCCCTGGAGCTGCCCAAGCCGCAGGAGATCTTCGACTTCCTCAACCAGTACGTCATCGGCCAGGAGGGCGCCAAGCGCGCCATGAGCGTGGCCGTCTACAACCACTACAAGCGCGTCCAGGTGCGCGAGCGCGCGGTCGCCGAGGGCGACGGGCTGGAGCTCGGCAAGTCGAACATCCTCCTGCTCGGCCCCACCGGCACCGGCAAGACCCACCTGGCGCGCACCCTGGCCCGCCTCCTCGACGTCCCGTTCGCCATCGTGGACGCCACCGCCCTGACCGAGGCCGGCTACGTGGGCGAGGACGTGGAGAACATCCTGCTCAAGCTCATCCAGGCCGCCGACGGCGACGTCAAGCGTGCCGAGAAGGGCATTATCTACATCGACGAGATCGACAAGATCGGGCGCAAGGCCGAGAACCCGTCGATCACGCGCGACGTGTCCGGCGAGGGCGTCCAGCAGGCCCTCCTGAAGATCATCGAGGGCACCACCGCCTCGGTGCCGCCGGGCGGGGGGCGCAAGCACCCCCACCAGGAGTTCCTGGAGATCGACACCACCAATATCCTGTTCATCGCGGCCGGGGCCTTCGCGGGCATCGAGGAGATCGTCCGCCAGCGCCAGCGCAGGGAGGTCGGCGCCCAGCTGGTCGGCTTCGGCGCGACCCTGGCCAAGGACTCGGCCCGGGACGTGTTCACCTCGCCGGTGCGCCCGGAGGACCTGCACAAGTTCGGCCTCATCCCCGAGTTCATCGGGCGCCTGCCCGTCATCGCCACCGTCCAGGACCTGGGCGTGCCCGAGCTGGTGCGGGTGATGACCGAGCCCAAGAACGCGCTCGTGTCCCAGTACGAGTACCTCTTCAGCCTCGACGGCGTCGAGCTCATCTTCACCGACGAGGCCATCAAGGCCATCGCCACCCTTGCCCTGGAGCGCAAGACCGGCGCCCGAGGCCTGACCAGCATCGCCGAGGAGGTTCTGGGCAACGCCATGTTCGAGGTGCCCTCCATGCCGGAGGTCGGCCGGGTCGTCGTCGACGCCGACGCCGTGCACGGGACGGGGCGCCCCCGCTACGAGGTGGGGTCGGGGACCCTGGCGGCCGCCTACAAGGGGGAGCGGAGCCGGACGGCATGAGCGGCTCCGCGGCCTCCACCTCCGGCGCCGCGCCCCCGATGACGGGGCCGGAGGCCGTTGAGCGGAGCCTGCCGGACGTGCCGCCACGGCTGGCGGCCTACCGCGCGACCATCGACAACCTGGACGCCGCCCTGGTCCACCTGCTGGCCGAGCGCTTCCGCTGCACGCAGCAGGTCGGCCTCCTCAAGGCCGAGCTCGGCCTGCCGCCGTCGGACCCGGGCCGGGAGAGGCGCCAGGTGGCGCGCCTGCGGGCCCTCGCCCAGGACTCCGGGCTCGACCCCGTCTTCGCGGAGAAGTTCTTCACCTTCGTCGTCGCCGAGGTGATCCGCCACCACGAGGCGATCCGCGACAGGCTGGCCGAGTAGCCGCCGGGAGCCCGCCCCCGCCGCGCCGCTCTCAGCAGCTCCCCCTTCGCCGAGATCGGTCGAGTTCCGCGTCGAGATCGGTCCGGTTCCGCGTCGAGATCGGTCCGCGGCGCCTGAGGTACGACCTCGCGGACGAGGGTACGACCGCGCGAGCGGCGGGCCGCGTCGCCCGGGCGCGCTCCTTGGAACGTGAACGTACCTTCCCAACGTCAACGTACCTTTCTCGCATCCTTCTGGGGGTAGAGGTCAGAAGGATGGGAGAAAGGTACGTTCACGTGACGAACTTCCGTTGACGTTGCAGTCTGCCGAGCCCATCCGCCCCCTGGGTGCGCCCCCGGGCGCGTGGAGCTGCCCAGAATTCGCCCCGCGCCGAGTACCAACCGGCCGATGCGCCCTGGGGCGCGTGGGGCCGCCTGCCGAGCGGGATGATCGTGAGCACTCTGGGTGCCGGCCGGCCCGGCTCACCTGAGGGTGCGGGTGTAGAGCGCGTCGATCTCCTCGGCGAAGCGCTCCTGGGCCTGTGCCCGACGGACCTTCAGCGAGGGCGTGAGCAGCCCGTTGGCGACCGTGAAGTCGCCGGGCAGCACCGTGAAGGTACGGATGGACTCGGCCCGTGAGACCGCCTCGTTCGCCCGGGCCACCGCCCGCTCGAGGGCCGCCCTCACTCGCGGGTCGGACGCGGCCTCCACCGGGTCCATGTCCTCCAGGCCGTGGCCGGCCAGCCACAGCGGCAGCATCTCCGCGTCCAGGGTGATCAGGGCGCCGATGCAGGGGCGTCCGTCCCCCACCACGAGGACCTGGCTGACCAGCGGGTGCCCGCGCAGCCGGTCCTCCAGGACGGCGGGGGCGACGTTCTTGCCGCCGGCGGTCACGATGAGCTCCTTCTTGCGGCCCGTGATCCGCAGGAAGCCGTCGTCGTCGAGGGAACCGAGGTCGCCGCTGCGCAGCCAGCCGTCGTCGAGCGCCTCGGCGGTGGCGGCCGGGTTGTTGTGGTAGCCGCGGAACAGGCCGATGCCCTTGATGAGGATCTCGCCGTCCTCGCCCAGCCTCACCGAGATGCCCGGCAGGGGCCGCCCGACCGAGCCGATTCGTGTGGCCGCCGGCAGGTTGACCGTGCACGGGGCGGCCGTCTCGGTCAGGCCGTAGCCCTCCAGGACCGTGACCCCGGCGCCGCGGTAGAAGTGGCCCAGGCGCTCGCCCAGCGGCCCGCCGCCCGAGATGACGTGGGCGACCCGGCCTCCCAGCAGGCCCCGCAGGGTGGAGAAGACCAGGCGGTCGAAGACGGCCCGCTGCGCCCGCAGGCCCCGGCTCGGCCCGTCCGGGGTGTCCAGGGCCCGCGAGTAGGCGATCGCGGTCTTGGCGGCAAGGCGGAAGACCTTCTGCCTGGCGCCTGCGGAGCGGGCGTCGGCGGCGTTGTAGATCTTCTCGAACACGCGCGGCACCGCGATGACGAAGGTCGGGCGGAAGGACGCCAGGTCGGTCACCAGGTTCTTCACGTCCGGCGTGTGCCCCAGGACCCCGGCCGGCGAGCAGATGATCGCGATCTCGACGAAGCGCCCCAGCACGTGCGCCAGGGGCAGGAACAGCAGCGCGCGCACCTCGGGGGCCTGGAGCACCTCCGGGACGTGGGCGACCGCGTTGACGCTCAGGTGGATGAGGTTGCCGTGGGTGAGCTCGACGCCCTTGGGTCGGCCCGTCGTGCCCGAGGTGTAGACGATCGTGGCCAGGTCGGTGCTCCTCAGGCGCGCGGAGCGGGCGTCGAGGTCGGCGTCCGCGGCGCTGTCAGCGGAGGCGCCGGCCGCCATGAGATCGGTGACCGCGCCCTTGGCGATGGACAGCACCTGGAGCTCGTCCAGCTCGGGGGCGGTGGCCGCGAGGGTGGTCAGCACGGTCTCCATGGCCGCGTCCTCGACGACGACCAGGCGCACGGCCGCGTCCGTGATGATCCAGCGCGCCTGCTCGGCCGACGAGGTCTCGTAGATGGGCACGACCACCAGGCCCGCCTCCCAGGCGGCGAAGTCGATCAGCGTCCACTCATAGCTCGTGTGCGCCATGATCCCGATCGCGTCCCCGGGCCCCAGGCCGCGGGCCGCGAGCCCGGCGGCGACCTGGCGGACCTGGTCGTGGAAGGCCCGGGCGGACATCTCGCGCCAGCGCCCGCCCACGGAGGACTTGCGCGAGATCAGCGGGGCGTCGGGACTGGTGCGCACGCGCTCGGCGAGCGCCCACGGGCACGTCATGCCGTCGTGAACGGGCGTGAGCAGCGGGGCCGAGATCTCGCGGGCGGTGCTCACTCCTGAGGGCCCTTCCTCGTCGTGGCGTAGATGTCGGCGATGGTGTCGGCGTACTCCCGCAGCACCTGGTTGCGCTTGACCTTCAGCGAGGGGGTCAGCAGGCCGTTGGCCTCGGTGAAGTCGGTGGCCAGCACCCGGTAGGTGCGGATGGACTCGGCCCGCGAGACCACGCGGTTCGTGCGCGCCACCGCCCGGTCGAGGGCCGCCAGGACCTGCGGGTTGGTCGAGGCCTCGACGACGTCCATCTCCGGCAGCCCGTGGTTGCGCAGCCAGCCGGGCAGCATCTCGCGGTCCAGCGTGATGAGGGCGGAGATGAAGGGCTCGCCGTCGCCGATGACCAGGACCTGGCTGACCAGCGGGTGCCCGCGCAGCCGGTCCTCCAGGACGGCGGGGGCGACGTTCTTGCCGCCGGCGGTCACGATGAGCTCCTTCTTGCGGCCCGTGATCCTGATCCACCCGTCGGGGTCGACGGAGCCGATGTCCCCGGTGCGGAACCAGCCGTCCGGCGTGAAGGCCTCGGCGTCGGCGTCGGGATTGTTGTGGTAGCGGGAGAAGACGCTCATCCCGCGGACCTCGATCTCGCCGTCGGCGCTCACCCGGGCCCGGGCGCCGCACACCGGCGGGCCCACGGTGCCGATCTTGTTGCGCCAGTCGAGGTTGACGCTCAGGGGCCCGAGCGTCTCGGTCAGACCGTAGCCCTCCAGGATGACCAGGCCCAGGCCGCGGTAGAAGTGGCCCAGGCGCGCGCCCAGCGGCCCGCCGCCGGAGATCGCGTAGCGGGCGTTGGGGCCCAGCAGGTCGCGGATGGTGCGGTAGACGAGCCGGTCCGCCACGGCGTGCGCGGCGGTCAGCCCGCGGGAGGGTCCCTCGGGGGTGTCCAGGGCGCGGGAGTACTCGATGGCGACCTTCGCCGCCCAGCGGAAGGTCTTGAGCCTGAGTCCGCCGCCGGCCTTAGCGTCCGCGGCGTTGTAGATCTTCTCCAGGACGCGGGGCACGGCCAGGACGTAGGAGGGGCCGAAGCCCTTGAGGTCGGGCAGCAGGGTGGCGACGTCGGGGGTGTGCCCGAGCACGCCGTTGCCGGCGATGGACAGCAGCTCCAGGCACCGGGCGTAGGAGTGGGCCAGCGGCAGGAACAGCAGCAGCCGCGTGTCGGGGGAGAAGAGCAGGTCGGGGATCCAGCGCACGCCGTTCCAGGCCAGGCCCGCCGCCATGCGGTGAGTGACCTCGACGCCCTTGGGGTTACCGGTGGTCCCCGAGGTGTAGATGATCGAGAAGACGTCGTCGGCCCGCAGCGCCTCGGAGCGCTGGTCCAGGGCGGCGCGGGAGACCGTCCTGCCCGCCGTCGAGATGGTCGTGATGGCGTCGCGGTCCAGGGAGAGCACCCGCACCTCGGCGGCGTCGGGGTCGGCCGCGGCCCGGGCCGCGGCGGCGCCCCGGACCAGCTCGGCCAGGGCGGCCGACTCGGTGATCACCAGCCGCACGTCCGCGTCCTGCAGGATCCACCGCACCTGGGAGGCGGAGTCGGTCTCGTAGATCGGCACTGAGACCAGGCCCGCCCGGGCGATGGCCATGTCGAGCAGCGTCCACTCGTACGAGGTGTGGGCCATGATGCTCACGCACTGACCCGGCTCCAGGCCCATTCCCATCAGGCCGGAGGCGACGCGGGCGACGTCCTCCCCGAAGCTGTGCGCCGTGACCTTGACCCAGGAGTGGCCCAGCGCGGCCTTGTGCTCGATGAGCGTCGAGTCCGGGGTGCGGGCTATGCGGTCGGCCAGCAGCCACGGGACCGTCCAGGATGAGTCCGGCTCGGTAATGAGGCCGCTGGTCGCTGCGTCATCAAGGATGTAGGGCTTGCCGGCGACGGACACAGTGGGCTGTCCGGAGGGGGGTCGAGGATTCACCGGCTCATTGTGTCAGGCCGGTCAATGCCGGCGGCCCGCTTGGGAGCGCAAGATCTGACGCTCTGTCTTGGAGAGATCCGCTAAGGAGGCCCCTGTTGATCGTGCGCTCTCACAGGTGCGGGCTCATGAGCTCTCGGTGCGCACCGGGCCGCCGTAGATCTCGTCGATCCGGGCGGAGAAGCGCTCCACCGCCACGGCGCGCTTGACCTTGAGCGAGGGCGTGAGCAGGCCGTTGGCCTCCGTGAAGTCCCCGCTGAGCACCGCGATCCTGCGGATCGACTCGGCCCGCGAGACATGCTTGTTGGCCCTGGCCACCGCCCGGTCGAGGGCCGCCAGGACCCGCGGGTCGGACGCGGCCTCGGAGGCCGTCATCGGGGGCAGGCCGTGGGAGCGCAGCCAGTCGGGCAGCATCTCGGCGTCGAGCGTGATGAGCGCGGCGATGAAGGGCCGCTGCTCGCCGACGACGACCACCTGGCTGATGAGCGGGTGCCCGCGCAGGGCGTCCTCGAGGGCGGCCGGGGCGACGTTCTTGCCGCCGGCGGTCACGATGATCTCCTTGGCCCTGCCGGTGATGCTCACGTAGCCGTCCCGGTCGAGGGAGCCGATGTCCCCGGTGCGGAACCAGCCGTCCGGCGTGAAGGATGCCGCCGTCGCCTCGGGAGCGTTGTGGTAGCCCTGGAAGACCGAGGGGCCCTTGAGGAGGATCTCCCCGTCCTCGGCCACGCGCACGGCCATGGGCGGCAGGGGCGGCCCCACGGTGCCGATCTTCGTAAGCCGCGGCGTGTTCACCGAGACCGGCCCCACGGTCTCGGTCAGGCCGTAGCCCTCCAGGACGGGGAGGCCGAGCCCCCGGTAGAAGTGGGCCAGGCGCTGGGACAGGGGCGCCCCGCCGGAGATGATCCAGTCCGCCCTCCCGCCCACGAGGGTGCGGATGCGCTGGTAGACGAGGCGGTCAGCCACGGTGCGCTGGGCGCGCAGCGCACGGGACGGTCCGGCCGGGGAGTCCAGGGCCCGGGAGTAGTCGACGGCGACCCTGGCCGCCCAGCGGAACACCCTCCGGGCGCTGGCCGAGCCCGCCCGGGCGTCGGCGGAGTTGTAGATCTTCTCAAGCACCCGCGGCACGACCAGCAGGTAGGACGGGCGGAAGGAGGCCAGGTCGGACAGGAGGTTCTTCGTGTCGGGCGCGTGGCCGATGACGCCCTCCCCGGTGATCTGGAAGAGATCCAGGAAGCGCGCGAACACGTGGGCCAGCGGCAGGAAGAGCAGGAGCCTGGAGTCCCGGCCCATGGCGATCTCGGGCATCCACTGGTGGGAGTTGACGCACAGGTCGGTGAAGTTGCCGTGGGACAGCACGGTGCCCTTGGGCGTGCCGGTGGTTCCCGAGGTGTAGACGATGGTGGCCAGGGAGGAGGTCGTCAGGGAGCCGGTGCGCTCCGCCAGCGCGGAGCCGGGCACGTCGCGGCCGGCCTCGGCGATGGTGCGAACCGCCTCGGTGTCCAGGGACAGGACCCGGGTGCCCTCCCGCCCCGCCGAGGCGGCTGCCGCGCGGACGAGCTCGGCCATGGTGATCGTCTCGGCGACCACGAGGCCGACGTCGGCGTCGGTCAGGACGTGGGCGATCTGCTCGGCCGAGCTTGTCTCGTAGATGGGGACCGGTACCAGGGCCGCTGCCCAGCTGGCGAAGTCGAGCAGCGTCCACTCGTACCGGGTGCGCGACATGATGGCGACCCGCTCGCCGGGCTCCAGCCCCATGCCGATGAGGCCGGAGGCGACCGACTCGACCTCCTCGGAGAAGTCTTGGGCGGTCATGGTCCGCCACACCTCGCTCATCTCCTGCTTGCGGGCGATGAGCGGGCGGTCCGCCGAGCGGGAGACGCGCGCCCGCAGCAGCGCGGGGATGGTCGTCCGCTCGTCGATGCGCACCAGGGTGGGGGCGTGCCACTCCAGCGCGCCGTGCCCGGCGGGGGCGCTGGTGGAAGGGGGGAGTGGGTTCGTCATGACGGCATTGTCTCTCTTCTCGCGCCGACGCCGTCAGTGTCTCGGGCGGGCTGGCCAGCGTGGAACACCGGCATCGCTGCGGGCGCCGGGTCCGCGCCATCACCTGCAGCCGCGACCGGGCCGCCCTTGCCGGGGGCGCCGACGGGCAGGGACGAGCACCCGGGTTCGGCCTTCCGGGGCGGGCTCTGGGGCTGGGGGCGGGTACGGCCTGCGGGTGCTCGTCTGGGGCGCGCAACGTGAACGTACCTTCCCAACGTCAACGTACCTTTCTCCCATCCTTCTGAGGGTAAAGGTCAGAAGGATGGGTGTGATGCCTCAGGAGATCGGTGACAGTTCTGTGTCAGGACATCGGTGACAG
>ERZ772945.1893-NODE-1893-length-13872-cov-5.807773_pt1 | contig 13872 bp, 15 predicted proteins | sample MGYA00511681_ERZ772945 | MGnify/ENA primary metagenome ERZ772945 (study PRJEB29015, sample SAMEA2737943) | human oral metagenome | biome: human oral; feature: human-associated habitat; material: dental | place: China | collected 2143 ... | reverse complement strand
TGTGTGGGGTGGCCCGCCCCCGTTCAAGCGACAAAACGAGCGGATGTGTCCGATTGTTGCGAGGGGGCCTGTGGAAAGGCGCGACTCCATGACCGCGGCGGCGACGAAGCGGCGCATCACCGACGGCCTGTTCGAGATCATGAGGACGACCCGATAGAGCGCGTGACCGTGCGCGAGGTGTGCGGGAGGGTTGGCATCACGCGCTCTACGCTCTACACGCACTTCTCTAGCGTCTATGCCTTCGCCTGCGGTGCAGATGAGGATCTGCCCTCCGCCGCTTGTGGCGTGGTGGATGTGCCAGTTGTTGCGGCATCCCGGTTCGAAGCTCACGTTGAAGAGAGGGAACTCGCCTACGCCCGCGTCCGTGAGCGGGTTCAGGAAGCTCTGTCCCGTGAAGTACTGCGCGAACCTTGCGTTGGACTCTCCCAGGCCGAAGACGTTCGCCTCAAAGAACGGGGCCTCGTCGGTGTATTTCATGTTTACGCGTCCTTTCCGTTGGCCGCATCCGCGCCGTAGACGCCCTTGGCGAGGTTGAACACCGTCCACGCCTTGGGCTAGCTCGCGTAGAAGGCCGCGTGTGTGTTGGTCGCCGCCATCTCCTCTCGCGAGATCCCGTGGTCCTTGGCGTCCTGATCTGGTTGGCGAGCGAGCCGTCGGTAATGCCCTGGGCCATGAGCGCCACTACCGTGATGAGGCTGCGGTATTCAGGTCGATCGCGTCGTCGTTCCAGTCCTCGCTGAACAGCACGTCGCCGTTGTAATGCGCGAACGCCAGCGCGAAGTCGCCGAACTGGTCGCGTCCTGCTGCCTGCACGATTTCTTTGCCATGATGGTCTCCAATCATAGATTCCTGATCAGTTTTGCGGGCACGCCGCCGACCACCGTGCGCGGCGCGACGTCATGGGTCACGACCGCGCCCGCCGCCACGACCGCGCCCTCGCCGATGGCCACGCCGGGCAGTACGGTTACGTTCGAGCCGAGCCAAGCATCAGCACCGATGCGTACGGGTGCTGGCAGAAGGTTCGCGCGTCTGGCCGGGTCCATGTTGTGGTTCAGCGTGGCGATGACGCAGTTGTGCCCGATGAGTGCGCGGTTGCATATGTGTATGCCGCCCTGGTCCTGGAAACGGCAGCCGGCGTTGATGAACACATCCGCGCCCAGGTGCGTGTTCAGGCCGCAGTCGGTTGTGAACGGCGGAAAGAGGCCGACTCCCTCGGGCAGTGGACGTATGAATAGCCGCTCGAGCTGCGCGCGGGTGTCCGATAAGCTAACAAAGGTTGCGTTCATGTGCGATGTGATGCGCATGGCCCGCTCGGACGCCGCTGTCATGAGCCGGTGTACGTCGGAGTCCGCCTCGACCTCCTCCCCGCTGTCCATGCGCTCCAGGAAGTAGGCGATTTGCCCGTGCGTAAGATCGTCGCCATCTTCGTACATGTTCCTTCTCGCTTTCTGTTGACGATACGCCCCATCTTTTCCCGAGTCCTAATGCAGGCCTTCTGCGAAGAACGACTGCAGCTTGTCGAAGGGGATTGCGTCGAAGTTGTCGTAGAGGTCGACGTGGCTCGCGCCGGGGATGATCATGAGCTCCTTGTTGTGACCGCTGAGCAGCTCAAACGCCCCTTCGCTGAAGTAACGGGAGTGAGCCTTCTCGCCATGCACGAGAAGGACGGGGACGTCGATCTCGCCTGCCATGGAGAGCAGGGGCTGGTTCAAGAAAGACATGGTGCCGGTGACGTTCCAGCCGTCGGTGGAGTTGCCCGAGCGCTCGTGGTAGCCGCGGAGCGTCTTGTAGTAGGCATGGTAGTCCCTCACGAAGTCGGGGGCGTCGTCCGGCAGGGGGTCGACCACGCCACCCGCGCGCGGATACTCTCCCGAGCGGTAGTCGGCGGTGCGCTGGGCCGCCCAGGCGCGCCTCTGCTCGTCTCGGGCCTCCTTGCTGTTGGCGGCACCGAAGTAGCCCTCGCGCGCCACGCGCGACATGTCGTACATCGTCATGGACGCCGTGGCCCTGATGCGCGGGTCGAGGGCGGCGGCGTTGATGGCCATTCCGCCGAAGCCGCAAATGCCGATGACGCCGATGCGCCCCTCGTCCACGTCGTCGCGGCAGCTCAGGTAGTCGACGGCCGCGCAGAAGTCCTCTGTGTTGATGTCGGGGGATGCCACGCGGCGGGAATGTCCGCCGCTCTCGCCCGTGAAGGACGGGTCGAACGCGACCGCCAGGAAGCCCCGTGCCGCCATCTCCTGGGCGTACAGTCCGCTCGACTGCTCCTTCACGGCGCCGAAGGGGCCGCTCACCGCGATGGCGGGCAGCTTGCCCTGCGCGCTCTTCGGCTTGTACAGGTCGGCCGCAAGCGTGATGCCGTAGCGGTTCGCGAACGTCACCTTGCAATGCTCCGTGCGCTCGTCGCGTGGGAAGACCTTGTCCCATTCCTGCGCGAGCTCGAGCTCTTCGGTTCTCATCATGGTTGCTTCCTTTCTCGCCTTTGCGCTAATTGACTGCTATCGTTATGCTCACGTCGCCGTTGCCGAGCAGGGCGGCCATCTCGTCCGCCGTCTTGTCGGTCGTGTTCGTGCGGGAAGGCGCCGGCTGCATGTTGGGGCTCGATGCGCTGGCGCCGACCGGGCCGGGCACCGGACTTGAGTTTCGCCCGCTGTGGCCGCCAGTCGTCGCGCACATTGACTTCGCCTGGAGAAGGGGCCAGAAGCTCTCCAACGCCGCCAGCATGTTCCTGGAAGATTTCAAGGCGGCTCTATGAGGGTGGCCAATCAGGCATTGTTCGGAGCAGGCCGTCAAGCTTGGGATGGTGGCCAGCTGGCCACCATCCCGGGTGTTTCAGAGGACGTTTTCGCAGATAGAATGTTATGCGGAAATGCCCCCCAATATGCCTCATAGTCGCATGACGCCGACCCCGCCCTTGCGCCCGATCCACCCCTGGCCCGGCGTGGCCAGGGGCCTGGGTGCCCGCGTGAAGGGGCACGTACTCCCTGACAGCCCGAAAAGTGCGCCCCTGACGGGTGGCCGTTTCCGGCGACCTGCGAAAACCCATGAGGGCACCCCGTCAGGGGCGCACTTTTCGCACCACCTTCGGGTATGGAGGCCGGCCGGGGGAGCCGGGGAGGCGCCGGGACGCAGGCCACGTGTACGCGGACCCCCGCGCGTGACAGGATGCGGCCGCGCGGGGCCGATCCGTGTCAGGCGCCGGCGCCCGCGTGACAGCCTCCCGCCGGACGGCGCCCGCGTGCCTTCGCCTCGACGTCGCCGGCGGGCGACGCGCACCCCATGCCGGGCCCCCGCGCGGAACCCGTCGCCGATGCCGCTCCCCTGGATGTGGGCTGGAGTGGGGAGGCATCCGATGCCTTGCGACTATGAAGTGTGTTTGGGGGCATTATGGGGAATTCCCATGCGACAGGAGATCACAAAGCTATGTACCCGCGTGATGGATACACGACTCATAGCGTCGGTCGTGAGGTGCCAATCGGGCGGTGCGTCTCTGTGATGACACATCTGCGACGCCGTGCGGGATGGCGCCGCACCTGCCGGGCCCACGCAGGCAGATGACCTTCCGCCCTCCACGTCGCCATCATAGTCCCACGTCGCGGGTGGTACACTATACGTCGTGCCGAATCGCGGCACACGCGCCCCTCCAACGTCACCAGACATGCGCACCAAGATGGGAGTCACCATGGACAAGACATCCAAGACGCTTCTCAGAGCCGCCGCTACCGTCATCGGCATCGCAGGAGCCGCCGCAGGCTTCGAGGGCGTCTCCCGACTGAAGTGGGGCCGCTCGGGAGTCGCGACGGCATGGGCTGGCTATCAGCGCACCACAGGAACCCGCGCCGCCCTCTTGGGCAGGGATCTCAGACGCTATGAGGACTACGTCGCGCACCATCGGGAGGAGAACGAGCGCGAGTACGTGATCCCCAGGTGGGTTCCCATCAAGTCCCTCATCTTCGAGGAGACCTGCGACGGCATGAAGACCTACCACCTGGGAACCACCGGGATGAACGAGCGTGCGGTGCTCTACCTGCACGGCGGGACCTACATAAGCCAGATCAGCAGCCTACACTGGCTGTTCGCGGACAAGCTCTGCAGGGACACGGGGGCAGAGGTCTGCGTGCCCATCTACCCGCTCGCCCCGGCCCATGACCACGACGAGGCCTACTCGCTTCTGGTCGACCTCTACGAGGGCATGGTCAATCGCTACGGCGCGGACAAGATCACCATCGTGGGCGATTCTTCAGGCGGCGGGCTTGCCGCCGGCATCGTTGAGACCTTCGGTCACTACGACCTGCCACAACCAGCGCAGCTCGTGCTCGTCAGCCCGATGCTGGACATCTCGATGCGTAACCCCCAGATTCATGAGTACTTTGACATCGACCCCGTGCTCGCCCCCTGGGGCATCGCCCAGATAGGCGACCTCTGGGCAGATGGCGATGACGTCACCCTGCCACGCCTGAGTCCCATCAACGGAGACGTGAGCATCCTGCGCAATGTGACGACCTTTGTGGGCACGCGCGAGATCTTCTATCCCGACTGCGTCAAGTGGGACGAGAAACTCGAGGCCGCTGGCATCAACCATAAGCTAGTGGTCGGGGTGGGCCTCAACCATAACTGGCCCCTCTCCCCCATCCCCGAGGCCCGAGTCGCCCGCAAGCAGATCGCCGGCATCGTCGGCGCGGGTGCCAAAGGAGTCAGATAAGGCGCCATGCCCCGCATGACACCAGGCAACAGACTGTACCTCTACCAGCTCCTCTCGACCAAGATCGGCATCGGCAGGCAGGTTCCCCTCTCGCAGGTCGAGGAGCTGCTTGACAAAGACGGTATCGATATCATGGGCTTGGGTTATGAGGGCGTGCGAGAGTTCGTGGAGGAGCTCGACGACTTCATGCGCCTGACCGTCTTCAAGAAGGGTCGCGTATACGCGACGGTCACGGCGCACGAGGCGTTCGATGCCATACTTGCCCGACTGAACGAGTCTGCTGCCACAAGCGGGAAAGATGCTGGTGAGGGCGCTGCGACCACAGCTGGCAAGCCCACTGGCGCCAAGACCTGGAAACACAGGAAGAGCAACAAGGATCCCAAGCCCGCCAAGCCTCGCGTACGGATACGAAGGGAAGCAAGGAGAAAGTCCGATCCGGATCCTGAGGCCGTGGTCGAGGCTGCGTCAGGGGCCATAGGCGGCGACGCCGAGGAGCCGACTCCCTCGCGAGAGCCAGAACCTGGGCCAGAGCCACAGGTAGAGCCTAAGCCAGAGTCCGAAGGGGACGACAGAAGGGCCAAGGACCACGTCTCGACCGAGGGACACATCTCGATTAACATCACCTATAACCCCTACGACTATGGGGAGCTGTACCTCGAAGACGAAGGACTTGTCACTGAAGACGTAGAGGCACAGCCGGAACAGGGAGGGACAGGAGGGGCGGATCCCGTTTCCTGCGCCACGGAGGATTCAGCGCACGCCGCGAAAGACCCACCGCCTGCGGCACCGACCGGTGAGACCGCAACTAGGAAGCGCTACGAACTCTTTCAGAGCTTCTCGCATGACGTCTGGTGCAAGGACGAACCGCTTTCCTTGCTCTACCAGGTACTCCCATACGACATCGAGCCGATGTCGGCGCTCGAGGATGACTGGCGCTATGCCCGTTCGACCGGCACATACGAGGGTACGCACAGCAGCATACGCTTTCCGCTGAGCTTTCGGGCATCTGGCAGCGAGCGGCCGATCGTGGCACAGCTGCACCGCTCGGTCAAGCTGCATGCGGGCAAGGCCTGGGCACTTGAGGCGATCGATTTGGGGGACGTCGGTGATGCGGCGCTCCAGGAGGAGGCACTCCCCCTCGTCGGATCCGACACCCGTCCCAACCGCACCACCCAGCTGGAACGCGACCTTGCCAAGCTCTTCATCATCGGCTCCTGGGAGAGTTATCTGGGCGAGCTTGCCAACCTCGCCGCCAAGGAGCGCTGGGGCGCTCGAGACACGTCTGGCCTCACCACGAGCGGTCTTGCCACGTCAGGCGGCGAAATTCCGCCCGAGCTCTCGATCCTATGCGAGTATCTCGCGCTCACCCTACACCGGGTCCGCGAGGAGGGACAGCTGCTGGTCTCGCGCGACGGGCAGCTGGCAGCCTTCAACACGGGACTGCTCAGCACAGGGGCCGAGGCCATCTTTGACGTATTGCTCCCAAATGAAGGCGACATCCGCTGGCGACACGCAGGCTTCTGCATGACCGGCTCCGAGGAGCTGGGCACGCTCCTCTCGCACAGCCTCGACGAGCCTCCCCGGGCGGCAAGCTACCTCACATCCCTTGACGAGGTGATGCTTCACCCTCGCGCCCACGTCGAGCTTGGGGAGGAGGTGCGCTCCCAACTCGGAGACAGCGCCAACGACATCGTCGAGAAGTCCGTGCGTAGGGCTCGGTCGAGCTACCGACTGCTCGTCCCGGCCTATGATCCCGCACCGTCGACGCACGTATCCGGATCCGAAGGTGGCGACGTGGTGTCGCTGCTTCCCCTCTGGGGTGAGGACCCCATACAACCCAAGGAGCTCGGAGAGCCCACAGAAGCACTTCTGCTGCGACGCGCTAAGGTCAAGAGAGCGCTGGACGAGACCGATGGAATGGCAAGTGGTGTCGACGGCACAGCGGACGGTCCTGACGCAGTACACGGCCTTGACGCATCCCCACGCTACGTGGCAGAGGAACTCCTCCCGCCTGCGCAGGCCTATAGCCGGGCGCGTGCCATCTGCGCCGATCTGCCCAGCTGGCTGACATCGTCGCTCGACGGCGACTAATACAGGAGAAGCGGGGGCGTTCGCGTCTCATCTGTCGCGATGAAGGCAAGTTGAATCTGGGTGTTGTGTTCGACCTATCTCCACTATTGGCTCTCGCGTCGCGCACCCACGATGATTGCAGGCCACGCCCTGCGCCAAAGCCGTCCGCGCGGCGTCCGTTTCTCTTATGCCGCATGTCGCACTGCCACTCGACTGTGAACGCGAGGGGGAGGTACGTTCACCACCGAGTGGCAGTATGACCGGCACTGCCACTCGGCCCCGAGCGTACCAAAACGGCGAGTTTGCACTGCCACTCGGCCCCGAGCGTACCGACTTCCCACGCTCAACGCCATGTGGCAGTATGACCGGCACTGCCACTCGGCCCTGAGCGTACCAAAACGGTGGGTTCGCACTGCCACTCGGCCCCGAGCGTACCGACTTCCCACGCTCGACGCCATGTGGCAGTGTGGCCGGCACTGCCACTCGGCCCCGAGCGTACCAGAACGGTGGGTTCGTACTGCCACTCGGCTGTGAACGTGAAGGAAAAGTACGTTCACCTCCGACCAGCAGTGCGAACCTCACCCAACCCTGCATGACGGGCAACATCAGTGCCCATCGTAAGCCGCGCACATCCACACTCAGAAGATGCACGCGACCCGAAGCGTGACGCGAACCTACAGCCTCGTCACCACGACCTTGTCAATAAGGGAGTCCACGAGCTCGCGCGGGGCAGCCTGCGTGCCCGACTGCATGACATTGGCAGCGCCCGTCGCCATCGCGAGCCTCATGGTGTCCTCAAGGCTAAGACCCTTGTCTTGTGCGTATGCGAGCGCGGCCACCACGGAGTCGCCAGCGCCCACGGTGGAGCCAACGGGCACCTTGACCGGATTCGCCTTGATCGTCACGTCACGGGCAACATAGAGCGCTCCCGCCCCTCCCATCGAGACCATCACACGGTCGAGCCCGCCGTCGATGAGCTCGCGCGCAGCCTCCACGATCTTCTCGTCCGCATCGAGCGTGCGACCCATCATGGCACCGAGTTCGATCTCGTTGGGCTTGATGAGGTCAGGCTTCGCCTCGATGCCACGAACAAGCTTGTCGCCATCGGCATCCAGGTAGACCTTTGCGCCGGTCTTTTTGAGAGCGGCAACCCAGACCTTATAGGTATCTGCGGCGGCACCGCGCGGAAGCGAGCCCGAGAGCACGACGATGTCCCCGCCGCCCACCTCGCCCACAAGCCCGTCGAGCATCCCTCTCAACTGCTCGTCTGTGACCTCGGGACCAGGCTCGTTGATGTCGGTGTTCGTCTTGAGCGCGGGATCCTTGATCTTGAGGTTGGTGCGCGTCTCGCCCTCGACCTCGAGCACCTTGCACTCGATGCCCAGCTCGGCCAGCATGTTACGCAGCATGGTGCCGGTGTGACCGCCAAGAAGCGCGATGGCCACGGTTTTCGCTCCCAGCTCACGCACGACCTTCGAGACATTGATGCCCTTGCCACCCGGGTCTACGCGCAGCTCGCTGATGCGGTTCACGGAATCGAGCCTCAGATTCTCGACGGTTGCCGTCTTGTCGAGGGCGGGATTGAGCGTGACGGTATAGATCATAGGACCACTACCTTCCTCTGGAGAACGACGATGCGTGCCAATATGCGAAGCTACCTCCGATTCTACCAGCACAGGGGGTAGGGAACGCAAGCACGTAAAGCTGTGCGGTACAATCTTGTGGCGGTGTGGCATGGAGTCAATTAGCAGAGGCCGTATGGGGTAGGTGTAACGAGAAATTACGGAAAAGTGTCCTAACGATATCAAATAAAGTTAGGAAAAGTGTAATCACCGCAGATATATTGGCATGGGAGGGGTTTATTATGCTCGAACGAAAAGCATTGTCCCAACTTGCCGCTTGGGCCACCACGAGGCACAAGGCGCTGCTCGTGACAGGCGCCCGTCAGGTGGGTAAGAGCTTCCTCGTCAGCATGTTCGCACAAGACACGTTCTCCTCTGTGGTGTCCCTCGATCTTCTTGAGGACCGAGCAACCCGCGAGTCTCTCGCAGCCGCCACGAGCGCAGATGATCTCATGTTGCGCATCTCCATCGCGGCACGTACTCCCCTTGTGCCACAGCAGACCGTCATAATCATCGACGAGGTACAGGAGTGCCCCAACATCCTCACGTTTGTAAAGTACCTCGTACAGAACGACAGCTACCGGTTCATACTCACAGGGTCACGTTTGGGAACCAAGCTCAACAACATCGATTCTCTGCCCGTGGGATACCTCACCCAAATCCGGATGTACCCTCTCGACTTCGAGGAGTTCTGCTGGGCAAACGGCCTCTCAAGCGTAGCTGTCGACATGGCACGCAGCTGCCTCAGAACAGAGACGCCCCTCCCCGATTTCCTGTACACAAGGTTATCCGACCTCTACCACCGCTATCTTATGGTGGGGGGCATGCCGGATGCGGTAAACACCTATCTGGAGACGAACAACATCGATGAGGTCAGGGCAATTCACAAGAACCTGCACGCCCTCTATCGCAGCGACATCACCAAGCATGCTCCCAAGGAGCTTAGACTCACGCTCAGGGACATATACGACCTCATCCCCTCAGAGGCAGCATCAAAGAGTCGACGCTTCAGGATTAGCGACATCAAAGAAGTAAGACGCTTCTCCCAGGTCCAGGAACACTTCCTCTGGCTCTCCCATGCGGGTGTGGCGCTCCCGGTTTACAACGTCAGCGCGCCCGCTTCACCCCTCCTCCTGAATGAGCGACACAATCTCTTCAAACTCTTCTACCTTGATGTTGGCATGCTCGCCAGCTCGTATCCGAAGAAATCCTATATGGGCCTGCTTGACGGAAAGCCGTCTATGAACATGGGCGGTGTCTACGAGGCGTTCGTCGCCCAGGAACTCAAGGCGCGGGGCTTCGCGTTACGCTACTTCACGTCGAAGAGACTGGGAGAACTTGACTTTGTCGTTGAGAGGACGGGAGGGGAAGTCCTGGCACTCGAGGTCAAGTCAGGCACGGGATACAGGACCCACGCAGCACTGGACAATGCCCTCGCCGTGAGCGAGTATGCCATAGGCCAGGCCATGGTTCTTGCCGAGACCAACATCGAAAGGGCGAAGAGCATACGCTACCTTCCCATCTTTATGGCGGGACTGCTCGAGCATGAGGAGCGTGACTGAAAAACCGTCGGCGACTCATCGCCGACACAGCCGTGCTTCTCGCGGGTACGGGGTAGCCTGGAGTGCGCCCGGCAGGTGGCCTCGGCGTCCACCTCTACGGAATAGCTCTTGAAGTCTAGCCTCGTCGCGCGCCCCCATCCTGACGCCACCGGCCATCGGTAACCCGGCGCTCATGCCACTCCACGGCGGGCCACACCCTCTCCTTATGGGGGAAGCCTGACCGGACATACATCCTCCCCCATGCGACCTCTTCCCTCGTGCGGGAAGGGCGAGCGGTGGCCGGAATCCGCCCCTACTCGTCCAGGTAGGGGTTGGGCCCGTCCATGACCCACGGGACGTCCGCATACAGATCCATCTGGATGACGTTGGCGTCCCCCCTGAAGAGGTCCTCCTTCAGGTCGATCCTCTTGTCGGAGAACAGGATGGAGGCGTTATCACCCACGTCGCGCTCGACGTCCCTCCCCCACACGGCCGCCGTCACGTCGGGGACGGTCTCGGCCCTGCGCTCGATCCTGCCGAAGAGGTGGTACCACGCCCCGTAGAAGATCGTCCCCTCGTCGCGGGCGAGGTTCACGTACGCCTCCGTGGCCTTCGCGGGGTCCACGCCCATGGACCCGAAGAGGCGCCTGCCCTCCTCGCCCAGGGCCTTGCCTATGGCCAGGGGGAAGTTCTGGCAGCCGGCACAGCTGCATTTCTCGTCCGTCCTGCGCAGCCCCTCGTACGCCCTGCGGGTGGCCTCGGCGTCTATCTCGACGGAGAAGTTCTTGAAGTCCAGCGTCATTAAACATCACCAGCATTCTGGAAACTCATATAAACTGTGCTAATTCTAGTTACAAGTCCCGCATCATCCTTTAGATACTTCACAAAAACTTCACGTCCGTTGTACTCCATGCATCTTATATATACGTTCGAACCCTTTCCCATCGCCACTTCAGATCCCTCCTGCCTCATTACTTCCTTCAGGACAGGCTTGAGCTGCTCCCACGTGGGCTTCTGGCCTCCGAATATCGTCTCCCAGTTATGTCCCCAAGGGTGCTCCGCGTTTTCCATAATATGGGTGACCTTGTTAGCGTCGACGCTGTCGAGAGCCTTGTCCGCTGACGCGTTGAACCTCTCGATGAACTCGCGTGCGGCCTGCTCCTGAGCCTCCTCAGCGGCCTTCTGCTCGGCCATCATAGTCCTCTGCCGCCGCAGCGGCGGCAGAGGAAACAGGATCGTTACCAAGGGACGCCGTACGGCGCACGCAGGCGGGGAGCGATGCCCCCAGGCGCAGCCCCACCCGCGCATCCACGCACCCCGACATCTCGCACCTACACCCTGTATAATGGGACGCCGACCACAGCAAAGAGCAGACCAGAGATGACCACCCAGGAGGAAGCCATGGCAGAGCCCAAGAAGATCCGGATGCGGACCCCCCTCGTCGAGATGGACGGCGACGAGATGACCCGCATCATCTGGCAGATGGTCAAGGATGACCTCATCTGTCCCTTCGTGGAACTGAGAAGCGAGTACTTTGACCTGGGACTCAAGCATCGTGACGAGACGGATGACGAGGTGACCGTCAACGCCGCCGAGGCGACGAGGCGCCTTGGCGTGGCCGTCAAGTGCGCAACCATCACCCCCAACGCCCAGCGCGTCGAGGAGTACGGCCTCAAACAGATGTGGAAGAGTCCCAACGGCACCATTCGCGCCCTGCTCGACGGCACCGTGTTTCGCACCCCCATCGTGGTGCGTGGCATCGAGCCACAGGTTCGCTCCTGGAAGCGCCCCATCACCATCGCCCGCCACGCCTACGGCGACGTCTACAAGAATGCCGAGATACGCGTTCCGGGCACCGGCAAGGCCGAGCTCGTTCTCACGGCGGCAGACGGCACAAAGCGCAGGGAGCTCATCCACGAGTTCACGTCTCCCGGTGTCATCCAAGGCATGCACAACCTGGACACCTCCATCGAGAGCTTCGCGACAAGCTGCCTCGAGTACGCGCTCGCAACCAGGCAGGACCTTTGGTTTGCGACTAAGGACACCATCTCCAAGACCTACGACCACCGCTTCAAGGACATCTTTGCCGACCTCTTCGAGGCCAGTTACAAGGAGCGCTTCGAGGCGGCTGGTATCGAGTACTTCTACACCCTCATCGATGACGCCGTGGCGCGCGTGATGCGCTCTGAGGGCGGCTTCGTCTGGGCGTGCAAGAACTACGACGGGGACGTGATGAGCGACATGCTCTCCGCAGCCTTCGGCTCGCTCGCGATGATGACCTCCGTGCTCGTCTCCCCGCAGGGCCACTTCGAGTACGAGGCGGCGCACGGCACCGTGCAGCGCCACTACTACCGCTACCTCAAGGGAGAGAGAACCTCCACGAACTCCGTGGCCACGATCTTCGCTTGGTCAGGGGCGCTTCGCAAGCGCGGTGAGCTGGACGACACGCCCGAGCTTGCCTCCTTCGCGGATCGCCTGGAGAAGGCCACCATCGACACGATCGAGTCGGGGCAGATGACAGGCGACCTCGCGCGGATCACGACGTTTCCCAAGCCCCAGACACTCGACACGGAGCAGTTCATCCTCGCCGTCGCCGAGCACCTGCGTCCCTAAGCGGAACGACCCAAGTCGAGGGAAGACCTGCTGCCATGCTTGCCATCAGCCTCATCATATGCGGCGCCGCCTGCATCCTCTATGGCGTGAGCATCATGCTCGTCTGGTCGGGCACCGCCTTCTTCGCACTGTGGTACCTCATGGGTGCGGCTGCCGTCGCCGCAGGCATCGCCATGCACCTGGGCCTCTGGCAGCACCTACCGGCGGCGCTTGCCAGAGGCATCGGCATCGCCTCGCTCGTGGCCCTTGCGGGTGTGGTCTTGCTCTCGATCTTCCTCATGGGCGTCGCCGCCACCTGCGATCCCAATGAGACCCCCGACGACCTTGACTACCTCGTTGTCCTGGGAGCGCAGGTCTACGGCAACAAGGAGCCCTCGGTCGTGCTGCGGTTTCGCCTGGACGCCGCACTCTCCTACCTCAAGGGGCACGAGGGCTGCAAGGTGGTGGTCTCGGGCGGGCGCGGTCCCAACGAACCCATCACCGAGGCCGAGTGCATGGCCACCTACCTCGAGCGGCAGGGCATCCCACCAGAGCGCATCGTCCGGGAGGGGGCGTCCACCTCGACGATGCAGAACCTCGCCCTCTCGAAGGAGAAGATGGAGCAGGACAGCGGCACAGACGTCTCCCAGCTACGCGTGGGCGTCGTGACCAATAACTTCCACGTCTTTCGCGCGACGCGAATAGCCCAGAGGCTCGGCATGCCAGGCGCCACCGGCATCAGCGGTAGCATGGACCCATGGTATGTGCCCAACAACCTCCTACGCGAGTGTCTGGGTATCGCGAAGGACGCGCTTCTCGGCAGGCTGTAGCATCCCTTGACAGGCAAGGCGTTGCGCCCTGCGGCTTTGGCGTGACGTTTGCGAGGCTCGGCCGTGCCACTCGGTGGCACCGAGTGTGCGATGGGCGTGCCACTCGGTGACGTCGAGTGGTACGACATTTCTTGGCAACTGCGCATATGCCGACTTTTGTGCCACTCGGTGGCGTCGAGTGTGCGGTCCGCGTGCCACTCGGTGGCGTCGAGTGGCACGGCCATGAGACAGGGCGTATACAGCGCAGCTCAGGGGCCATCAAAAAGGCAGGTGACACCGAACGGTAGCGTGGTAGCCATGGCACCTAGCCTACCCGCAAAACGTAACACCTTAACGAGGCTTCGTGAGCTCGTGTGGGTAGGTGGTTGCGTTACCGCTAGGGCGGCGTGGGCGTCACCGCCAGGGCGACGACACAGGAGTGTACACAGATTGGCCAAAATGGCCCCTCGGCGCCGTTTCGGGGCATTTGTGTACACTGTTGCGCCGTGGGCTTGGGTTGTGGGTGGCCTTGGGAT
>ERZ772945.1892-NODE-1892-length-13873-cov-11.968954_pt1 | contig 13873 bp, 10 predicted proteins | sample MGYA00511681_ERZ772945 | MGnify/ENA primary metagenome ERZ772945 (study PRJEB29015, sample SAMEA2737943) | human oral metagenome | biome: human oral; feature: human-associated habitat; material: dental | place: China | collected 2143 ... | reverse complement strand
ACATTACTTTTATTTTATAACTTTTGGGGAATTACACAATACTTTTGTGAAAGTTTTATACAGAAAAATTAGTTATATTTCTAATTTTATAGCTCTTCTGCATATATTATATACAATAATTGTGAAAGAATACTAATTAATATGGTTAAATGTGTTATTTAGGCTATATATTATAGTATTATTTATATAAATGATGTTTTTGATTCTATAGATATTTGTACCAATTCTATAGATAATAGTATAATTTATATGGATAAATTCTTTATATATTTGATATATATCTATAAAAGTAATTGGGTAAACTTTTTCTTATTTTTTAGTTGTTTAGGAGGTTCTCATGAGTGAACGTGTAGTAGTTGTAAACGCAAGTAAAATGAATTATGACCATGCATTAGATTTCTCCATATTATCTAATGATGTACAGGTTTATGATAACAGTACAAATACTGAGCTTATCGAACGCATTCAGGGTGCTCGCGTAGTAGTAACAAAAGAGATTTCTGTTACTGCTGAGTTACTTTCACAATTTCCAGATACAGTAAAGCTCATCGTAGAAGCCGGCACAGGCTATAATAATATCGACCTCAATGCAGCAAAGGCAAAGAGTATCATTGTGTGCAACATTCCAGCATACAGTACAGAGCGTGTAGCACATACGGTAATCATGATGATTCTTAATTTTGCGTCCACTATGCAACAACAAATTGGTATGCTTGCTAAAGGTGATCGCAGTAACTTTACAAAATATTTGCAAGTGAGCCATACAGAAGTGAATGGTAAAACATTAGGTGTTGTCGGTGCTGGTCACATTGGTATGGAAGTCATCAAAGTAGCAAAAGCACTTGGCATGAATATCTTGGTTCATACACGTACACCAAAAGCTGATGGGGATGGTATTCGTTATGTAAGTCTTGATGTATTACTTGAAAATAGTGATTATATTACATTGCATTGCCCATTGAATGATCAAACTAAACATCTTATTAATAAAGAAACAATTGGTAAGATGAAACCTAATGTAGTCATCGTTAATACTGGTCGTGGTGCCCTTATCAATGAAGCTGACCTTTGTGAAGCATTAGCAGCTAAACGTATCGCTGGGGCAGGTCTTGATGTACAAGAGGTAGAACCACCAGTTGAGGATAGTCCTCTCTATACACTAGATAATGTCATCATTACTCCGCACATGGGTTGGAAAGGCCTTGAAACACGTCAACGCCTGGTAGGTATTATTCGAGATAATATACAAGCATTCTTAAAAGGTGAACCAATTAATGTGGTGTCACAATAGTTACGATAAAGATTTATAACAGTATAATTTATACTATTACACCTTGGTTTAATATAAAGGTCTATATTATAGGGTTGTTTGAACATCTACAATATAGTGTAGTTTATAATATTACATAATAGGTTCTATAACGGCATGGAAGTAATTGTCTAATTCTGTAGGCGATTCTTTCATGCCGTTTTTTACCCACCATAACACCATTTCCACAAAACTACCTGAAATATGATTGATAATAAAGTCATCTGGTAGATTTGTATTTGCCTTACGGTCTTGGTTGATGAAATATCCTTGTACCAACTCATTTAGATGATCTCTAAAATAGCGCAAAAAGATTTCGTTATTATCACTAGCTAGTAACTCAAGGATCTTATTTTCGTTTTGTTGCAAATGTTGTAATAAATGACCAAATACTGAGACAGGGTAAATACTTTGTTGATACAGCCCATGAGCATGCGGTAAGTGATTAATACTATCTTTTATATGTAAAAATAAGTCTTCGCAGAGTGCTTCTAGCAATGCTTCTTTTGTGTCGAAATGAGCATAAAAGGTGGTGCGGCCAATGTCTGCGGCACTAATGATTTCTTGAACGGTGATTTTATCATACGCCTTATTAGATAATAATTTGTTAAAAGCTATAAATATGGCTTTACGAGTTTTTTTCTGCCTACGATCCATATTAACTCCTGTCATTCTTTTAGTACAGAATAGCGTATATGTTCTGTAATGAACATATACGCTGTTTTATATATTGTATTAAAACCATAGGTTGATACAATTAAAGTGAACAAGGTGTTCGCTATCGTAATTATTGTACTGTAAGTGTAGTCATAATTCAATTCATATTGATAGTGGAAGTCTGATAAGGGGATTGCTGTATGGTACATCGAATACATGATATATTATCTGGTTTATATATGACGATTTTAGCGGGGCTATTTTTACTGCTTGATGGGATTCCGCATTTGATAGAAGAGTTTTGTGGACAGAGACCATTTCAAAATATATTCCCTTTTGAACCTTCCTGGATTACCGTTATTATTTGTGGTTTTCCTCTTGTATATTTATCTATACGAAGAATTGTATATAATAAGGGGATTAGTAAAATATCATCGGCTCTATTGATTTCCATGGCTATGTTTGCAGCCATTGCCATTGGCGATATATTTGCGGCTGGTGAGGTAGCGTTTATCATGGCTTTAGGGGCTCTCCTTGAGGAAGCAACTACAGAGCGAGCAAAAAAAGGGTTAAAGAAGTTAATTTCATTAGCACCTGTTAAGGGCCGTAAAATACAGGCTAACAAGGAAATAATGGTTCCTGTAGAGTCTATACAAAGCGGTGATTATTTACGAATCCTTCCGGGCGAAACAATCCCTGTAGATGGACGCATTATTAATGGTGAAACAACGGTAGATCAATCCATTATGACAGGAGAGTCTATACCTGTTGATAAAACAATTGATGATGATGTATTTGGCGGAACGATTAACTGTTTTGGTGCCATAGATATTATAGCTACTAAAGTGGGCGAAGATAGTTCTATTCAAAAAATGATTCAACTTATTAAAAATGCGGAACAGAAACAGGCTCCGATTCAGCGTATAACTGATACTGTTGCTAGTCGATTGGTTCCTATTGCATTGATGATTGCATGTATAGGCTATCTAGTAACTGGAAATATCATCGTCGGTGTTACTGTGTTGGTAGTATTTTGTCCTTGTGCATTGGTGCTCGCTACACCTACTGCAGTTATGGCTGCTATTGGTCAAGCTACTAAACATGGCGTTATTATTAAATCTGGTGAAATTCTTGAAACTATGGGAAAAGTAGATACCATGGCATTTGATAAAACCGGCACATTAACACGTGGTCAGTTATCGGTTCAATCTATTTTGGTCGTTGATACAGATTATAGTGAGGTCGATATTCTTCAATTAGCTGCATCTGCAGAGGCTAAGAGCGAGCATCCTATTGGTAAAGCTATCGTTTCTCATGCCATAGAGCAAGATTTAGAAATACTTGATACTACTTCATTTACGATGTCTGTAGGTAAAGGGATTATAGCCGTAATAAAAGGTCGAGAATTATATTGTGGAAATGAACGATTCCTTGAAGAGCATAATATTATTGTATGTGAGTCTATTCAACAAGCCATTAATGTATATCGAAGTGAAGGAAAGGTAGCTGTCATTATTGCAGATAAAGAGCATATTATAGGTATCATTACATTATCTGATACAATGCGAAATGATGCGATAAATATGATATCTGCTATCTCAAGCTTAGATATGACAATAGTATTACTTACTGGTGATAGTAAAGAAGCAGCTACATATATTGGAAAGAAATCTGGCGTTTCCGAAATACATGCGGAACTTTTACCAGGAGAAAAAGTAAGTATTATTGAATCATTGCAAGGGAAACATCACAAGGTTTGTATGGTTGGCGATGGAATTAACGATGCACCGGCTATGAAGACTGCTGATGTGAGTATTGCAATGGGGACTATTGGTAGTGATATTGCCATAGAAACAGCAGACATTGCTTTGATGAGTGATGACCTTAGTAAAATTCCTTATATTAAACGATTATCAGATGCTACGATTAAAACTATAAAATTTAGTATTGCTTTATCAATGGCCATTAATTGTATCGCTATTATTCTCTCATTGCTTGAGGTTTTGACGCCTACTACAGGTGCATTAGTGCATAATGTGGGATCTTGTTTAGTGGTCCTCATCGCTGCCCGTTTGTATGATAGAAAATTTATTTAAACGCAATAAGAGCCGTCCCCGGTTGTATGGGGGCGGCTCTATTGATTAGGGCTATCATAGATCAAGTCTTGGTATATATATTTATATATATCAAGGGAGGTAGTTATCCTCAAACTTGATTATGATTGTTGTTGTGTTTTGATGGGACTCCACCAATGGCGTCTATAGGCCTTGATGCCTTCCACCACGGTTCTTGTCGCTTTAGCTGCAATATCTTTCGTTGCAGCTGGGATGCCCTCTAGGCGATAGGGAATACCTAACTCCTTATATTTAGCAATACCCATAACGTGATAAGGTAAGCAGTCAACGGCTTGTAAATTTTTCAGAGATCCTAGAAAAAAGCCTAGACGATAGTGACGATCGGCATTATCTGTAATCGTAGGGACTACTACGTGACGAACCCAAATCGGAACTTCCACGTCTGCCGTCAATCGAGCAAACCCGAGAATGGGCTCTAACGGTTTACCCGTTAACCATAAATGCTTGGCTGGATCGATTTCCTTAATGTCTAGGATGACGAGACTAGTTACACTGAGTAATTTACGGTATGCCACCTCTTGGTGGGGGTCAAAACAAATTCCACTTGTATCTAAACAGGTATGGACGTTTCTTTCACGGAAATATGTGAAAAGCTCAATAACAAAGTCGATTTGCATAAGAGCTTCCCCACCTGTGACGGTGATACCACCATTAGTATAAAATTGGCGGTTACGTTCGTACTGGTCCCATAATTCCTTTACGGTCATGAATTTAGCATTATCGCTAGTTTCATCCCATGTATCAGGATTATGGCAATAAGCACAGCGCATGGGGCATCCTTGAAGAAATACCACCATGCGCATGCCTGGACCATCAACCGTACCCATCGTTTCAACCGAATGAATACGTCCAGTCATAGGAAACCTCGATTAGATACGTTGATGGAATGTACGGGAAATAACTTCGTCCTGTTGTTGTTTTGTCAATTTGTTGAAGTGCACCGCATAACCGGATACACGAATCGTCAATTGAGGGTACAACTCAGGATGTTTTTGAGCGTCTAACAATGTTTCACGAGTAAACACGTTAACGTTCAAATGATGGCCGCCCTTTTGGGAATAACCATCCAATAACTCTACCAAGTTATCAACTTGTTGGTTGCTCATGGGTATAACCTCCTTTCAACCAAGACTAACACTCGTATCGATGCCGGTGAAAGCAGTTCGATACTGTGGAAGATTTTACTTATCTTCCTCTATAGTAACATTTGGTTCGCTACATGCGAAGTTTGTATTGCTGTTAGGCAATTGAGAAGGGTCTAACTCAATATCAAAATCGCTGACGGAAACAAATGTTTCACCAGATTTACCTAATGCGTCCGGAATGATAGAGAAGGTATTAGAAATACCATCGGAGCAATCACGCCATGGCATTTTAGCTACAGATGCCAACGAGGATACAGCACCGTGAGAATCACGACCGTGCATTGGGTTCGCGCCAGGAGCGAAAGCTTCGCCAGCTTTACGGCCGTCTGGCGTAGAACCTGTAGCAGTACCATATACTACGTTGGAAGTAATTGTTAACAAGCTCATAGTCGGAACGGATTGACGATATGTAGGATGTTTACGAATCTTGTTCATAAATGTGGAAACAACCTTTGCTGCCAAGCTATCTACACGGTCATCATCGTTACCATATTTAGGGAAGTCACCTTCGATTTCAAAATCAACAGCGATGCCATTTTCGTCACGGATAGGTTTTACCTTAGCATATTTAATAGCGGATAAGGAGTCTGCTACTACGGATAAACCAGCGATACCAGTTGCAAACCAACGAGTTACCTTGCGGTCATGCAATGCCATTTCTAGTTTTTCATAAGCATATTTATCGTGCATGTAGTGAATGATGTTCAATGCATTTACATATACGCCTGCCAACCATTCCATCATGTCGTCGAATTTTTCCCATACTTCGTCAAACTCTAAGTATTCGGAAGTGATAGGGCGGTACTTAGGACCAATTTGTTTCTTCAACTTTTCGTCAACGCCACCGTTGATAGCGTAAAGCAAGCATTTCGCCAAGTTGGAACGAGCACCAAAGAATTGCATTTCTTTACCGATACGCATTGGGGATACGCAACATGCGATGGCGTAGTCATCACCAGAGTTAGGTCGCATCAATTCGTCATTTTCGTATTGAATGGAAGATGTTTCAATGGATAATTTCGCACAGAAACGGCGGAAGCCGATTGGCATGCGAGGGGACCACAATACAGTGAGGTTTGGTTCTGGAGCAGGACCAAGGTTAGTCAATGTATGTAGGTAACGGAAGGACATTTTAGAAACCAATGTACGGCCGTCAGTACCCATACCACCGATGGATTCAGTGGTCCAAACAGGGTCACCTGTGAATAAATTGTTGTATTCATGGATACGTGCGAAACGAACCATGCGCAATTTCATAATGAAATGGTCTACGAATTCTTGGATTTGTTCCTCTGTGTATGTGCCGTTGCGAAGGTCTCGTTCCGCATAGATATCGAGGAATGTGGAGTTACGACCAATGGACATAGCAGCACCGTTTTGCTCTTTAATAGCACCAAGATAGCCGAAGTAAATCCATTGCATAGCTTCACGAACATCCTTAGCTGGTTTGGAAATATCATAGCCATAGGATGCTGCCATCTCTTTCAATTCTTTCAAAGAGCGGATTTGATCTTGTATTTCCTCACGGTCGCGAATGACATCTTCTAGCATGTCACCCATTGTAATGCTAAATTGTTCTTTTTTATCTTCAATGAGATAATCTACACCGTAAAGCGCGATACGACGATAGTCACCGATAATACGACCACGGCTATACGCATCTGGTAAACCAGTTACAATGTGAGCTGTACGTGCAGCACGCATTTCTGGAGTATATACATCAAATACGCCATCATTATGAGTTTTGCGATGTTTCTTAAAGAAGTCCTCTGTTTGCGGATCCATTTTGAAGCCGTATTCTTCAATAGCGGATTTTGCTGTGCGCAAGCCACCATATGGGAACATAGCGCGTTTTAAAGGTTTGTCAGTTTGCAAACCAACGATTGTTTCAAGTTCTTTGTCGATATATCCTGGCGCATGGGCAGTAATGTGTGTGGCCACGGAAGTATCAGCATCGAGCATGCCGCCTTTTTCACGTTCTTCTTCATAAAGCTTCATTACTTGTTCCCACAATTTTGTTGTTCGTTCTGTAGGACCAGCAAGGAAGGAATCGTCCCCTTCATAGGGGATATAGTTTCTTTGAATAAAGTCGCGTACATCAACGGCTTTATCCCACACACCTGTGTTAAAATCTTTCCATGCAGTATGTTGCATTTTGCACCTCCATAAAAGGATATAACTATAGATTTCTATGCCTATAGTGTACAATGTTTGTAGCAATTCTACAATGAATAGATGATATAGATTTTCAATACATACTATGCGATTTTGTGAAGTATCTCATAAAATTCCATAAGCTGAATTGTTGACGTTGGCTTGTATATAGAGGATTATATGAGTTTTTTCTTTTTGTGATCTCACTTGATGTATACATAATAATATGAAATTGCATATCAATATTAATAAAGGGAATAAAAATTTCATTAAAGAGGATGAAGGCGGATTATTCAATAGTATGATCGGATAGTTTATATTTGTGTATTGTTCGGAGGCTGTTTATATCTTGTACAGAATCAGCCTGTAGGTCTTTATAAATGCGCATATATATTGCGATGCTACGGAACGTTGCCAGCCAGGAAAACAAGCGTTTCTTTTCTTCGCTGACATCATATACTATACTTTGAGCAGCTCTTGTTGAAGAGTAATTGATATTGCTTAATATAGGAGGTCACATTATGGATTTTAATGAAAAATTACGGGAGTATAGAAAAGAATCCGGATTATCTCAAGGGAAATTAGCGGAAACGCTCAATGTGTCGAGACAGGCCATAACAAAATGGGAATCGGGCAATGGGATGCCTGATATTTCAAATTTAAAGGCCCTTTCAGCTGTATTCAATATTTCTGTGGATGAATTACTTTCAGAAGAAGTGGTTAAACTTCGATATCCTTATGAAAGTATTGTAGAATACGATATCGATGAGATAAAACATTTCGACATTAAACTGGGTTCTGTTAATCGCGTAAAAATGAGAGCTGGAGAGGGTGAGAAGATAAAGGTTCAACTGGTCAGTGATACTATTGAAAATTTGACGGAACTGGTGAAAGTAAAAATCGATGATATCAAAAGGCGTATCGATGTGGATGTAAATCGTTCCAAATCCTTATCTGAAGAGCTTGTAAAAGAACATTTGTGGATTTTTATAAATTTGCCTGAAAAATATATGGGAGATACGGAGCTAGCGACCCATTGTGAAAAACTAGAGCTATTTGATATTATTAGTGAAAAGTTTGAGCTAGACGGAGCGGTTAAAGAAATTCATATTGCCGGCGGTAACAGTCATATAGAGCTGGATAACAACTCTCCAATGGAGATATATGTAGCGGATTATACGGGGCGAATTGATGTGAATCAGATATCGGCGAAATCTCGTCTGCATGTCCCTCATGAGTATGCTTTCAAAGCGGTGAAAAAAGGTATTCGCACTAAATTGCTCTTTGAAGATCGTGGACACCTTGTAGACGATTTTTCTGTGTCTGAATCAGAAAATCAAATTGAAATTAATGGAATCAATAGTGAACTTACAATAGTCAAGTTAAGTGAATAGTTGCATTAATTATATAGACATATCTGCTACATAGTTTTCATAAAGCGTTATTACTTGTTCCAACGACTTTGTTACACAGTTTGTAGGTCCCATAAGGAAGAAAGCATCCCCTTCATAGGAATAGAAAATATGATTTAATTTATTGTAGTGTTAGGGGTATATTATGGTACTATTGAGATAGTGTTATTAAGCTATAAAACATGTAGATAACATGATCTTGGTAGAATGAATCAAGATAGAAATAATTTGGATACAATATACGTTAATCAAAGTGGATTATAAGATTGTATAGGCGAATGCTATTGAAAGGTGGATGTTAATGACAAATCGAAAGAAAGCACTTTTAGGTGCTTCTGCTACTATTGCGGTGTGGGCTACTGCATTTCCTTTCAGTAAAATAGCATTACAGTCAGTAGATTCATTGACATTGTCTGTGGCAAGGGTCATGGGTGGCGCTTTACTTATGCTGGTAATCGGTGTTGTAAAAGGGCTACATATACCGACAACATGGCGTGAGTGGGGACTATATATTCTGTTAGGTGCTACAGGGAATTTTCTTTACCAAGTTGTATTTAATGAAGGCTTGCGCACAATTCCAGCGGCCACATCCAGTATTATTATGGCCTTGACTCCGATGACGACAGCACTGATGGCCACGATTATTTATAAGGATACAATACGACCTATAGGATGGCTATTTACCATAACTGCATTTATAGGTGTAGCCATAATTATTCTATGGAATTCCGCCCTTACTATTCCTGTAGGAGCCTTGTGGACTTTGTTAGGGATGATACTCTTTGCAGTGTATAATATTCTAAATCGTGGACTTAGTTTAAAAGGATATAAGCCTATTACCATTGCCATGTGGTCTATGTTTACAGGAGCTATTATGGCATTGCCCTTTGCAGAACATGCCCTGGAAATGATTGTAGTATCGCCGATTAGCGCAAAGTTTGCTATGGCCTATTTAGCATTCCTATCTAGTGCGTTAGGTTTTGTATTCTGGAGCTATGCTTTGGAACATGCTGAAAAGGTTTCTGATGTAACTAATTTTATGTATATCTCTCCCATAGTGGCAGCTATTGTAGCAGCATTTTTATTGGGAGAAATACCTAATATGGGGCTCTATATAGGGGCGCCTATTATACTAGGATCTTTATACCTTTTCAATCAATATAGATGATTAGATTAAATATAAAAAACGTACATAGCACAGCGACTTTGGTACTATCCAAAATGGAACTAGACCAATGAAGCGTGCTTGTGTATGTTTTTTTATTTGCCCTATACTGTCATTCCTACAGCATAGTTTTCATACAGTTTTTTATAGTATCCGTTAAGTGCCATGAGTTCATCATGTGTCCCTTGTTCTACAATGGTACCGTTTTCTACCACTAGTAGGAAGTCCGCATTTTTTATTGTGGATAAGCGATGGGCGATAACGATACTGGTTCGACCTTTGAGGAGTGTGTTCATCGCTTTTTGAACCTCTACTTCGGTACGGGTATCTACGTTAGCCGTTGCTTCGTCAAGGATGAGAATGCTAGGATCAGCTAAGAAGGCCCGAGCGATGGTAATTAATTGGCGTTGACCTTGGGAGAGATCATCACCACCTCGGTTGAGCATCGTATCATATCCATTGGGTAATGTACGGATAAAGTGATCCACATTAGCTGCCTTGGCCGCTTCTATAATTTCTTCATCAGTAGCCTCTAAGTTCCCGAAGCGGAGATTTTCCTTAATCGTTCCCTCGTAAAGCCAAGCATCTTGCAACACCATTCCTACCGTATTATGTAAGCTTTCACGAGACAAATCCCGAATATCTACACCGTCAATAGTGATGCGACCATTTTTAATGTCATAGAAGCGCATGATGAGATTCACTAATGTAGATTTGCCAGCTCCGGTAGGACCTACGATGGCTACCATAGAGCCAGCTGGAATGTGAATATTAATATTCTTCATAAACACATTGGACGGTGTATAACCAAAATCAACATGTTCAAAATCAATTGTCCCCATATGAGCTTGATTACTTGGTTGATTGGCCGTCATAGATGTGTTAGTACTAATAGCGTCTCTATCAGTTTTTGATGAGCTGTTGGATAATGTCAATTTTCCATCATCAATTTCAGATGGGGCATCAATTACCTCGTAAATACGGCCTAAGGCCGCAGCGGTTTCTTGGAATTTTGTCATAATATAGGAACTACGAGATAGGGGATCGGATACCTGACCTACATAGAGGAAGAATGCCTGAATATCCCCAATGGAAATGGACCCACGTAATACCATGAGACCGCCTTGAATAGCGACGAGGCAATAGGTAAATTGATTTAAAAATTTTACGAGAGGCTCTACAAGCTGACTGGTGAAAGCAGCACTTCGCATACTTTTAAATAGATTGTCATTCAGTATATTTACTTGGCGAGTTGTAGTCTCTTCTAGACTAAAGGTTTGAATAATTGGCTTGCCTACAACGATTTCTTCTATGCCACTGTTGAAAGCTCCTAATGCATTCTGATTTCTAAGATACACGCGGCGGGCTCGTTTAGATAGCCACGTTAAGCATACGATACCAATCAGTATGATGACGATAATGGATGTTCCCAAAATTGGACTGATCCAGAGCATCATTGCAGTGGCGCCGATGATTCCGATAATGGCGGACACGAGACCGGGCACACCTTCACCTATCGTTTCAGCAACGGCATCCAAATCAGAGGTTAGACGATCACCACGTTGGTGATCGTGAAAGTATTCGATAGGCAATGAGTATAAGTGAGTACTCATGCGTGTACGCAAGGCGAGCACTGTTTTTGATCCAATAGAGGCCATCATGTATTCGCCGAAGTACGTGAATAAAGCATGACCTCCATAGATGGCAATAAGCCAGAGGATGATTGTATCAATAGAGGCGAATATGGTATTAATGTCTTGGTTTGTTTGTAATCCACTAATAATAGCATCTACGACCTTGCCAAGTAATACTGGAGCTGATACCTCAAACATAGCTGCTGTGATAAGGACTAAGATGAGTAGTGCCAGCCACCCCCATTGGCTTTTAGAATCGATCAGGAAACGATGTAATGGGTTCATGCTGTCACCTCCTGAGATGCTAAAATTTGTTTATATACGGTAGAGTTTTCAGCTAACTCATCATGAGTGCCATACCCTGCCACTTGACCTCTGTTGATGATTAAGATGTGGTCTGCCTTTTTGGCAGCACTTACTTTTTGCTCTACAGAGATGAGAGCGGGGCGATTGTCCTTTTGCAATTCCTCATGTAATACGGTGCGAACGGCACGCTCTGTGGTGCCGTCGAGAGCAGAGAAACTATCATCGAATATAAATAAATCTGGTTTGCGCACGAGCGCTCTAGCCATGGCAAGACGTTGGCGTTGACCTCCAGATAGATTAGTGCCACCTTGGGAGATGATATATTGGTAACCACCTTCAAGGCGACTAATAAATTCATCCGCCTTAGATAATCGGCATGCATTTTCTATATCTTGAACCGAAACATCTTGGTTTGGTGCAGCACCGTAACGGATGTTCATTTCTACAGTCCCTGTAAATAAGTAGGCTTTTTGTGGGACATAACCGATACGTGAGCGTAAGTCATCTACATTCCATTCATAGATAGATTTGCCTTTGAAGAGAATGTCTCCAGACTCAATGGAGAATAGGCGAGGGATTAGGTTTGTAATCGTACTTTTACCAGAACCAATGTCACCCATAATAGCCAATGTTTCACCGTGATGAACGGTAAAGGAAATATTTTCTAAAGCCGGCGATTCTGCATTATCGTAACGGAACGTAACATTGCGAAATTCCAGAAGTGGAGTATCATCGTTTGCCGATGCCGATGCCGATGCCGATGCCGATGCCGATGCCGATGCCAAATCTATAAAATTTTTACTATCTTTTTGGTTAACTATATAATAGGTGTCTAAATTTGTATTTTTATTATATGGTTCAGGGAATGTATCAGAGTTTTCGTGTTCCAATAATTCTCGAATACGGGTGTAACATACGATAGCTTCGGGTATATCTATGATGACGAAAATAGCCATGAGCATACTTAAGAGGATAAGGTTAGCGTATTCAATAACGGCCATAATGTCACCTATTTGTAGGGATCCTATGCTTACGTTATAGCCTCCGAGCCAAAGGATAGCAACGGTACTCATGTTAAAGAGAATTAATATAGTCGGTAAACCAATAGCAAAGGTTTGGCGTAATCTTTTATTAAGTTGAGCTGTTTCTGTAAAAATTTCTATTTCTTTAGTATTTTCGTAATGTCTTCTATTGAAAGCTCGTATAACAGGCATGCCCACAATATGATCACGTACCATATCGGTAATAGTATCTAGTTTTAGTTGTAACGCTTTAATAATAGGTAAGGCGCGACTTTCAATAAAAATTATGGTCAGTATCATGAATGCCATAACAGCAAGGATGACGAGACCTAGTTGCCAGCTCTTATAGAAGGTTAGTCCTAGACCAATACATATCATGAGAGGCATAGGGAGAATCATATTTAAACCTTCTCCTAGAACTGATTGAATTTTCTCAACGTCTCGGCTGGTCCGCATGAGTATGGTGCCTGTACCAAAGTGTGTAAAGTCGCGTAGTGAAAAGGCTTGTATAGCTTTCACCAAATTGTCGCGCAATACTTTGCCTATAGAGGCTGAAATATGAGCGCTCATAGCAACACCTAGGATAGCAGACGATACTGTTAATAGTGCAACGATAAGCATCGTTGCACTAGAGTTAGTAATCATCTCTAAATCACCATGGAGGACACCGTCATTGATGATGGTAGCTGTTAAGGTTGGTATATATAAAGTGCCTGCTACATTGAGTAACGAAAGAAGTGACACAATGATAATAGAGAACCATAAAGGTTTTATATAACTAGAAATTAACTGCATTTCAATCCTTTCGACATATCTTTCGATATATTAGTAATTTTCGATGTTTATATTATATTGTATAAAACCAAAAATATCTAGTAAAAACTATTACTAAAAGTTTAGTATCAATCAATAAGTATTATGACGAATATTATAT
>ERZ772945.1891-NODE-1891-length-13874-cov-8.718286_pt1 | contig 13874 bp, 12 predicted proteins | sample MGYA00511681_ERZ772945 | MGnify/ENA primary metagenome ERZ772945 (study PRJEB29015, sample SAMEA2737943) | human oral metagenome | biome: human oral; feature: human-associated habitat; material: dental | place: China | collected 2143 ... | reverse complement strand
GAAAACTATATTTTGAATTAAAAGCTGTCTCATGAGGGTTATTTTATGAAACAGCTTTTTCATTTTTCAATCATTTTTTACTAAAATATAAACTTTACATAAAAATTAAAGACCTGCTGGATCATAAAATATAATTCTCTTATCATAATCTATTGCTATATTGACCCCTTCGTTCATAGATAAAGTTGAATTTTTATAATATCCAAGTATTGTTACTCTTATATTTCTACATCTTAATCCATTAATTCTACATAATTTGAAATTCATAACAGTTCTCGTACCTCCTCCTCCGTGTACCTCTTATCCCATCGTATACCTTCTTATAACCTTTCCTCCTTCACAATATCCCTTTTCAACTGTAATCTGAGGATAACCAAGTCCAAATGAAAAGCTCAAACTTCCTAAAACTAATGATAAAAGAATTACAATTCTTTTCATAAAAATCAGCACCTTTCTTAATATATTTTTCGATTTTATATTATTTTACATCACTATTCTTTTTTTTGATTAGAATATAATCTGATTAATAAAAATTTATACTTTATATATACGACAAAAATATTTACATCGGTTTTTTGTGGTTTTTTAGTTTTTATAATACTTAGTTCCTCTTCCATTTCCAATAGTTACAATATATTTTTTCTCAACCAAAGATTTCAATAATTTCAAATTTTTGTCCTTTTTAAATCCTGTTATTTCTGATATTTCTTTATTCGATAAAATATTTCCATCTTTTAATGTTTCAAATACAATTTTTTCATCTTTAGACAAAAATATTTTATTAAAAATTGTAAAAAGTGTGATTTTTATTGAGTTTTCATTGATTTCATAAATAGGTTTTGTGCTATAATTTCTGTAAATTTCATTTATTCTTCTTATTCCTGTTCCAAACATTTCTATATACTTCAATCTAAAAAAAACATTTCCCAAAATAGGATTTCTAAGTTGTGAAATTTGTCCGTTTAAATATTCTTTTTCAGTTATTCCTGAAGGTAATCCTCCTGGAGAAACAACTTCAATTCTATTCTCAAACATTGATATTCTTATATTTGAATTTATATCCCAAGTTCTATGAATTATCGCATTTGCAATCACTTCTCTGAAAGCTTTTTCTGGTATTAGTTCTTTTTCAATTCTTTCAAACCCCCGTATTTCTTCATACTTATAGTATCTTTCAAATACTTCTATAGTTTTATGAAATTGAGAAAAAATAGACATATTGATAAATGTATTTCGGTCAAGAATCTCATTTATATCCTTACCAAATCTCGCAATATCTATTCCTGAAAATGAATTCCTATCTGCTACAAGTGCCGCAGCATTATTATAACCTTCTTTATCATTATACAAACTCAATGTTTTAAGTAAATCTATAGAGAAATTTTCAATTGCAAGTTTTTCCTTTAATTCTTTTTTCAATACTTCAAATTTTAAATCTTGATCATTTGATCGTAACTCTTCAAAATATCTGTTCATTCCTTCCAAAGTAAGTCTATTCAATTCTAATCTATCAACTTCAATAGTTGAGGTATCATTTCTTTTATAGGCTTTTCCTTTGTATAAATACGGTTTATCAAGTCCCTCTTTAACTACAAGTGTTATAGTTCTATCCCTATTATTTTTTATAAAACTAAAATTAGGTTTTGGTACAATATTATCATTTATTTTATTTTCAAGATTTAAACACGTCTCATCCAAATCATCTATCCCTACAACTTTTCCATTATCATCAATTCCAAAAATTATTCTACCTGAACCATAATTAGCAAAAGCACTTACTGTTTTTAAAAAAGTATTTGTTACCGTTAATTTTAATTCTAATTCTCTATTTTCTTTCATACCTTTAAATCCTCCTGAAAAAATTATACCATAATTCCGTCAAAAATACGATAAAAAAAATACAGCGGTTTTCTGACGCATTTTAATCTCTATTACTTCTCTTTCTGATACTGCGAAACTGTTTTCCCAGTCCATTTTTTAAATGCCCGATAGAAGGACGAAAGTTCCGTATATCCAACTAGATAAGCTATTTCATCAATCGAAAGTTCCTTTGCTTCCAAATAATTGAATGTCATTATTTTCTGAATATCTTTCACCAATTGATTGAAACTGGTATTTTCTGCTGACAGATTTCTTTGAAGAGTCCTTCCACTTATCCCAAACTCTTCTGCTACATTTTCCAATCCAAACTGTCCACTCGGAATAAGCTGAAAAAGTTTCTTCTGAACTCTGCTTGCAAAAGTTTCAAATGTCTCACTTTCCATTTCTGCCAGTTTCTGTTTCAATTGCGGTTCCAAATATTCCACCATAATGTTATTTGCTGTCAAAAATGGCTTTTTCAAATCTTTCATACTAAAAATTATTTCATTTTGCTTTGCTTTATTTATCGTAGCATTTATCTCCTTTGTCAATAATTCCCCATACTCAAAAGGACTTGTAACACTTACTGGAGATATTTTCTTGCCAATTCCTTTATTCAATAAATTTATTAGCATAAGCTGTTCATTTAAAACTGCAAAACGTGGCAATTCCTTTTCCCTTTGTTCAAAAAAATACTGCACTTGAACTATTTCTTCAAATTCTTTAATTTCCAAAAATACAGGCCCTATCAGTTTTTTATATTTTGCCAGCCTTTTTATACCTTCAAGTCCATTTTTAGAGGAAAGTGCCGCAAAAAACGAAGGAATAAACATATTCAAATTATCTACATTACTAATTGCTAAAATCTGTTCATCTGTAATAACTTCATCAATTTTTTTCAAAAATAAATAATATTCCTCAGTAGAAAGCTGAATTTCTTCTTTCCACAAAATATTTGGTATTCCCGCTTGTTCAAGAATATTTTCAATCGAAAATCCAATACCCTTTAAAAAATCCTGAAACTGCTTTGGCATAGTTATTTTCATATTTTCTCCCTTATTCCTATTTTTTACTACATCAAGTTTTTCATTTTCAAAAATCATTTCTTTCTTCTATAAACCTCATCAAAATCCAATTCTTAATTGTTTTTTCTATTTCGATGCACTTTTCATAATTTTATCAAAAATTCTCGTAGGAAGAATAGTGTGTAAAAACACTAGAGGTTTTGCCATAAATCCTATTAAATATCTCGCTTTTGGACGACGACTATTCACTGCTTTTGAAATTGCTTTTGTAATAACAATTGGATTTGAAAGCATATTTCCTGAATATTGCTTTTTCATCCCTTCGGCTGTCTTCAACGCTTCTTTTTCATATGCTCCATTTTTTGCAGAATTTGCCAGTTTATCTGCAGCAATAATTCCCCATTCAGTTTTTATTCCACCTGGCTCAATAAGTGAAACATCTATTCCAAAATCAGCCACTTCCATACGTAACGCATCACTGAATGCCTCAAGTGCATATTTAGTTGCATGGTACCATGCTCCAAAATAAGTTGTAAGTCTTCCTCCCATCGAAGAAACATTTATAATTCTTCCTGATTTCTGTTTTCTCATATGAGGAAGTACCAGCTGAACTAATCTAGCCAATCCAAATAAATTTACCTCAAACTGCATTTTTGCTTCGCTTATATCTACATCTTCCACTGCTCCGTAAGAACCATATCCGGCATTATTTATCAGAACATCTATACGCCCTTCATTTTCAATTATCATATCAACTGCATTTTTGATACTGTCTTCATTAGTTACATCTAAATATATAGGTTTAACTCCAAACTGTTTTAAATCTTCCATTCTTTCAGTACGTCTTGCCGCACCGTATACTATGTGTCCTTCTTTTGCCAAACTTTCTGCTGTATTATATCCGATTCCGCTGCTTGCTCCTGTTAATAAAATTACTTTTTTCATTTCTATATCCATACCTTTCTTCTTGTTTTATGAAATAATTTTATCAGAAAAATAAAATTTATTGAATAGCAAATAACGACATTTAATTGACAATCCACGACATTTTTTGTTTGTTTTTTCATTTTTTAATTGGTATATAGGCTCTATCTGTCCTATTATCCACAAGTTCCCTCTTACCTGTAAGTCTAAACTTTGTCCTTCATGTGGTTTCAAATATTCCAGAATCTGGTCTCTGAATATTATGAAACACATTCTGAATATTGAACATCGGCATGTACTCTTTACTATACCTAAAGAATGCAGACAATTTTTCTTCTATGACAGAAACCTACTCTCAAAGCTTTCTGTCGCCGTTAATGAAATCTTTAAGTTCACCTTCCATAATATCAGTAAGAAAAATCTGAGAAAAAATAAAATATCAAAATTTTCCAAAAAATATTTCACTGACTCTGACATCGTACACTACGGGCTCATTTCAATTATACATACCTTCGGAAGGGATCTTAAATGGAATCCACATATCCATGACATTGTTTCTCTGGGAGGATTTACTAAAAATTTTGACTTCAAGAAAATGAGACATTTTAATGTGGATACTATTGCTGGTCAATGGAAGTACCATGTCCTCAAAATTATTCAGAATGGAGAATATAATGACAGTAAAATTAAAATGAAGGCCTTGGATACTGTTGCAAAACTTTACAAAGAAAACAAAAGATTCTTCTTTAATGTCGGTGACAGTGACATCAACAGCACAAAGGGTATTATCAGATATCTCGGAAGATATCTCGCCCGTTCTCCTATTGCAGAATACAAGATTTCTGAAATTGATGATGATAAAGTTACTTTCTTTTTCAATGATCTGGCTAACAACAAAAAGAAAACTTACATTACTATGCCTGCTGAAAAATTTATCTCACAGATTCTCATTCACCTGCCTCCTAAAAACTTTAAAATGGTAAACAGGTACGGCTTTTATTCAATATATATTTCCGATAAACTTAAAAAGGCTATGCAGCCTCTTAAGAAAAATATTGTCGTATCAAAATATTCATTCTATCAGAGACAGATGTACATAACTTTTGGAATGAATCCCTTTTTCTGTCCTGAATGTAAAATCAGGATGATTGTCTGGGAATCCTATTATTATCTATATCCGCCACTTAAAAAGTACCATTAATATTCTTTTAATCTAACATGGTTGGATATTTTGTAATACAATTTTTTTTATTAACTATAAATAGAGGAGACGGTTGCCTCCTCTAAAAGTCATTCAATATATTCATAAGTATATCTTTTTAATTATTAAAAATAAATTTACTTTACTTATAAACAAGAATAATATCTTGAAGGACTGGGTACTAGGAAATTTCATATTTATGTGGTATAATAAAACTATATTAATAAGTGAAAAACGAAAAGGAGATGCGTATGAGTTTCCCTGAAGAAATAAAGAAATCAGATAGCGCTCATTTCTGACACAACAGGATTTTGCCGATAAGATCGGTGTGACTTTTTCTACATTGAATCATTGAGAATCAGGATATGCAAAGCCAAACTTAAGAGCAATGAAGAGCATTAATGCTTTTTGCCTTAAGAACAATATTCCTTATGAAACAATCGAGGAAGCATGGCTTGATTATAAAATTGAAAAATAAAGGAGCATTACTGCTATGACAGATAAAGAGTTAAAAAAACTGAAAGATACGCTATGGCACTCAGCCGATGTGCTTCGTGCGAGTGCACATTTAGCTGCAAATAAATATGGTCAGCCTATCTTGGGACTTATTTTCCTTCGATATGCGGATATCTTATATAAACAACACAAAGAAAAAATTAAAGCAGAATACAATCATCTCAAAGGCAGTCGTATGGAAAAGTCCATCAAAGAAATCTCTATTGAGAAATGTGGCTTCTATCTCCCTGAGTGTGCTTACTACGACTTCATTAACAATGCACCGGACGATGCAAACAAGGCTACTCTTGTAAAAAAAGCTATGGAAGCCATTGAAGATGAGAATCCTAAAATGGATGGTGTACTTCCAAAAGAAGTTTACGCACAGTTAGTACCGGAAGAAGAGCCGGAGCTTCTCTCTAATATCGTACGTATTTTCAAAGATATTCCGGAAAATAGTACAATCGATATCTTTGGTGAAATCTATGAATATTTCTTAGGTAACTTTGCACTTGCAGAAGGTAAGGATGGCGGAACATTCTATACTCCTGCAACTGTTGTTAGATATATGGTTGAAGTATTGAATCCACAGCCGGGTGAAAAGAAGTTCTTAGATCCGGCCTGCGGCTCCGGGGGTATGTTCGTACAGGCTGCACGATACATGCATAATCACAATGCCAGTGAAAGTGAGCAGATGAAGTTTCGTTGCTATGGTGTTGAGAAAGAACCAGACACTGTAAAATTGGCAAAAATGAACCTTCTTCTTAATAATATCCGTGGTGACATTACGCAAACTAACTCATTTTATTCTGATCCATATAATGCATTCGGGCAATTTGATTATGTAATGGCGAATCCGCCCTTTAATGTAGATGAAGTTGTTGTTGATAAGGTTTCTGACGATGCTCGTTTCAATACATATGGAGTGCCAAGAAACAAGAGCAAATCAACAAAGAAAAAATCTGATAAGAAAGAAACTGTACCAAACGCAAACTATTTGTGGATAGGTTACTTTGCGACTGCCTTAAATGAGCATGGTAAAGCGGCACTTGTTATGGCAAATTCTGCATCTGACGCATCCGGTTCAGAATATGAAATCAGAAAGAAAATGATTGAAGAGGGCATCATCTCTCAGATGGTAACTCTTCCTTCTAATATGTTTTCATCAGTAACTCTTCCAGCTACTCTTTGGTTTTTTGATAAGCAAAAGCCAAATACTGACAAGAAAAATGAAATCTTGTTTATTGATGCAAGAAATGTATTCACACAGATAGACAGAGCACATAGAAAATTCTCCGATGAGCAGATTAAGAACTTAGGTGTTATTACCAAGCTTTATCACGACGATACGCAGGCTCTTGTAGATTTGATTGATGAGTATAAAGCAGAACTTGCTAATGCACCTGAAACTTCTGATGATAAAGAAATTCTTACAAAAGCATATTGGCAGTCACAGATTGATTGGTTAACAGAAAGATTCCCGGATGGCGTATACGCTGATGTTATAGGTCTTTGCAAAGCTGCACCAATGGAGGGTGAGGATGGAATCATCGACCAAGACTACTCTCTTAATGCAGGACGTTACGTCGGCGTGGTTATTGAAGATGATGGATTAACTAAGGAAGAATTCAAGGAAGAAATGTTATCCTTGAATGCCGAGTTCGCTACATTAAGTGCTGAGGCAAAGAAACTTGAAGAACTCATTGAAAATAATTTGAAGGAATTGTTGGGTGAGTGATATGGAATATAAATTCTCTAAATTATATTCGTGGATGAGCGGAAAACCTATTTCGGCGAATGAACATGGTACAATACCTGTTTATGGTTCGAATGGGATAATCGGATATACAGACAATAGCAAATATTTTAATAAAATAATTCTGGGTAGAGTAGGTGCATATTGCGGTTCTGTCGAGTATTGTCCAACAGAATTTAATGCAACTGATAATACATTGATTACTACATGTAACGAAAAATTAATAACATATCCATTTGCATTTTATTCATTAAAGCTTATGAAATTAAATAATTTTGCTGGTGGATCTGCACAGCCATTAATAACACAAGGACTATTAAAACATTTAAAATGTGATGTTCCTTCTATTGAAAAACAAAAAATAATAGCTAATATTCTTTCAACTTACGACAACCTCATCGAAAACAACAACAAGCGTATCAAGTTGTTGGAGCAAATGGCAGAGAATCTATATAAGGAATGGTTTGTAAGATTTCGCTTTCCGGGATATGAAAATGAACACTATATCGAGGATATTCCATCATCTTGGAGTTATGTTCAGTTAGGTGACATTGCTTCGTTTGATAGAGGCATTTCATATTCTTCAGATGAGATAAACTGTGATGATGGCATTAACCTAATTAATTTAAAAAATGTTCAGTCATATGGTGGTTTTAGACGCGATGGTACAAAGCAATACAATGGCAAATACAAAGACTCGCAAATTGTCGTAGCTGGGGATTTAATCATTGGCGTAACAGATATGACACAGGATAGAAGAACTGTAGGTTCTGTTGCACTAATCCCACAGCTCTCAGGAACATCTGTTATTTCTGCAGACCTTGTTAAAGTAAACCTGAAAGTGCCAAATGTATTTTTTTATTGCATGTGCCGATACGGATTTTATTCCAAATATTTTTCTCAGTTTGCGAATGGAGCAAACGTATTGCATTTAAAACCAAATGTACTGTTAAACAAGAAAATTCTATTACCAATAGCTGAATTAATTGAAGCGTTTGCTGAAAAAGTTCAGCCTATTATAGATATTGTGGATGACTTGAATTGTCAAAATGATTTACTTACAAAGCAGAGAGATATGCTTTTACCACGCTTAATGAGTGGAAAACTTGAAGTTTAAGGAGGGGTTCGTATGCGTAATTTTATATCTGAAGGTGATATAGAACAGGCTATACTTTCAAAATTAAAAGCTGAACCGTTTAAATATGACATCCTCGTTTGCGATGCTGATCTAAGCAAGCGTGATGATTTGGATGATGGCACAGGAAGAACTTCAAAGAAGGAATGTGTTCTTCCCTATGTTATGCTGTCTTCCCTAAAGCGTATCAATCCAACTATCGAAGAAGATAAAATTAAAGAGATAGTAAAGACGTTAAGGCAAGATTATACAGGAACGGACATTGTAGATACCAACTACAAATTATATAGGCAAATTCGTAATAATATAAAAATCACAGTTCGTAGAAACGGCAAGGAAGATTTCGATTTTGTAAAATTGATAGACTTTGAGCATCCAGAGAACAACACTTTCACAGCGGTATCTCAGATGTGGATTCAGGGGAAAGTCTACTACAGAAGACCGGATATTCTTATCTTTGTCAATGGTATGCCCCTTGTGTTTATTGAACTGAAAAATAGTATTGTTAAGATTGAAGAAGCCTACAACAAGAATCTGAAAGATTATATCCGAGATATTCCGAATCTCTTTGTATTTAATCATATTTGTGTGCTTTCAAATGGTTTGGAGACGAAGCTTGGTGCATTTAATGCAACCTATGACTATTTTTTTGAATGGCTCAAGGTTGATAGCGAAAAAGAAAAACTGGACAGAGAAGCAATTCTTGCTGCAGATAATGTTAAGGATAGCTCGGTCAGATATTTTGTAGATGGTCTTCTTAACAAAGATAGATTGATTGACTATATTGAAAACTTTATTCTCTTTGAAAATCAGAGAATAAAGATTATTGCAAAGAATCACCAGTACTTAGGCGTTAATAATCTGATGGAATCAGTCGAGAACAGAAAAGAGCTTAATGGAAAGCTTGGTGTCTTCTGGCATACACAGGGTTCAGGCAAATCCTATTCTATGGTTATGTTTACACGTAAAATGAAGCGTAAGATTCAAGGTAATTTCTCGTTCCTCGTTATTACAGACCGTGAAGATTTGGATACTCAGATTCATAAGAATTTTGTACGCACTGAGGTTATTGGCTCTAAAGAAGAATGTCAACCCAAGAATAGCAAACAATTGCGTGATTTCCTAACTACCAATAAGGCTTTTATCTTTACTTTGATTCATAAGTTCAGATACGACAAAACAAAGAAATATCCCGTTCTTTCTACTCGTGACGATATTATTGTCCTTGTTGATGAAGCACATAGAACACAGTATAAGGATTTGGCAGAGAACATGAGAACTGCACTTCCGAATGCTAATTTTGTTGCATTTACTGGAACCCCTCTGCTTGGTACAAAACGTCTTACAAATCAGTGGTTTGGAGATTATGTATCAGAGTATAATTTTGCCCAGTCTGTTGAAGATGGCTCTACAGTACCTTTATTCTATTCCAGACGAGTTCCGGAAGTTGGACTTGAGAATGATTTCCTTGACGATGACATTGTGGACATTATCGAAGAAGAAAATTTAAACGAGGATGAAACACGTCTGTTAGAAAACGCATCTTCTCGTATTTTAGAGGTCATCAAGCGTGATGACAGACTGGATAAGGTTGCACAGGATATTGCCTATCACTTCCCAAGACGTGGATTCCTTGGAAAAGGTATGGTTATATCTGTCGATAAATATACTGCTGTCAAAATGTATGATAAGGTTCAGCATTACTGGGTTATAGAAAAGCAGAAGATCATGAAAAAGCGAAATACTGCTTCTACTGAGGAAGAACGTGATCAGCTCACTCGTATTCTTGCTTATATGAATAAGGTTGAAATGGCTGTTATCATTTCAGAGGAAAATGATGAAGAAGCCAAGTTTGCAAAGCAGGGCTTACGGATATCTGAGCATCGTGCAAAGATGAAAGAAATCACACCGGACGGCAGAGATATTGAGGATAGATTCAAAGATCCTAATGATTCGTTGCAGCTCGTATTCGTTTGTGCGATGTGGCTGACAGGATTTGATGTAAAGAATCTTTCTACACTCTACTTGGACAAGCCGATGAAAGGACACACACTGATGCAGGCAATTGCTCGTGCAAACAGAGTGTATCCAGGAAAACCTGCCGGAATCATCGTGGATTATGTCAACGTGTTTAAATACATGAAGAAAGCATTAACAGAATATGCCACTGGTGATGACGGAACAGAATTCCCTGCAAAGGATATTGACCAGCTAATAGGCTATATTGACGGTACAATCGATGAAGCAGATTCTTTCTTATTATCTTTAGATATTAATTTGGAAAAGATAATTGATGATTCAAATACTCTTGATAAGCTAGAGTTATTACGAAGTGCCTATGACACTATCGTTGCCAAAGATGATAATAAAGAGAAGTTCAAAGTTATCCTCAATACTTTGACGAATCTCTATGAAGCATCAAAGCCGGAAATCTTTGAGAAGAATTGGAGCAACGATAAGTTTGCACCGCTTGTGTATCTGCATGGTCTTTTTTATCACACTATTGATGATGAAAAAGTCGCTCGTGCCAGACAGAAAATGAATCAGATTCTGGATGGCAGTGTTACAGCAAGTCAAGAGTTTGTTAATTATGTACGTGAGGAACCTGCACAGTACATGATAAAAGGCACAAAGGCTATTGATCTTTCTAAGGTTGATGTCGAGCAATTGAGAAAAGAAATCAAGGTTGCTAAGTATAAAGCTATTGAAATTAACGACCTTAAGGAATACATTGAGCAAGCACTCGAACAGATGATTAATAAAAACTGTACAAGAACAAAGTTTTCAGAAAGATTCAAGCGTATTATTGACTCTTATAATGCCGGTGGAACTAAAAATGAGGATTATTACGAGCAATTGGTAAAACTTCTTGAAGAACTTCGTCAGGAAGATAATCGTGCAAATATAAAAGGTCTTACAGAAGAAGAGCTGGAAATCTATGATTTGCTGATTGCTGGAAAGAAATTAACACAGGCCGAAGAGCAAAAAGTAAAACTCTCAGCTAAGAACCTTTATAAGAAGCTAGTCGATAATCGTAGTAGTCTTCTTGTAGTAGATTGGTACAAGGATGAACAGCCACGTGCTAAGTTAAAACATGAGGTAGAACTATCGCTGGACGATGATTTGCCTGAAAGCTATGATAAAGCAACATTTGATTCCAAGGTATCTCTGCTCATGAATCATTTCGTGGATATGGCAGTACAAGGATATGGTTGGATGGTGCAGCATAATAACACATAAAAAAGGAATTTGTATTTATGCTATTTTTTTATTTCTTTTTCCACCCCATATATATTATAGAGCCTTTATTCAATAATTTTTCTTCGTATTTCCACAATTTATACCAAAAGGTAACTATATAACAAAAAAGTGCATTCTTGCCATTTGTTTCATTATGTTATAAAATAAACACATAAAAGAAAAGGAGGAATCATATATGAAAAATTATTCAATAGGAATTGCGGATGGAGCAAGAACAGAATTCCATCAAACATTAGGATTAACAGGAGCGGAAGTAAGTTTTAACAGTTTACCTGCAGGTGTAAGCGTACCATTTGTTCATTCACATAAAGAAAATGAGGAAATATATATAATTACAGAGGGTAAAGGTACTCTGACAATTGATGGTGAAGTTGTTAAAATAAAAAAAGGAAATGTAATTAAAATATCCCCTAATGGTAAAAGACAATTTGCAGCCGCAGATGATGAAGGTATCAGCTATGTATGTGTTCAAGTAAAAGAAAATTCATTAACTTCATATACTGAAAATGATGGAATTATATATTAATAGGGTTTGTCTCAAAAAGAAAATTTAAAAAATAATGTGGGAGCTGTATTTTTGAATTATTTAAAATTTTAAAATTTTGAGACAGCTCTTTTTTTGTACTTACTTAAAGTATCATATGATGATATAATGAATACAAGAGGTGATTTTATGAGAAAAATATATACAGAATGTCCAGTTGAATATACTGCTTCATTAATAGCTAATAAATGGAAAATACTAATATTGAGGGATTTATTAACTGGTACAAAAAGATATAATGAATTAACAAAATCTATAGTCGGAATCAGTGCAAAAGTTTTAACTGAAAATTTAAGACAACTTGAAAGTGATGGAATAGTTGTAAGAAAAGTATATCCAGTTGTTCCACCAAAAGTAGAATATTCTCTTACAAAGAAAGGTAGTGAACTAAAACCCATTTTTGATTTAATGAACGAATATGGAAATAAATATAAGAAAAAATAAGTATACTGCACCAAAAATTTTGTACACACCCTATAAAGTGATATTACAAATTTTAAGCTAATATCACTTTTATTTTAAACTTATAACCTATTTCCTAAAAAATTCAATTTAAATCTCCTAATCTCTTCATCTTCTTCTCTCATCTGTGAATCATTTTCGTGAATATTTCCTTTTTCATCTACATATCTTACAATTTTTCCATTAGAATCGAAATAATATCTTGTTTCATAAATTCCAAGAACTTTAGGATTATCTATCCATATAATATGTTCTGTAGCTGTTAATTTTTGATATAATTATTCCCTGTATTCATTTCCTGTTTCAAAATAGAGATGACTCACTATTTTTTTCATAACAGGACAGCTCCATTTTTATTCCTCTCATCCGAATTCATTATTCTACTTCAATTATACCATGCATTTGTATATTCTCCGCTTTCTCTTTTCTTTTTAACAGTTTATTGCAGTATTTCTTATTTGACATGATGTAAAGATTTTCTATCAAACTATTAAACTCATCAGTACTACATTTTTATCGTTTTTTCTTGTTATGATTATTGCTTCTCAATCATCAATAACTTTGTCACAATATTTTTTCAAATCCTTTCTCAGACTCGAATAATTTGTAACTATCATTAAAACCACCTCTATATTATAGTATAGTATAGTCTTTTTGAAAAAAATCAATACGATTTATACTTCTGCAACGAAAAAATAATTTTCTCTTATTTCTTTAATTGATATTTTACTGAACGTCCTTTCCCCACCTGCTCAACAATACTTTTTTCAATTAAACCATTTATCGATCTTATGACTTTTGATTTATTATATTCACTTAATTCTTCAATTTCTTTTCTACTTAATTTTTCATACTTTTTAAGAATTTCAAAAACTTTTACTTCTCCATTAACTAAATTACTTGGAACTGTTTCAATTATCGGCAAAGTTATCCTTATACTATTTTCATATATCTCAAAAGACGGTTTTACAGAACTTTCCCTATATTCATATTTTATTCTTTTTATTCCTGTTCCAAATTTTTCAATTATTCCTAGTCTATAAAAAATATTTGCTATTATGGGATTTCTCAAAACTGAAACATAGCCTCTCATATATTCATCTTCTGACATTCCTGGAGGTAAACTTCCTGGCGATATAATCTCAATTTTATCATTTGACATTACTATTTTTATATTCGCATTTATATCCCACAATCTATGAACTATCGCA
>ERZ772945.1890-NODE-1890-length-13883-cov-3.191785_pt1 | contig 13883 bp, 14 predicted proteins | sample MGYA00511681_ERZ772945 | MGnify/ENA primary metagenome ERZ772945 (study PRJEB29015, sample SAMEA2737943) | human oral metagenome | biome: human oral; feature: human-associated habitat; material: dental | place: China | collected 2143 ... | reverse complement strand
AAAATTTTATCAAAAAAAGGGTTTCATTTCAAATCTATTTTTTACATTTGCGAAAGAAAACAAGCCTTTTGTTATTTCAAAATAAAATCAGAATCGGGATACCCTTAAATTTTTAATATATAAACTGTTAATTTGATTATTATGAAAAAAAGTTTATCATTATTCCTCGTATCTGCAGCACTGGCAAGCCCTGTGTTCGCAACAGAAAACGGGAATCCGGTGTTGACATCGGTCAACGAGACAGCAAACGTCACCGAAACAGCCAGGGTTGACACGGTGTCACAGAAAGAACAGTCGACCTGGGAGAAAATAATCAGTCACATGCCTAAGTTTTCAGGTTACCTGCAAACAGGCTGGAACTGGAGCAAAACCAGCGCATCGGGCTCACATGCCAGCTCATCTTTCCAGGCAAAACGCCTGCGCTTGATCATGGATGGCAACGTAGGCGAGAAGGTTGACTTCCGTTTACAGATCGAGGCTTTTAATGGAATATCAGGCTCTACCAACGGTAACGGCCAGAAAACCGTACAGGTAATGGATGCTTTTGCAACATTAAAGTTCATGCCTGAGTTCAAAATCCGCGCAGGACAGTTCTATACTCCTCTGGGCTATGAGAACTATGACATCTCTCCCAAGACCCTTGAGACCGTTGATTTCTCAAATATTGTATACCGCATGGCATGTCGTAACCCGTACGAATACAACCTTGTTGACTATGGACGTGACCTTGGAGTGATGATCATGGGAGACGCATTCGACAGCGGTAAGGGCTTCCGCTATCTGCATTATGACCTTGCTTTAACCAACGGTTCGCTGCCAACGAAGGACGACCGCAACAGTTCGAAGGACGTTTATGCCAGCGTTACTGTTCGCCCTATTAAGTTCTTTAACGTAAAGGCTACCTATAACTACGGCCGTTACTCCACTACGACGCTGGGCACTAACCAGGGAGTAGGCTCTGGTAAGTACAGCCCGATGAGCCGTTTTGTTGTAGGAGCATGGTACAACGACCCGGAAGGTATTGACCTTCGCGCTGAATACGGTATGATGAACTCAAAGGTTGACGGCGTGAAATTTGTTGATGAGCAGGGGGCTTACTTCCTTGCTGCCTACCATCTTAACAAGTGGCTGCCTATGGTTCGCTGGGATATGTACAGGGATCACAGCAAGTTCTATCCCACTCCTGGTATGCTTGCAAGCCGCGAGGCTACCACAAACAACTACAACCGTGTCCTTGTTGGTTTGAACTACCAGCTGTTTAAGAACGTAACTATTCAGTTTAACTATCACCACTTCTTCTATAATAAAGACGTAAAAGCTGCAAACGGCTACGGCGGTAACAACCAAATTCAGTTAATGGGACGCTTTGCTTTCTAAGCAATAGTTAGAGAAACACGATATTGCTCCGCCGTCATGATAGGGCAATATCACAAAAAACAAATCGCAATTATTTTATTAACCCACAAAATAAATCAAATTATGAAGAAATTATTAATGCTTTTAGCTGCCACCCTTCTTGGCTCGGGTGCTTATGCTCAGCACTTAGGCACCGAATATCGCCTGAAGAAAGTAATTCAGGTTCCGGCACGTCAGGGTATCGCTGCCGACAAGGACTACTTCTATCTATCCGATACACGCGGTCTGTATAAGTATGACCACAACTGGAATCTTGTTCAGAAGAGGGTTCAAACCAATGCCGATCCGTTGTTCCCGCACCCGGAAAAGGCAAACCATTTCGGTGATATTGACGTATATGATGGTAAAATTTATACCGGCAACGAGCACTTTAACCTGGGCCGTGGCGAAAATATTTCAATATCAGTATACGATGCAAAGACGCTGAAATGGATTGAAGATATTCCATGGTGCCCTGAATCGGGACAGGTAGAATGCTCAGGAGTTGCCGTCGACAGGGAAACAGGCCTCATCTGGTTGTCCGATTGGGTTGACAGTCGCTACGTATATGCTTACAGTCTTGCAACGAAAAAGTATTACACTAAGATGCAATGCCGTCCTGAACCATATTGGTGTCAGGGTATCTATATTGCAGACGGCAAAATGCTTTTCTCTGCTGACGATGGTGAATCAACCTACCATATCTCTGACAACCTGTATGTTGCCGACATTGCCGGTGCTCCATACTATGGCTTAAAACAGGGTACAGAACCAGAAAAGGCAGACCCATGGAATGTAAAGGTTGACGAAAACGGTAAGGTTGTAAAGCGTACCGGCCTTATTCCTGCAGGTGCTTTCTCACGCCACCTCACCCTTTTCCGCGATATGAAAGACTTCCGTCGCTGTGGCGAAATTGAAGGTTTAACCGTTGATCCTCTTACAGACGATCTGCTTGTACTTAACAACCGCGGTACACAGATTATCCTGGGTATGAGCCAGGGTCCTTTCACAGAGGAAGGTTATACGGGTGAAATTCATGAGGTTTACGTATACGAGAAAATCAAATAAAACATTATAGAATAGTTGTTCTGCTTGTACGAGCGACTATTTAAGACAAAATCCCCGCACTCTTCAAATGTAAGAGTGCGGGGATTCTCCTTTTATTTCATGCCATTAAACTTACAAACGTGTAGGCTTAATGCTTGTTTCGGTTTACTCTTCGTTTGGTACAAGGGTTTCAATATAGTTGGTAAGCATACCAATGCCCTTTACATTTTCACCTCCCTGCGGAATAATAACATCGGCATAACGCTTGGTAGGCTCTATGAATTGCTCGTGCATGGGCTTAAGAACTTTAAGATAGCGGTCAACAACCATAGATACTGTTCGCCCACGATCGATGGTATCGCGCTGTATATTGCGTATAAGACGCTCGTCAGGGTCACAGTCGACAAATATCTTAAGGTCCATCATGTCGCGCAATCGCTTATTGATAAGCGTCATAATACCCTCAATAATAATTACCGGCTTAGGCTCAACATGGATGGTTTCAGGCAAACGGTTACTGATAATATAGCTATACGTAGGCTGCTCTACGGCATGGTCGTTACGCAATTCGTTCACCTGTTTGATAAGAAGCTTCCAGTCGAACGCATCGGGATGGTCGAAATTAATATTGCTTCGTTCCTCGGGTGTCATTCCTGTTGTATCATTATAATAAGAGTCGAGGGGAACAACGGCCACATAATGTGGTGGAAGTGCTTCTACAATTTTCTTAACAACAGTGGTCTTGCCCGAACCAGTACCGCCGGCAATGCCTATAATGGTTATCTTATCTAAAGACGCATTTACTAACTTTTCAACGGGAATAATTGGTTTTTGTGTATCATCCATAGTGGCTGTATATTGTTTTGAGGTTACAAAAGGCCCGTTTCACGGAACATCTGGCTATAATATTCGGCTTTCTTTTCAATCTTCATGGGATATGCTCTTGACGAGCTGGGTTCACGGTATAAGCCTATTGTGCGGTTTTCAAAATTGAAATCAACATGCTCGCCCATCTTCATCTTGCCTGTTTCAATGCCATAATGATGCGTAAATACTGCGGTGGCTAACTGTCCTGCAGCCAGAACCCCTTTACATTGAGGTAACGAACGAAGCATCTTATCGAGGTCGGCCTGCTCAATTATTTCCAAATCCTTATCGGCAGCAGTGCCTTTTGTTCGCCGGATACGCAAACAAGTGTCAAAAATTGCAATGCCTCTTTCGCGCATAAAAGCCTTTAATTCGTCAACCTTATAGGTTTTGTTTTCCTGGTCAACAAATCGCATCTTGTCACCATAAAAGCACAATCCCATGATGCGCCACATGTCATTGGTGAAGTTTGGGTAGTACCATTGCATGCACCAGCGATGTGGAGCAGGCGGAAAGGTTCCCAACATCAACAAACGTGCATGCGAAGGGAGAAAAGGTTCAAAGGGGTGTGTTTCTATTTTGTCAATATTATTCATTAAAGATACACTTAATATCAAAATTACTTCATGGTATCTTCGGCCTCTAAACTTGCCCGTTCTGCATCGCATTCAGCCATATATTTAAGCTGTGCTGCATCATAAGCGGGCAACTTAACCATATTTGCAGGAGTCGTTTTTACGCCCTGCTCCTTTACAAGATAAACCACAGTAGGCAGGTGATCAGAGAACCCATCGAGCCAAACGCCACCAGCAGTAGTGCGCCGTGTAGTCCCTTTATATTTCCCTTCCGTCTGGAAAAGATACGGCATACGCTGTACCTCGCACTTCCAATATTTCAGCGAACTATAATCTTTTACACCTTGTTTATTAAGTAAACTGGGGGAAAGTATAATCTGATCAAACAAATTCCAATTGCCTTGATATTGTAAAGTACCCGTATGTTGCCTGGTAAGAACGTTGTACCACGGATTAAACATATCGCCTGCACCCACCATTGATATTTCTTCTTTGGCAGAAAGTACATCGTGCATGCTCTTATCAATAGGGTCATCATTCATATCACCCATGACAATTACCTTGCAATTCTTATCTGATGCCAGAATTTTATCCTTTAAAACCTTGATTTGTTCGGCTCCCACTTCGCGATAATAAGGACCGTTAAAACGACTGGGAAGATGGTTAACTATTACAACAAGGCGGTCGCCTGCCAGCCTTCCGCTGACAGCAAAAAAGCCGCGAGTGCGGAAATCGCTATCCTGTTTCTCTGTGGGAATATAGGGGTAAAGCTTTACGTCATCAACCTGAAAGAGCTTTGGATTATACAGCAAGGCACAATCAATGCCGCGATGATCGGGACCTTCTATATGGCAGAACCGATACCCTCTTTGTTTCAGCTCGGGCTGGTTACAAAGGTCAGCTAATACCTTGTCGTTTTCAACCTCGGCCAAACCAATCACCGAGCACCCTACTCCAGGCAACGTTGTTGTCGCCATATCGCTTAGGGCACGAGCCATGTTGTGCAGTTTGTGACTGTATTTCAGACCATTCCAACGATACGAACCAGAAGGAAGAAAGTCGTAATCGCGCTTTCCCACATCGTGACAAGTATCAAAAAGATTCTCCTGATTGTAAAAACCTACGGCGTAAACTGAAAATTTCTTTTGAGCTGAAACGGATAAATTTATCGTCAGCATTAAAATAAGAAAGAAAAAAAACTTTTTCATTGTGCTACGTTTATTTTTTGCAAATATCGTAATTAATATTGAAACAATTGATACGCACAATACAAAAATTAATAAAATATATCTATATCATTAAGATTAAATTAAGTATCTTTGCAACATTAGTTACATATATTATTCATAATCTATTCAATTATGCAGAAAATGCTTGTCGCGGCTCTTTTAGCCTTAAGCTACGCTCAACTAACATTTGCACAAGAAGATTCAACAAGTGTAGGGGAGACAGCTTTTACGTTTACAGAAGCACAGCTGGGAGAAGACGAAAATATGGAACGAAATGTATCCATAATTAGTTCTAACTCTAATGCCTACGCGTCTGGCGTTGGTTTTCTTTTCTCACCCATGCGATTCCGTTATCGTGCGCTGAATCAGAAGTATAACGAAATTTATATTAATGGTGCACCTGTCAACGATATGGAGACAGGACAGTTCCGTTTCTCTATGATTGGCGGTCTTAACCAGCAGACACGCAACATGGAATCGTCGCTTCCATTTGAGAGTAACAACTTTGCCTATACAGCTTTAGGCGGTAGTAACAACTACGATTTCAGGTCGGCTGACATGGCTTCCGGCCAAAGATTCTCGCTTGCAGCGGCTAATCGCAATTACACACTAAGAGGAATGTATACCTATAACAGCGGTTTGAACGATAATGGTTGGGCCTATTCTGCCAACATTACTTACCGATGGGCTAACCGCGGCTATGTAAGAGGAACCTTTTATAATTCTCTTTCCTATTTCTTTGGGGTACAAAAGCTGTTAGGTGACCACTCTTTATCGTTCTCAACCTGGGGTAATCCTACGGAGCGCGCATCACAAGGAGCTTCGACCGACGAAATGTACTGGTTGGCAAACGACTATCAATACAACCCTTATTGGGGCTATCAGAACGGGAAAATACGCAACAGCCGTGTTGTTCGTGACTTTACACCATCGGCCATTTTTACATGGGACTGGAAGATGAACGACAATAACAAGCTCGTCACATCGCTTTTTGGTAAGTACGGGATGTACAAAAGTACAAAGCTCAATTACAACGGCGGAGACAATCCGCAACCCGATTACTGGAAACGTCTGCCATCAAGCTATTATGATGTTTGGGGTAACGACTACAATACAGAGCAGGGTTATCAGGATTTCCTGACAGCACGAAACTACTTTATGGGAAGTATGGCTGCACGTCAGATTAGCTTTGACCAGCTTATTTACGCCAACAGACAGGCGGCTTCACAAGGTGCAGATGCTATGTATTACATACAAGCCCGTAACTCGAATGCCTTTAACCTCACACTTTCGTCAACATTAACTTCGCACATTACGGAGAAGAGCGTCTGGAACAACGGTTTCTTTGTTGCTCATAATAACAATAATCACTTCCAAACCATGGAGGATTTGCTGGGGGCTTCTTCCTTTCATAATATTAATACCTATGCGTTGGGGGCATACCCTACTGGCTCTGACCGTCTGCAATACGACTTAAATCATGCCAACGCAGAGGTGAAAAAGGGCGACCGTTTTGGTTACGATTATCATATTCTGGTCAACAAAGCACAACTCTGGACAAGCTATACCACAGACTTTGGCATCGTACACTACTCTGTTTCTGCACGCTTAGGTGGGCAAACTATGCAGCGCGATGGTAAAATGCGCAACGGTCTTTTTGCTGATAACTCATACGGAAAGAGCAAAACTGCCAAGTTTCTCGAAGGCGGATTCAAAACCGGCGGCGACTTTAACTTAGGTGGAGGCAACACACTTACCATGGGAATAGGTTATGATATTCACGCACCGTCGGCATCTACAGCCTTTTATGCTCCTGAAGTAAACAACGATTTCGTTATGGATTTACATAACGAACGCCTTTTCTCATCGGAAGTAGGCTATCAGTTCCTCAACAGCTGGCTACATGCAAATGTCAATGCTTACTATAACCATATGTCGAATGTTACCGAGTGGAACTGCTTCTACTTTGACGATATCAACAGTTTTTCGTATAACTCTTTGTCAGGCTTGAGAAAAGAAGCATACGGTATTGAGGGAGCTTTCAAATTTAAACTTACGTCTTTTCTTGACTTAAAGCTTCTCGGAACCATCAGCGAAGCCAAGAATATCAGCAGTGCAAACGTTATTTACCTGAACTCAACCGATGGCGTTTACAGTGCACCCGATGAAGCTTTTGTAAAGGGAATGCGCGAAGATGGCACGCCGTTAACTGCCACTTCCATCGCTTTGAGCTATCATAAAAGCGGTTGGTTCATTGATCTAAACGGCAATTGGTACGACCGTATTTATCTAAGCTATTCACCTTATTACAGATATAAGAGTGTTATTGGGAACGAAAACAATGCTCCTGTTCAGGCAAAGGGTAACGGAGGATGGATGTTTGACGGTTCAATTGGTAAAAGTATCTATCTCAAACACGGTAGTTTGAACTTCAATTTCATGGTTACAAACATCCTGAATAACCGCAGAATTGTGACTGGTGGCTACGAACAGAGCCGCTCTGATCGTACTTCTTCCGGCAACACACGCGTGTATCGTTTCTCTAAGAACCCCAAAAAGTATTATGCTTTTGGTACAAACGGTATGTTCCAGGTTTCCTATAAATTTTAAAATTGCTCAATATGAAAACAATTAAATACATCTTAATGTGGGGCCTTGCCTGCGGTCTTGCTTCATCTTGCATGAATAGTGGCTGGGACGAACCAGAGAAAACAGCCGAAGAAATAGGTTTAGGCAACAAGTATCTTAAGGAGACAAACGTAATTACCATTGCGCAGCTTAAACAGGATTATGCTGCACAAATCAATACCGACTATCGTAATGGTACTCCTTATAAGCAAATTGACAAGGACCTGCAGATAAAGGGAGTCGTTACGGGTAACGACATTTCGGGTAACCTTTACAACAAAATCTCTGTGGATGACGGCACAGGAGCCATTATCATTGCAATTGGTGAGGGCGGCCTTCGCGGCAAATTCCCGGTGGGAACAGAGCTGCTGATAAACCTCCGTGGCCTCTGTGTGGGTAGTGATAAAGGCAAGCAGGCCACCATCGGAACGCCCTACTTCCAAAACTATAAAACAAATTTGGGAGACACCACACTGGTTTCTTTCGTCAGCCGTATGAGCTTACATCTCTGGAATCAGCATTATAAGATTATCGCTTCGGGTAAGGATGTTCAGCCCGTTGAATACAATAGTACCTGGACAGCTGCCTCAAAAGGACTGCTTTATGGCGGTAAACTCGTTACGATAAAGAATGTAACTTTCAAAGGTGCCGACGGAAAGAAAAAGTATTATGAGGCTGGTAACAGAGGCTCTGTTTACTTTAACCAATACGGCAATTCCATTTACCTCTATAATAGCCAATATGCAAACTTTGCCGGCAACCCGTTACCTACGGGCACCGTTAATGTTACGGGAGTCCTGATAAGGTATAACAATACCTGGGAAGTGATTATTCGTAACATTAACGACGTTGAGGAAGTCCATTAAAACATATTTAAGACAAATTTAAAACCGTAATAACAATGAAAAGATTTTATCAAACAGCCATCATGATGGCTATGGCGGTTCTATCCTTCACCAGCTGTGAAGATGTGCCGGCACCTTATAATTTTACGCACAAACCTTCTGAACCATCCAACGAAAACATTGTTCCCCAAGGAGATGGTGCATCTGTAGCTACTGCCTATAACGTAGCAGCAGCTCTCGACCTTATCAATAACGGTACTTATACAACCAATAAGGTGTATATCAAAGGAGTGATAACCCAAATCGATAACATCGATACCGGCAGCTATGGTAATGCTACTTACTCTATCGCTGACAAGAAAGGAAACACCGTTCAGCTCAAAATCTACCGCGGTTATGCCTTGGGAAATCAGCATTTTACTGCATCTGATGCTATCAAAGTGGGCGATCAGGTTGTTATTTATGGCGAACTAACCATGTTCGGTACAACACCAGAGGTTAAGCAGGGCAACTATATTGTTTCACAAAATGGACAAACAAGCGGTGCCTCTACGCCGTCAACGCCCAGCACACCTTCACAAGGGTTGAACATTTCCGGAACAACGGTTACGCTTACCAACAGTGCTGCAACGGCAGGTACAACTACAACAACTGTCGATCTCAATACACTCGGACTTACTGACAAAGCTGAAGTAACATCCTTTTCGTTCCCTGACGGTGCCACTGCAACCTTCGACAGCAATGGCAATACGAACAAACCTATCTTCTCTTCGCTTACTAAGGGTATTCGTACTTATGCCAACTGTAAGATTACCATCAACGGTAAAGCCAAGATTGCGAAAGTAACCTTCGACTGCGATACTTATAACAGCACCAATTATGTAGGTAATACCACAGCCACAGTTACCTTCAGCGGTAACGATGCTGTTTATACAAACGTGTTTACAGGCACTACCGGTGGCGGCGTTCAGCTGCGTGTTAAGAAGATTACCATTACCTACGCACAGTAATTACCATGTAGGATATAGCCGTTATAAGGCTCAAAAACTATATAAAACATTTGGCGGGTTGCATAATTCTTCGTAATTTTGCACCCGCTAATTATGTATAGCATAGATTATTATTATTAAAAACAAAAATAAAATGAAAAAAGGTATTCATCCAGAAAACTATCGTCCCGTCGTATTTAAGGATATGTCCAACGGCGATATGTTCCTTACAAAGTCTACTTGCAAAACATCTGATACGGTGGAATTTGAAGGAGAGTCTTATCCTCTGGTAAAAGTCGAAATCTCAAGCACCTCTCATCCCTTCTACACGGGTAAGAGTAAGCTCGTTGATACTGCCGGTCGCGTTGACCGATTCATGAACCGTTACGGTAAATTGAATAAGTAAACAGATACCTTCTTACATATATTATAAGGAACTTACAAAAGTGCGGTAGAACGTAGTTGCATATACGTTCCATCGCACTTTTGCTTTTTCTGCCTGCTTTTATCCTTTTATTATCGTATCAAAAAAGCGTGAATACAATGAGAAAATTATATTTTTTTTTCGTCGTTATTGCCTTATCGTTCTCCGCCTGCTCTTCGGGAGACGATTCTTCATCATCCGGAGACAACACCTCCAATACAGGAAATAACGGTAATTCCAACACAGGAGGGAACACATCAGAGCAGAATGCCGGCTTCACCGATGACACAAAGCACGACAATTCCAACCCCATCATGAGCTTTCCTGAATATGGACGTCTGGAAGTTCCGGCGTTACACGGGCAGTACTTCGCGTGTATTGATTCATAAAGTAGCCAGTTATGGCATTAATTATATGACTGAATGGGATGACGTTCAAAAGGGTCCGCGCTGGAGTGCTTATATATTAACATCCAGCCTTATGCGCAATCATGTTCCGCGTTATACAGCCGACCGCAACCGGGGCGAAGTGCAATATCCCTTCGATCCGCTCATACCCGACTCTCTTCAATGGGATTATGACTGGTTCACCAACGACAACAGGAGCTACGACCACGGCCATTTGTGCCCGTCGGCCGACCGCCGTTGCGACCGTAAATCGCAATATCAAACGTTCTATATGAGCAATATGTCACCCATGTTCGGCCCGTTTAACAGTGGCGTATGGGCCAATATCGAGCAGGCTGTGCGCACTGCGGCCTCACGATACTGCGATACGCTGTATGTCGTCAAAGGAGGAACTATCGATACCGGCACTTATAACGGCCGCAATCTTGTATATCATAAGCTGCCCAACGGGCTGGTAATTCCCCGCTTTTTCTACACAGCCATGTTCTACCGCACACGTGGAAAGTATTACGCTATTGCATTATGGATTGACCAATTTGCCTACCGCAACAGCAATGAAGGCAATTTAGCCCGGTTCGCTATATCCATTGACCAACTGGAAAAACGAACAGGGGTCGACTTTTTCTGTAATGTTCCCAATGCCGAAGAGGCAAAAATGGAAACCCAGTGCGACCCCGTGGCGTGGGGATTACGGTAAATTCCCCAAACAAAAGAAAAGGTAAGGCTCCTTGCTGGCGTCTTACCTTTCTTCGTTATCCTAAATGATTTGCCTGTCATTTAAGGCCGACAGACTCTCTTACCTTATCTTCGTGTTGGTAAATTCCAGCTTCCACCTCTCACCTTTTCGATGATGTTTTCGCCGATAACAATTGTCGGGTGCTTTGCCACCTGTGCGAAAGGTGCAGCCTTTGCACTGTTATTGGTAACCCTGCGCAGGTCAAACTGAATCATATCAGGGTTATTTGTACCTATCATATAACCGTTAAAGGCTCCGTTTTGTTCGTCAAGATAGAAACCGTGCGTGCGTGCGCTCCTGTCCATTACAAATGTTATAGCGTTCTGGGTGAGGTATTTTACATGAATATCTCCTGTACGCTCGTCAATATACCAGTTAAATTTCAACGGCTCATTGCGCTGCGTTACGTTTCCCTGTGCATCAGTGAGGTAATCAATCTCCGTTCCTGTTCCCTTAATAGCGTTGGCTGAGTTGCGCGCGAACGTTATATTGGCATTGAAACGGTCCTTTCTTCCATTATCGCCATTGGTGTAAACCATTGTTCCATCCCATTCACCAGACAGTGCCTCGGCTTCGTCAAGCAACGTTTGTCCTGAGTTCTGGCCACCATTATTATAATTATAATCGTTCCAGTTATAACTGTTACCGTTGTTATAATCATACCACCAGGGCACATCAGTACCATACCAGGGGTCGTCGCTATCCCAGGGATCGTTATAACAACCCGAAAAAATCACGGGCACTGTCAACAGTAAACCGGCTGCTGCAAAAGTCTTAATTGTTCTCATAACTTTTTGTTTTATTTCGTTTTTACTTTATTCTGATGCAAATTTACGGCTCTTATCACAGGTAAACAACGTAAAATTCCTATTCTTTTATGGTTTTTCCCTACCCGTAAAAAGGAAATCCCTAAATAACATTAAAAGCTATAAAAACCAACAACTACATGCGTACCTCCGAACCTTTTTTTCGTATTTTTGCAGAGATTACAGTTTTATTCTAACTTTAAAAAGTATATATCACAAATGAAAACAGTTTATGATTTTACGGTAAAAGACCGTAAAGGCAACGATGTATCACTGAAAGAGTATGCCAATGAGGTACTCCTCATTGTCAATACAGCCACTAAATGTGGCTTCACCCCAACTTATACCGAGCTCGAAAATCTCTATAAAAAATATCATGCACAGGGTTTTGAAATTCTCGATTTCCCGTGCAACCAGTTCGGTCAGCAGGCACCGGGCACCGACGAAGCCATTCACGACTTCTGCAAACTGACGTACGGCACCGACTTTCCACAGTTTAAGAAGCTCAAAGTAAATGGTGAAGATGCTGACCCGCTGTACAAATTCCTCAAGGAACAGAAAGGTTTCGCAGGCTTTGACATGAGTAACAAGATTGCCCCTATCCTTGTAGACATGTTCGACAAGGCCGATCCCAACTGGCGTGACAGTTCTGAAATCAAGTGGAATTTTACCAAATTCCTCATCAATAAGAAAGGACAGGTAGTTAAACGCTATGAGCCAACCGAGAAGATTGAGCACATAACAGCCGACATTGAAAAGCTTTTAGCCGAATAAAACTTATGGAACACACCCGATGTTTAATCATTGGCAGCGGCCCTGCCGGATATACAGCCGCTCTCTATGCGGGGCGGGCTAATCTGAATCCCGTTCTTTACTGCGGACTTCAGGCTGGCGGACAGCTTACCACCACAACCATTGTCGAAAACTTTCCCGGTTATCCCGATGGCGTTGACGCCAATCAAATGATGATGGAACTGCGCCAACAGGCCGAACGTTTCGGTGCCAACGTACGCGATGGCATTGTTACAGACGTCAACCTTAGCCAAAAGCCCTACACCGTTACCATCGACAACGGTACCTGGCTTACATGCGATACCCTTATCATTGCAACGGGAGCTTCGGCAAAATACCTCGGTTTGCCCGATGAAGAAAAGTATAAGGGGCAGGGCGTTTCAGCCTGTGCAACGTGCGACGGCTTCTTTTATCGCAAAAAGATTGTTGCCGTTGTGGGTGGTGGCGATACCGCATGCGAAGAGGCAAGCTATCTGGCAGGCCTGTGCGAAAAGGTGTACATGATTGTGCGTAAGCCTTATCTGCGTGCGTCAGACATTATGCAACGCCGTGTAAAAGAGAACAAAAAAATTGAGATTCTCTTCGAAACCAACACGCTCGGACTGTATGGAGACAACGGCGTTGAGGGCGCACACTTGGTATATCGCAAAGGCGAGGCCGACGAAAAACAGTATGATCTGCCCATCGATGGCTTCTTTCTGGCTATCGGTCACAAGCCCAACACCGACCTGTTCCGCGGCAAGCTCGACATGGATGCAACGGGATATATCAAGGTTGAGGGCGATACGCCGCGCACAAATGTAAGCGGAGTGTTTGCCGCAGGCGACTGTTGCGACCCCACTTACCGCCAGGCCGTTGTTGCTGCAGGCAGCGGATGCAAGGCGGCATTGGAAGCCGAACGATATTTACAGGATATGTAACAGCATACCTCTGCTTGTTTTTATAAAGAGCCATACGCGAAAACCCCGTGTATGGCTCTTGTTTTTGTCCACCCTTTAGCCCTGTTTCTCAACGGCTTACAGCCATTATTACTTACCATGTTAAACACTTTGCATCGGCAATATCATGCCAATGCTCATTGTTCGGCGGCCGTCAGCAGCGCGTACGGCGGCCGTCACACCCATTGTTCGACGACCGCCGTAC
>ERZ772945.1886-NODE-1886-length-13911-cov-4.028508_pt1 | contig 13911 bp, 8 predicted proteins | sample MGYA00511681_ERZ772945 | MGnify/ENA primary metagenome ERZ772945 (study PRJEB29015, sample SAMEA2737943) | human oral metagenome | biome: human oral; feature: human-associated habitat; material: dental | place: China | collected 2143 ... | reverse complement strand
TCCGGTGTTGGGAAGTAACCCCAGTCACCGAGTTCGCCTGAAGCACGAAGAAGGGTTACAGCCATGGTGTCATCTCCAAGAATTTCATACTCGTGTAATCCTTTATTGGATACTGTCACTCCTTTAACATCATCATACAAGCTGACAAAGGCTTGTTGGTGTTGTGGATTTTCAGGATTTTCCCAAGAAGCTGCTGGTTTATTTGGTCTTGTCACAACTTCATAGATGCTTTCAGAATCATTGCTTGGACGAGTGTTATGAGTTTTCACCAAGAGACGGATGCGGTGATCCTTGGCAGTGTTGGTAAAGCGAGTTTTAAAGCGAATCTGTGGATTATCCACAAAGACGGTCATCTCCGTTTCAAGAGAAATAGTTGTCAACTCTTCTGAACGACCTGCATCTCGTTTCATGAACTCGATGATACCTCTTTGTTCAGCATCCAATTTTTCATCTGCGCTAACTGGAATCGTCAAGTCATGTTTGAGCAATACCTTAGCATAGCGAGCATTGTTTTCTAGGACATCGTATCCCTTCAATTGAGCATAGATTGGATCAGTTCCTTTTGGTTGGAAGTAAATGTACTCGTTACCAATATCTCCACGGTCCTCGAATTGGATGAAGTCTTCGTAGGCTTCATTCGTAGTCTTGTCGTAAACTGTAATTCCTTGGTCTACACTCACTGTTACGAATGGGGTATCAATAACTCCATTTTGATAAATACCATCTCGGTAATCTACTTGACCTTCAACCAATTGGAAACTTGCCCAAGAAAGAGGAGCAAGGTGGACTGGGATTGTCACGCGCACTTGACGTGCAATATAGGGTTGACGGAATTTATCTTTAGGCAAAGTATAGCCAAAACTTGCTCCCAAGTCTTCAATCTTGGCTTCAAGAACATGGCCATCCAAATCTTCAACATGGTAATCTGGTAAGGTCACGGCTGCCATCTTCTTGTAACCTTCAGTCGGATGCAATTCTTTAAAATCACAAGTAACAACATCCACTACAACACTAACTGTATCAACCTTGTCATGTAAAGCTGTGTTGACAACGGTAAAGAGATGATTGCTTTGCGCATTTTGAGTAGCTAGCTTGCCCTTCCACTCGTTGAGAAGGTTAGTCTTAACAAAATTCCCGACTTGATTAACCTTGGCAAAACGAGTTTCCATTTCACGGTGAACTTCGTCAATACTGCATCCGCAGATACTATCGTGTGGTGCATTTTGCAAAAGTACTTTCCAAGCATAGGTCAACTGGTCCTTGTGGTTATGCCCGCCAGTGATGACAGTCAATGGTTCCACTACTTGTTCTAGCAGGTTGCTATTTTCTTGAAAGGCTTGTTTGAGGTAAATGCGTGAAGAAGAAGTATTGGCAAGTGTGTACCAGCCGTCTGTTTCCTGACTGGTCAACTCACCTGTAACCGTTGATAAATGTTCAGGTAGGGCACTTTCTACTGCGTTGATATAGTCATCAAAAGAACTATGCACAAAGGTCACATCTGGGAAGAGTTCATTTGCCACACGAATGGCTTCGCTCAGATTTCGCTGCACAGGCTGGTGGTCACATCCGTTCATCATCAACCACTGGTTGGTCGAAGCGTAGTCACGCACATCTGCCAATTTTTGTTTCCAGAAAGTCAAGGCTTCGTCTTTATCCACTGGAATTTCATTCCCGTTACTGTACCAGTTGGCAAAGAGGATCCCGAGGACACGACTTCCGTCTGCACCCTGCCAGTACATTTCTGAAAACTGGGAAGTGAACTGCTCATCTTCGAGGACTTGGTTGTCAAATCCAATCGGCTTCACACCACGGCCAAAGGCTGCTACGTGAATACCTGATTTCTGAAGGATTTGAGGTGCTTGCCCCATATTTCCAAAGGTATCTGGGAAGTAACCAATCTGGGTTGATTTGCCCCATTTTGCACATTCTGCTTGACCAATCAAGGTATTACGAACATTGGCTTCGCTGGAAATCAAGTAGTCATCCTGCAAGATGTAAAAAGGACCAATTTTGAGTTTTCCTTGGTCGATGTAATCTTGGACTTTGTCGCGATTTTCAGGACGAATTTCCAAGTAGTCATCAAGGACAATGGTTTGACCATCCAAGTGGAAGCTCTTGAACTCAGGATCATTTTCAAAGAGGTCAAAGAGATTGTCAAACAACTCCACCAACTGCATGCGGTGGCTTTCAAAAGGTAAGTACCACTCACGATCCCAGTGACTGTGTGAGATAATATGTACAACAACATTTTCCATGAAGTAAAACCTCATTCTAACTTAAATTTTTATTTCTATCTAATTAAAGAACTGACTAGCGAATATCCAAGTAATCCAAGACTAACTCACAGAACATCATGTTAGCCCAAGAAAACCATTCGCGAGAGTAGAGCGTTGGATCATCTACGTGGAAGCTTTCATGCATGACACCTGTGCCACCATCGCAGGCAACCAGCTGATCGAGCAAGAATTTCTTCTCCGCCTTATCTCTTGTTGTCAAGCCTTGGATAGAAAGGGCGATTGGCCAGATATAGCGATAGAAGGTATGAGAACTTCCGAGACCGCTAGCGTATTCTCCTTGGTAGAAGTAGGGATTTTCAGGGCTCAGAATGGTGCGACGAGTTGCTTGGTAAACCTCATCATCAATCGCACAGTAACCAAGATAAGGCGCCGCCAACAGACTCGGTACATTTGGATCATCCATGATGCTAGCATTTCCTAGACCATCCACTTCAAAAGCGTAAATCTTTTCGCCCTTACTATTGGTGGTGTAGGCATAATTTTCGATGCCTTCTTGAATCTCTGCTTGGAGACGCTTAGCGTCTGCCACGATGTTATGGCTATCAGCTAGGTCTAGTTCTGCAAAGATTTCTTGCACATAGCCCAAGACAACTACTGCAAACATATTGGATGGAATCAAGTAGCTATACTGACAACAATCATCACTTGGTCGGAAGGCTGACCAGGTCATACCTGTCAGGGCAAAGTCAGGTCCAAAGCCATCATTTACCAGAGTATCTTCCTTACGGTCTGTATCACGGACAAAACGATAAGGTGAATTCTTGTGGTCTTGTTCCACCGTCCACAGATGAAGAATTTCCTTAGTCGCTGCGACAAAAGTATCATCAAACTGACTGGTCTCGCCAGTCTCTTTCCAGAGGAGATAGGCCAGCTGCAAAGGATAGCAAAGCGAATCCACCTCGTACTTGCGTTCCCAAATCCAACCATTAAGGTCTGTATGGTCAGTCTCGTGGTGGCCCTTCCAATTCTCTTCAATGTTAAAGGAATTGGCATACGGATCTTTGAATACTAAGGTCATTTGACGCTTGACCAAACCTGCAATGGTCTGACGCAGGAGGGCATCTCTTTTAGCCACATGAAGGTAGGGTCTGAGTTGGGCTGTTGAATCCCGAAGCCACATGGCAGGAATATCCCCTGTGAGTACAAAAGTTGAACCATCTTCTAGAATCTCGACCGTGTTGTCCAAGGTGTCGGTGTAGCAACGCTCAAAGACATCCACCCACTCCGGATGGTCCTTGGCACGCTCTGCTACTTCGTCTAGCCATTCTCTAACAATTTCTTTCGAATAAATCATCGTGCAGTTTCCTCTTTCAAACAAGTTTCATGTTCAGTATATAGTTTTTGAGACAGAAAATACATACACAAATGATAGTCATTTTTCTACAAAATTGCTTACTTTCGAACCCCATGTCTAAAGGTCTCATTTTTCTGATATAATGTAGAAAAACAGCTAAAGGAAATACCATGAAACCACTACTTGAAACCATTGATACCCGCTTTGGGACTGCTAGCAAGCATGCCTTTTCTCGGGGAAATACCCTGCCCTACACAGGCGTCCCTTTCGGAATGAATTATTTTGTTCCCCAGACCAGCGATCAGGAGGGAGCTTGGTTTTTCGATCCGCATATGCCCGTCTTTCAAGGGATTCGATTAACCCATCAGCCCAGTCCTTGGATTGGCGACTATTCTTGGCTACTCCTAACACCTATCACAGGCCAGATTGGTGGAGACAGTCTCTTTCATCGTCAGTCTTCCTATGACCTAGATAAGGCCTCTTTCCAACCTCATTATCTGAAGATTTTCTCCCTGCGCTATCAGATTGAAACCCAACTGACACCGACTTGCTATGGCGCTTCTATTCGTTTGGAGCAAAAGCAAGGCAAAGCCCTCTCCCTCTATCTTCACGCAGCAGATGAACTGACAGTAGAACAAATAGATAAGCGGACTCTTGCCCTGCGTCAAGAGGGAAAAACAGAGACCAACAAAAATCCTCTGATACTCTTTACTGCCCTGCAAATGAATACGGATATTCTTGCTGTCAGCCAAGAAAGTGGAGACTGGCGAATTGACCTCGCAGATAGCCATGCTGAGATTCAACTAGGGACTTCTTTCATCTCCCCTTCTCAAGCTCTAATCAATCTACCTCAAGAAGATTTTGATAGCTGTAAAGAAAATGCACAAACGAACTGGGAAAATCTCCTCCATCGTTTTGATATCGTGGAGACAGGAGAAGCTGACCGAACCTTCTTTGATCACTGCCTTTACAGACTCTTCCTATTTCCTCAGACTTTTTATGAGGTTGATGAATCAGGGCAAGCCATCCACATGGATCTGGCTACTGGTACTGTCAAACCCGGCGTCCTCTTTAGCAACAATGGTTTCTGGGATACCTTCCGCACCACCTTCCCCCTCTTTGCCCTTATCATACCGGAGCACTATCACCGCTTTTTAGAAGGTTTCCTCAATAGCTACCGCGATACTAGTTTTCTGCCTAAATGGCTGGCTCCAGATGAACGTGGCATGATGCCAGGGACTCTATTGGACGGTATTATCGCAGATAGTGCCTGCAAGGAAATGGCTCCCGACTTGGAGAAAGAACTCCTTCAAGCCATGTTGGAGACAGCCACTAAGTCCGACCTTCTAGGCATCAATGGTCGTCACGGACTAGCCCAATACCAAGAACTGGGCTACCTCTCTACCGACCACCACGAAAGTGTCAGCCACACGCTTGATTATTCCTATAGCGATTTTTGTATCGCCAGTTGCGCCGAAAAGCTTGGTCAGAATGACATCGCGGAAACTTATAGAACTGCATCACAAAATTACCGCAATCTATTTGACACTGCGACGGGCTACATGCGAGCGCGAGATAGTCAAGGAAACTTCCACCCTGACTTCTCCCCTTATAGTTGGGGGCGAGACTACGCTGAATGCTCTGCCATTCAAGCGACTTTAGGCATTCTACACGACATCCCTGGCTTAATCCAACTGATGGGTGGAAAAGAAACCTTTAGCCACTACCTTTTGAAAGCCTGTCAGGATGCTCCACTCTTTGAAACGACTGGCTATGGTTACGAGATTCATGAGATGAGCGAGATGGCTACTGCTCCTTTTGGACAAGTCGCCATTTCCAACCAGCCTAGCTTCCACATCCCTTATCTCTTTCGCTACAGCAACTACCCAGACTACACTGCTCTTCTCATAAAGTCGATACGTCAGAAAGCCTTTCACCCAAGTTGGCAAGCCTATCCTGGCGATGAGGACAACGGTAGTCTCTCTGCTTGGTACATCTGGTCGGCTCTTGGATTCTACCCGACCTGTCCAGGCAAACCCAGCTACGACCTCGGAATCCCTCTCTTTGACCATCTGCGTGTCTACCTAGCTAAGGAAAATAAATGGTTAGATATCCATGCCGAGCAAAACTACAGCCATTTTAACTTTGTCAAAGAGTGTCGATTGGACAAGACCTCTGTATCTAGCATCCAACACCAAGACCTCTTAAAAGCTGAACAACTGACCTTCACCCTCAGCTGGCTACCAAATCACTCATAACCAAAAGAACCTTTGCATCGCGCAAAGGTTCTTCTTTTATGAAACTTGGACCTGAAGCTGGTCAACAAGCTGCCCATCTATCGTCAGATTCAGATAAAAGTCCAAGCTTTTATCTCCTGCAAAATACAAGGTTGGGAGCGTCAATCTTTTTTCAGTCTCGCCAGCTTGAAACTCAATAACTTGAATCTCATCCTGATAAGCGACACCATGCACACCCGTCCCTGGTTGAATCGAAATCTTAGCTTCTAAAGGACTGCTAGATTCTCTGCGTTTCACTGTAAAGTGGATATTTTCTCCCTTGGTCACAGCGAGACTTTTTTCTGAAAACTCTAGTTGCTGAGCAGCTTCTTTTTTCGACAAAGTAGGTGTTTTATAGAGTGAAATTTTGGTCAACAAAGGCAAAGCCTGTGCCTCTGTAATGGTCACACGTATCTTCTGCGCCTCAACGACCGATCCTCGTAAGAGACGTTTGTAGCCAACAGTATAACCAGATCCAAACTCCTGCCAAACACCATCCAACTCTACCTGAACATAGAAAGCAGCGATACGTTGCCCCAGCTTCAAATCTTCTCTTAACTCAATCACATCAAAAGTTTTAGGTGCCCCTAAATCGAGCTCTAATTGGATTGGCAACTCTGCATTACTTGCCCATAAACTAGTTTCCAGTCCATCTGTCAGATATTGACAGGCATAGTCTGGGGATAGAGCAGGGCCAGATACCTTGCCTCCCAAAGCCAAATCTTCTTTATAGAGCTCGTCACGGTAGGCAGCAAATTCATAGAGACGCTGGATATCCTTTTCGTCAAAGAGGTCGTCTTGATTCGGTGGGATATTAAGCAAGAGTGGAGTTCCCCGCCCTACTGAGTGAAAGTAGATTTCGACCAACTCCTCGAGAGACTTGGGGTCCTGATCCTCATGGTAAAACCAGCCTGGCCGAAGAGAAACATCTGCCTCGCCGATTGAAAACAGCGTCCCCAAGGGGTCTCCGTGCTGTAGATAATCTAATTCCGCCTCTGTTCCTAACTTTTCTGGTTTGGCTTTTTGCCACAAGGGATCCCCTGCATAGCCCCGTTCATTGCCAATCCAGCGAATACTAGTTCCCTCAGTTGAGAAAATCAAACAATCGCCCTGCAAGTCACGAATGGTTTCAAACCAGGTCTCAAACTCATAGTTGACCTTCTGGGCCCCTTCGCCTCGAGCACCATCCATCCACACCTCAGAAAACTTACCGGCATTCCCATAGGCAGGATTTGATAAGATTTCCTTCAATTGAGCCAGATAGTAGGCATTGTAGTCCGCTTCTCGGTCCACATGATAGAGGGGACTGTGAGCATCCCAAGGAGACAAATACACTCCCATATCCATATCAAACTCAGTCGCAGCTTGGGAAACTTCAAGGAGTAAGTCCCCCTTTCCATCCCTCCAAGGGCTAGCCTTGACCGAATAGTCTGTATAAGCTGTCGGGTAGAGGACAAAACCATCATGGTGCTTGATCACCAAAATCAGTTTTTTAAAACCTGTTTCTTTGAGTACCCGAACCCATTCACGCGCATCTAACTTGGTCGGGTTAAAACGCATAGGATCCTCTTGCCCACTTCCCCATTCTTGGTCATAAAAGGTATTGGGGCCAAAATGGATAAAGGCAGCTAGTTCATCCTCTAAATAATCCAGCTGGGCCTGACTTGGTAATGGCCTATGTGGTTTTATGTTCGTCATCATCTCATATCTCTTTCTCTTGTTCACAAAGTTATCCACAACTTGTGGATAAGAAAACATACCTAAAAACTAGTCTTTTCAGACTCCAGCTCTTAGACTTGGAAGCTTTCACCCTAAACAGACCTTTATCAAATAGTTTTGTACCAGGGTTTCTGCCAGCTCTCTAGAAAGTCACTAATATACGGAACTATTATCAGGATACTTCAACACCCAGAGTTGTATGTTATTTTCCCCTAGACTTATCCACAGGCTGTGAATAAACTATTGTTCGAGACTGCTCTCTCCTTGACTATAACAAAAAGCGATAGTAGCGTCAATATGACTAAGATTTCTTCCTAAATCCCCTGAAAAGATTCTATAATTTGTACAATCGTAGCTTTTGTATTTGCCAGCTAGTTAGAATCAGCCAAAGTCTACTAAGCAAAAAATGACTGCTTTATCACATTGTGAACAGCACAGCTATGTACTATAATACCTAACAACCTAATCATTTCCAGCAAAAAATCCCGCAGATTTGCGGGATCTTCTCTTGCATCAATGCGCCAACATTTCTTGGGCGATTTCTTGTCCAGATAGGTTATCTGGGTAGTAGGTTGGCCAGTTATCCATCTCTTCAAAGAGGGCTTCTTGGCTAGTACCTCCAAAGAAGATATGGAAATGTTCTGCCTTAACTGGGGCGATATTGTGGTCACTAAACTGAACATACTTGAACTGTCCAGCATCCGCATCTGTCGCTTCAAAGAGGAAGCGCACACCACGATTGCCTTTCTTATAAGTCAAAATTTTCTTGCCGACATACTTGTAGGTGAATTTCTTGCTTTGGCCACCTTGAACAAATTCCATAGTATTATCCGTAATGTTGATCTTAGTCACATCTGTCTGATAGCCTTTTCTATAGTAGGCCTTGTACTCATCCTTTGTCATCTTGCCAGTCAACTTAGCCTTGTAGTCAAAGACTTGATCAAAAGTTCCATCCTCAAGGAAAGGATAGACAGACTGCCAGTTACCAGTATAGTCACTTAAGGTGCGGTCTTTGACATCTGCATCCTCAAAGTAACCATTGTGAACTGTCTTGGTGTTTTCTTCCTTTTCTGGCTCGATTTCCGGTCCTTCTTGATCTGTTGTCTGCTTCAAAGCCTTGAGGTTTTTCTCCATGATAGAGATATAGTCCTCACCAGCCTTGGTTGCTTCTTCTGTCAGACTCTCTAGCGGATTGAGCACATCTAGTTTGACGCCCGTTTCTTTTGAGAGGGTATTGGCGAGGGCTTGTGAGGCATTTTCTTCAAAGTAGATATAAGAAATCTTATTTTTCTTGATATACTCTGCCAATTCTGCTAAACGTGCTGCCGATGGTTCTGCATCTGGTGAGAGACCTGAGATGGATACTTGCTTGAGACCGTAGTCCAAGGCAAGGTAGTTAAAAGCAGCGTGCTGGGTCACAAAGCTCTTTTGTTTGGCTTGAGAGAGACCAGCTGTGTAGGCCTTATCCAAGGCTTGCAATTTTTCAATATAGGCAGCCGCATTCTTCTCAAAAGTCTCTTTTTTATCAGGATAATCTGCTGACAAGCTGTCACGGATATGCTCTACCAGTTTGATGGCGCGTGCTGGTGAAAGCCAAACGTGGGGATCGTAGTCGTGATGGTGACCCTCACCGCCATGATCATGCCCTTCCTCTTCTTCCTCACCACCTGGCAAGAGGAGCATATCACCTGTCGCCTTGATGGTTTTCACCTTTTTCTTATCCAAGGATTCTAGCAATTTAGGAACCCAAGTTTCCATGTTTTCATTTTCATAGACAAAGGTATCTGCATCTTGGATTTTAGCAACTGCCTTGGCAGACGGTTCGTATTCATGGGGTTCTGTACCAGCACCGATTAGAAGTTCTACATTAGCAGTATCTCCTGCGACTTGTTTGGTAAATTCGTAGACAGGGTAAAAGGTTGTCACGATATTTAGCTTCCCATCTGCCTGCTTTTGATTGGAACAAGCCACTAAAAACAAGGCACATAGGCTAGCCAGTAGTAAGCTAATTTTTTTCATTTCATTCTCCTATTTGATAAAGCGTTTCAGTAGACTGACTAACAAAAAGACAGCTACAAAGATAATGGTGATACTAGCGCTGGCAGGTGTTTCTGCGTAGTAGGAAATGTAGAGTCCTGCCACCATTCCCAAAAAACCAATAGCGCTGGCTAGTAACATAACGGATTTAAAGTTTTTCCCCAAACGAAGGGCAATGCTAGCCGGCAAGACCATAATAGTCGACACCAAAAGGGCTCCTGCCGCTGGTATCATAAGGGCAATCGCCACCCCTGTCACCATGTTAAAGAGGATGGACATAGTACGAACTGGCAAGCCATCCACAAAGGCCGTGTCCTCATCAAAGGTCAGGATATACATTGGTCGCAAGAATAAGAAAGTCAAGAGTAGGACGACCGCCGCAATGGCAAAGAGGAAAATCACCTGCTCCTGGCTAATGGTCACAATCGAACCAAAGAGATATTGGTCCAAACTCATGGAACTCGAACTTTTCCCCTTACTCATCACGATAAGGGAGACTGCAAGCCCTGTAGACATGAGGATGGCAGTTCCTATTTCCATAAAGTTCTTATAGACTGTCCGGAGATACTCTAGAAAGACCGCAGCGATCAAGACGATAGCAATGGTTGAAATAGTTGGAGAAATCCCCAAAACCAGACCAAAGGCTACCCCTGATAGAGAAACGTGACTGAGTGTATCACTCATGAGACTCTGACGACGCAAGATAAGGAAGGTTCCAAGAACTGGAGAAAAGAGACTCATGGCAATGACCGCCAAGAAGGCACGCTGCATGAAGTCATAGGATAACAAACTAAGCATGTTCCACCTCCTGGTCGCTTTCGTGAACGTTGAAACAACGCCATGGCGAGTCTTGGTTACGGACTAGATGAATATTGCGATCCGCATAGGCCTTGACCTCCTCAGGGTCATGGGTAATCATCAAAACGGCCTTGCCATGATGGTGGGCACTGTGGTGCATGAGTTCGTAAAATTCATTTTTGCTTCCAGCATCCATCCCTGTCGTCGGCTCATCCAGGACAAAGATATCCGGGTCAGAAGCAAACATCCGCGCAATCACTGCTCGTTGCTTTTGCCCTCCAGAGAGGGAGCCAATTCGTTTATCACGGTGTTCCCACATACCAACTGAGTCTAGACTGGCCTTGATATGCTCCTCATCATGGGCGTTCAAGCGACGGAACCAACCCTTTCGCGGATAGCGACCCGACTTGACAAATTCATAAACTGTACTTGGAAATCCTGCATTAAAACTAGCAATTTGCTGGGGAAGATAGGCTATCCTAAGCTTTTTCCCATGAGTATTTGTCTTTGAGATGGTTACCTTGCCAAATCTTGGCTGCAAGATGCCTAGACTAGCCTTGATCAGCGTCGTCTTGGCAGCTCCATTTTCACCAGTCAGGGTGACAAACTCCCCACTATCAACACTGTAGTTGATGTGCTCGAGGACAGGTTCCTTGTCATAATAGAAAGACAAGTCCTCTACTGTAATATACCGCATTATTTGATTTCTCCTACTAAAGCAGTTAAAAACCGCTGGATGACTTCTTGTTCATTTGGAGTAAACTGATTTGCTACTTGTTCATAGGCTGAGAGCGTGTGCTCATGGTGGTGGTGGTGTTCCGCCGCTACTGGTCGAGCCAAATCAGTCAACTGATAAAAAATCACGCGCGCATCCTTTGGATCTCTGGATGTCTCTAACATTCCCTCTTTTACCAAAGACTTGATAGCCTTGGTCACTGCCGCCTGACTGACATTGAGGCGACGGGCCAACTCCGAGTTGGTTAGGGATTCTTCTGATAAGAGCATGAGGATGTGTTCCTGAGTATTGGTCAAGGCAACGTCACTTGTGCAATGCCCAATCAGAATTTCATGCTGGTTCTCAGATCTCAAAATCACCTCGTTTAAAAAGTTATCGATTTCCTGTGCAAGCTGTCTCATGTGTTACTCCTTCCCTAGCTATCTTTTTTGTAAAAAACATAGATAGTCGCCGATTCTTTACTGGTTAATTATATCACAAATCAAAAAAGAGTCAAGGGAGAAAGGCGTAAAAACGTTTCCCTAGACTCTTCTAGATGTAAAATTTAACCTATTTTTGCTTTGGTTTTCGACTCGATAAGATACCTGCCAAACCAGCTACCATTCCCATCAAGAGCAAGAAGATGGACTGTTCACTTCCTGTATTTGGGAGAGCTTTTTCTGAGACAACTGCCTTCTTGCTAAATTGACCTGCCACCTCATAAGTCAATGGCACATTCGTAGTCGCATCGTTAGCAGCCGCATTCGTTTGAGGCGTTTCTACCGGCAGACTAAAGATTGTAGAATCCACAGAAATCGTCCGCGAGTTTGGATTGATCTTTTCATACTGGGTCAAATCAGCTGTTTTCAGATACTCTTCAAAGGCTGCATCCATAGAAGGACCTTCTTCTCGTGCACCACCTAACATCGTGTAGCCATCACCACCCGCAGCTAGGAAATCATTGGTTGCAAGATAGTAGGTTTTTGCGAGGTCTAGGAGATCATAACGACCAGTTGTGCGGTTTTTGACCTGGATGGCCAAGATACGTTTACCTGATGGTAGGTTGGTATCATAGTAGACCTTCACACCTGAAACTTGCAAGAAGCCACCACTTGGCTCTAACAATGGTTGGCCGTTCTCATCCAAGACCTTCTTGCCATCCTTATCGACCTGCAAGATAGATCCGAGTGACTTTTCAAACATATCCAACACTTGTTGCCCAGTCACTTGGATTTGTGAGATGGTATTTCCAAATGGAAGAACGGCAATGACATTGCCTTTCGTAATCGGTTTGCCTTTTGCAATAGTTTCACGCAAGCCACCACCATTTGTCACAGCGATGTCAGTCGGATGGCTAAATCCTGTCTGACCATACTGATAGAGAGAATCTGCTACAACGTTTCCGAGGTTGGTTTCACGAACCCGAACGTTTTCACGATCTCCATTGAGTTCTACAGGGCTGTTTGAAACGACTTCAACAGCATTTTCAGCATCGTATTTTTGTTTAATATCTTTGACTAGTTTTTCAACTGTTGGATTAGCTGGTAATTTTTTAGCATCAGCAGCCGCAATCTGAGTTGGATTGCCCAAAAGCTGACGTGATTTGTAGGTGATTTTCCCTACATTATGAAGGTAGCTTCCTGTCTGGTTATAGGTAACATTGTCTCCATAAGTCGTTGATTCTACTGTATGAGAGTGACCGTCGATTACTGTTACGCGTTTCCCTTTCAAACGAGGATTTTTAGACAAGGCTTCTGCCAAAGTTGAACCACGCCATTCTACTGGGGTTGTGGTATCCACACCCAAGTGAGCCAGCACAACATAGTTTTTGTAGTCCTTACCTTCTGCACGAACCTTGGCTTGAACTTCTTCGATAACCTTATTGACTTCAGAGATTGGATCTGTAAAAGTTACCCCTTTGACATTTTTAGGGTGAGTTTTGGTAGCTGTTTCAGGTGTTGTCACGCCGATTACAACAAACTCATCACCTTCCACAGTCTTATCTTTATCAACGATTGTAGAAGCTTCAAAGAGACGAGCACCATTGACATAGGTATTTGAACTAAGTAATGGGAATTTCAAGATTTCCTTGTATTTCTTAGCTTCGTCTAAACCAAAGTCAAACTCATGATTTCCTACTGCCATGGCATCATACTGCATCTTATTAAGAATTTCAGCGCGTGCTTCACCCTTTGTAGAGTTGGAAATCGGTAAACCTTGGAAGGCGTCTCCCGCATCTACGACGAGAGTCGTTTGATTTGATTTCGCGCGTTCCTGCTCAATGACAGTCGCTAACTTGGCATCTCCAATTACTCCCTTTTCCTCTACAATACGACCATGGACATCATTGGTGTGTAAGATAACGGTGTCCTTCTCTTCGCCTTTAGTAGATTCAGCAGGAGCTGACGGAGTTTCTGCAGGTGCAACCGCTTCTGAAGTTGCTGAAGTTTCCGGTACCGCAGGGCTCTCAACAGGAGCTGGAGTCGCCGACGTAGCTGGAGTCGCTACAACAGCTGAACTTTCTGCAGGAGTTGTTGCTTCTTCAGCATAGACTTGTCCAGCTAAGAAGGCTGGAGCTAACAGGGCTGTCGACAAGACAGGTAACAAAGAACGTTTGTTCATTTTGAAATCCTTTTCTTTTTCTCTTTTATATTATACGCTATTTCTAAAAATTTTGAAACTTTTGACCTATTTGCATCTAAAACATTCGCTATTTAAACGATAAATTGCAAGAATAAGTGCAACATTTACTTGAACTCATCCACTAGAGCTTCA
>ERZ772945.1884-NODE-1884-length-13920-cov-38.628345_pt1 | contig 13920 bp, 10 predicted proteins | sample MGYA00511681_ERZ772945 | MGnify/ENA primary metagenome ERZ772945 (study PRJEB29015, sample SAMEA2737943) | human oral metagenome | biome: human oral; feature: human-associated habitat; material: dental | place: China | collected 2143 ... | reverse complement strand
GGCCGGTCGCGCCGGTCAGCTGCCCGGCGGCGTCGTAGGTGAACGACGTCGTGGCGTCCGCCTCGCTGCGCCGCGTCATGCGCCCCAGCGCGTCCCACGAGTAGGACCTGCGCCCGTCGGGGCCGGTCGCGCCGGTCAGCTGCCCGGCGGCGTCGTAGGTGAACGACGTCGTGGCCCCGTCCACCGTGCGCGAGACGATCCGCCCGTCGGCGTCGCGGGCGAAGTCCACCACGCTCCGCCGGCCCGAGCGGTGGGTGACCTGCCGGACCAGGAAGCCGTTCTCCCACTGCCAGGCGATGTGCACCCCGTCGCCGACGGCGCACACGGCGCGCCCCAGCAGGTCGCGCTCGACGCTCACGCGCCCCACCCCGTCGCGGGTGAAGGCGCACACCCGCCCCTCGCGGTCGTACTCGTAGGCGGTGGCCTCGCCGTCGGGGCGCACCATGCGCACCACGCGGCCGTCCGCGTCGTAGTCGTAGGTGGTGTGCAGGGAGCCCTGACGCGCCCGGGTCATCTCCCCGCGCCAGTTCCACCACCACTGCCAGGACTGCGCCGACCCGTCCGGATCGTGCTCGTCGCCCCCGACGTAGTCGGTGACCTCCAGGCTGGCCCGGGCCTCGTCGAGGGCGTAGGCGCGCCGCAGCCGCCCGTCGAGCCGCTCGGCGGTCAGCCGGCCCGAGCGGTCGTAGGACAGCGTCCGCTCCCTCCCGGCGGCGTCCAGCGTGCGAATCGGGCGCCCGGCCCCGTCGTAGAAGTAGCGCGTGGTGCGCCCCAGCGGGTCCGTCAGCGACGACACCCGCCCCATCCGGTCGAAGGTCCGCGAGGTCACCCCGCCCGCCGGGTCGATCGTGCGCACCGGCCGCCCGCACTCGTCGTAGACGAAACGGGTGACCCCGCCCAGCGCGTTGGTGACCGCCACGATCTGCCCGGCGGCGTCGTAGGCGTACCTGCGCAGCCCGTAGTAGGGGTCGCGCACCCGCACCACGCGCCCGCACCGGTCGTAGCCCAGGGTCGTGGTCCCCGCCCCGGGCTCGACCCGGCGCACCGGCCGCCCGCACCGGTCGTGCTCGGTGACCACCACCTCGCCGGTCGGCCAGGTCTCGGTGGCGATATTGCCGTCGGCGTCGTAGCCGATCTCGTAGCGGGCCCCGCCGGTGGACACCGACGCGCACCAGCGCCCGGCCCCGTCGTACTCGTAGGTGTAGGACGCCCCCGACGCCATGGTCACCCGCACCACGCGCCCGGCGGCGTCGCGCTCGAAGAGGGTCGTCCCGCCGTCGGGGTCCGCCGACTCGATCACCCGCCCGCACCGGTCGTAGCGGTAGGTCATCTCCGCCCCGTCCGGGCCGGCCTGCGCGATGAGCCTGCCCAGCGGGTCGTGCTCGCTCCTCCAGGTCGCCGCGCCGTCGGTGAGCGACTCGCCGAACCCGGCCGTGCCGATCCTCGCCTCGCGGCGCACCCCGGTGGGGTCGACCCCGGCGGTCACGTGCCCGACGGCGTCGTGCTCCAGCGACCACGTGGCCCCCGAGGCGTCGGCGACCCGGGTCAGGCGGGACAGGGCGTCATGAACGAACTCCCAGCTGCTGCCGTCGGGCAGGCGCAGGGCCGCCAGGTTGCCCAGGTCGTCGAACTCCTTGGTCAGGCGCCGCCCCAGGGCGTCGATGCTGCCCGCATCCCGCCCGGCCTCGTCGCGCACCACCTCGACCCGGTTCCCCAGCGGGTCGACGGCGGCCAGCAGGCGGCCCGCCGCCGAGTACTCGTACCCCCACACCGCCCCGTCCGGGTCGATGCGGCCCGTGCACGCCCCGCGCGAGTCGTAGACGTAGCGGGTCACCCGCCCCGCCGGGGAGATCGACGCCGTCACCCGCCCGGCCCCGTCGCGCTCCAGGCGGGCCCGCTCGCCCGCCCCGTTGGTCACCGCCACCACGTCGCCGAAGGCGTCGTAGTCCAGCGCGGTGCACCGCCCCGTGGGGTCCGTCACGCGCGTGAGCAGGCCGTCCTCCCACACCGCGGCCGTGACCCCGCCCTCCGGGTCGACGATCCGGCTCGGGTGGCGGTCGGCGCCCTCGTAGGCGAAACGGGTGACGCACTCGGGCCCGTCACCGGGGGTCGCGCGCACCTCCACGACGCGGTCCGACTCGTCCCACACCACCGACGAGCGCACGCCCGCCCCCGTCAGCTCCTCGACCAGGCGGCCGCGCCCGTCGAAGACGCGCACGGTGCGCGCCCCGTCGCGGTCGGCGGCCATGACCTGGTTGCCCCACCGGTCCCAGGCGGCCGACTGCCGGTTGCCCGCGGCGTCGACCACGCCGATCAGGCGGCCGCGCGAGTCGTAGATCCACGTATTGGCGCGCCCCCCGTCGGCGTCGGCGACCTGCGTGACCAGGCCCGGCAGGTAGGAGTAGCGGGTCACCCGCCCGTCGGCCGAGCGCTGGGTGAGCACCCGCCCGGCCTCGTCGTAGACGTTGTCCGCCTCCACCACGCCGTCGGCGTCCACGACCCGGCCCAGGCGCCCCGAGTCCTCGTCCCACTCGTAGCCCCGCCCGCCCGAGTCGCCGCCCGCCGCGCCCACCAGCCGGCCGGCGCCGTCGTAGGAGTAGACCACCTCGCGCCCGTCCGAGGCCCGCGCCGCCACCACGCGGCCGGTCTCCTCGTCCCAGGTCAGACACACGCTCCGGCCGCGCTCGTGATCCACGCGCACCACCCGCCCGCCGCTCCTGACGTAGGACACGGCCGTGCCCGCGCCGCGCGAACCGGACACCGGGGCGCCCGCGGCGGTGAACACCCACCGGCCCCCGTCGTTGTCGCCGACCACCAGCCGCCCGCCGGCGGGGTCCCCGGCCCCGGCGCCCTCGGCGGTCAGCCACAGGTTCGCGCCCACGGCCCGCCCCCAGCCGTCCCCCAGGCGCGGGAAGATCACGTGCGCGCCGTCGTCGCGCACCCACACCGCCGCCTCATCGCCCAGCTCCAGGCGCGCGTCGAGCGCGCTGGACCACCCCGGCCCGAACGCGCCCGCCTCCTCCGAGGAGGAGTTGTACACGCGGATCAGCGCCAGGGCCCCGCACCCCCCGGCGAACGCCAGATCGATCTCCGGCTCCATGAAATTGCCGGTCAGCGTATTGACCGGGTCGTCGGCGTACCCGGTCGTGACCTGACCGCCCTGGACGCTGGCCGGCTCGATCGTGATCTGCGTGCGCGACACGCTCACCCCCGCCGCCTCCAGACACGCCTGGAGCGCGGCGTCGGAGACCGTGGAGATGCCGTCCTCGCCGCCCACGGCCTCGAAGGCCGCCGCCACCGTATTGGCCCACGTCACATCATTGCCGTTATTGGTCAGGTACGTGTCATAGGCGGTGAACACGCCCGAGGCGCTCACCCCGCCCCACTTGCACGAGGCCGTGAAGGTCTCGTACTTGCCCCGCAGGGACGCCGGCTGCCCGCTCAGCGCGTCGTTGAGCGTCTGCGAGGTGGAGGCGAAGGACCGCAGATCCGCGGGCGCCGCCGAGCTCGTGCCCGCCGTCGAGCCCGTCTCCGACCCCGGCGCGGGCGTCTCCCGCTTGCCCGTCACCGGCTGGGGCACGCTCACCGGCAGCGGCTTGGCCTCCGGGCCGATCGGCACGGGATCCTCGCCGAAGATCGCGTCCCACGTCTTCTCCGCCCAGTTGCGGTTGTCGTGATCCCGCTTCCACTTCCGCCCCGTCTCGCGGCGCGCCTGCTCCTTGCGGGCCTCCTCCGTCAGCGCGTCGACCTTCGTCGCCACATCCCGCAGCGCCGTGACCAGATTCGTCGCATCCGCCGCCTGCACGCTCGCATTGTCGGAGAACAACCGCGAAAAACGCCCCTTGAAATGCGTCTTCGCCGTCGACACCGCCGACGAGCGCGACCCCGCCTGGCCCTCGATCAGCGACGCGCTCGCACGGCACGCCGCCGACAGCGCATTCGCATCACCGGCGCTGTAGGCCACATCCTCATCAATGCCGACCAGCGGGCCGACCTGATCCGAACCCAGGGGCACAGTCAACTCCATTCGGCAGGGACGCCATCGGACGCCGCCCACCGTAGCACCCCCGCCCCGCCCGCACCCAGCGCCCCGCGCGGTGAGCGCCCCCACCCCGGAGGCCGGAAACGGGCCCGGCGGCGCGCTCAGGGCCGCGGGCGCACCCGGGAGGCCTCCCGCCACAGCGCCTCGAACAGGCGCGGCCCGATCGCGACCCCGTTGAACTCCGGACTCCGATTGATGGCGTCCAGGTCCGGCGACGGGAGCTCCGCAAGGGCGGAGCCGCCGGATTCGTCCCGGCCCGAGGCCAGGCCGACCGAACCGCCGGGGAACACCTCGATCTTGCGCACCTCCCACCCGTCGTCGGTCAGCTCCTGGATGATGGCGACGGGCTCGGAGTCGAATTCGTGCAGCCACTCGACGAACTGGTATCTCATCCCGGCCCTCCCCGGTTCCCGCAGAGCATCCCGCACGAGGCGGCCCGGCACCCGGAAGACCGCCGGGGGCGTCCTCGCTCGCCGCGGCACCGCAGATGCCCCGGGGGGCGGGCCCGCGGGGGCGAGCCGCCGGGGGCGAGCCGTCAGCGGGCGCAACATCGCCGAGAACGCTACCACGAGCCCGCGGAAGGGCCCGCCGGAGGGAAACCGCCCTTACACTCGTGATGAGGCAGAAGCGAAGGAGCGGACATGCCCTTGTCCCGGTGGGCTCAGCGGTCGGCCCGCGTCGTCGCACTCGGCGCGGCGGCGCTCGGACTCGGCCCGCGGACCCGTCCGCCCGCGCCCGTCCCACTCGCCGCCGCCCCGGCCGCGGGCGAGGGCGCCGAGGTGGCCTGCCAACCCTTTGGCGGGCGCGCCGCCGTCGTGGGCGCCAGCGTCCATGTCATCTACGAGGCCGGCGGCGCCGGCTGACATCGTCGCCACGAGGGCCGCCACCGCCACGCGGCTGGAGCCGGGCGCGGACGGGCCGGCCGCGCAACTCCCCACCCGTGCACCGGCGGCGACCGCGCCCACCGCCACGCCGATGCCCCCGCGCAGACTCACGGTGCGCCCGCGGAAATTGGTGCGCTCCAGCCGCCCGCGCAGCCTCTCGAAGGACCTCAATCCGGTCGACCAGGATAAGGTCGCACCCAGCGCGCCAAGGGCGACACCGCCCGGCGAGCGGTCCGGCGCGGTTGTGAGGGCGCCAACGCGCCCGGGCGCGCGGCTGTCGGGCTTCATGAATGTCACGGGCTCAGCGTATCGGGAAGACCGCGATATCCCGATTCCGAGGACCTTCCACCACCTACCAGCCCGAGGATGAGCGGAGTACTGCTCCACCGGCGCTGCGAGGACCTCGGCTCGCCTCCACGACGGCGAACCCCGACCCGCCTCACCTCGGTATCGGCGGCACGACCGCATCCGCCCCCTTGTCGAAGCCGTAATCACCCTTGGCTCCCGAAGCCGTGGAGGCCAGGGCCAGCGGTGTGGAGACCGCGGCCGCCGCCTGCCCCACCGAGTCGATCGTGGTGACAGGGGCCTTGTCGGCGCGCAGGGCGGCAACGACGTCGGTCTCCGCGTCGGCCGCGCCGACGACGACCGTCGAGGCGGCCGACGCGGTCCCCGTCAGGGCATCCACCCAGGAGGCCGCACTCTGCGCGGGTGAGGCGGAGGCGTCGACGTCGTCCCTGGATTCCGCAGTCGCACCGGTGCCGCGCGGGCCGATGACGACGATCATGTCCGCCGGACCGTCGGGCTTGGCGTCGACGGAGACCAGCGGGGTCTCAGTCGCGGTCAACAGATCCATCAGTGTTCTGGCGCTGTCCGAGCCGCTGGTCAGCGCCGTGCCCAGTCCCTGGCCGAGCACCTTATTAGCATTGGAGGAGGCCTCCGAGTCGAGGTAGCCGGCCAGCTGTTCCGAGTAGGTCTGCCGGAAGGCGTCCCGCGAGGCATCGCTCCATACGTCCGTCAGGCTCACGCGTCCGGTGACCGTCCCGCCGGCCGTCTGAATCTGAGCGGCGACGGCATCGAGGTCGTCGTCCTCCGCATCGGGCATGAGCACCAGGGCGGCCTTCTTGCCGTCGAGAACGCCCGGCAGGTAGGCGCCGGCCGCGGCGGTGATGTAAGCGTCGCGATCATTGACGGCGGCCGCGGTCTGCTCGAGCTGGACCTGGGTCTCGTTGCGGTTCTCCCGCAGAGAGGTGACCTGGTCGTTCAGCGCCGTGCCCAAGGAGTTCTGCAGCGGGCCCGCTCCGAGCACGATTCCGATGGCCAGTGCCAGGAAGACGGAGATGAGCGAGACCAGGTGGTAGCGGAAGTCGATCATGGCGGTCCTGTCCTTGCTCAGACGGAGGGGGTGCTCGGGGCCAGGCCCACGAGCGAGCGGAAGAAGTTGACGACGTCGTCCCACACGGCGCCGGACAGGCCCAGGAAGGTCTGCCCGCCGGGGGTGGAGGCGAGGGCGGCGAACAGGGCGACGAGCCCGGCCAGTGCCAGCAGGCTCAGCTGCCAGCCGGAGATGCGGGCCCGGTACAGGCGCGAAACACCCTTGGCGTCGATCAAACGGCCACCGACCTTCAGGCGGGTCAGGAACGTCGATGACATCCCCTCGCGCCCTTTGTCGAGGAACTCCAGGAGCGTGACGTGCGTGCCGACCGCCACGATGAGCTCGGCACCGGTCTCGTCGGCCATGAGCATAGCAATATCCTCACTGGTGCCGGTGGCTGCGAAGACCTCGTGGTCCACTGCGAGTTCCTCAACACGCGCCAGACCGGGCGCCCGGCCATCGCGGTAGGCGTGAACGACGATCTCAGCTCCGCACCCCAGGGCCTTGTCGGACACGGAGTCCATGTCGCCGACGATCATGTCCGGCTTGAGTCCCGCCTCCAGGACGGCGTCGGCTCCGCCGTCGACACCGATGATCACCGGCTTGTACTCACGGATGTAGGGGCGCAGGGCCTTGAGGTCCTCCTTGTAGGAGTAGCCGCGCACAACGATCAGGACATGGCGCCCGCTCATCTGCGTGCGTATCTCGGGCACGCCCACGCCGTTGAGCAGGAGGTCGCGCTCTCCGCGCAAGTAATCCATGGTGTTAGCGGCGAAGGCCTCGAGCTGGACCGACAGGCCCTCGCGGGCCGCGTCCATCGCGGCCTCGATCGTCCGCCGGGTCTGCAGCACGCCTTCGGCGAGAACCCCGCTCTCCCCGGCCACGCGTACCTTCGCCGCCCCGTCTCCCTCGCCGTCGATGTCGACCTCGACGTGCTGGCCCTCGTGCAGTCGCATGATGTCAGGGCCGAGGTCGTCGATGAGCGGGACGTCGGCATCCAGAAGGATGCCCGGGCCGAGGTTGGGGTAACGGCCCGAGACCGACGGCGCCGCGTTGAGGACCGCCGCGGGGCGGGCCTCAACGAGGGCTTCGGCCGCCACCCGGTCGAGGTCCGTATGATCGATGACGGCGATCTCACCCGCCTGAAGGCGCTTGGTGAGTTTCTTCGTGCGCGCGTCGACGCGTACCGCCCCGCTCGGACGATCCGGGTCCGACGGCGCCGGCCTGTGCAACGGGTTCCTCACGTCGGGGATTGTGCCACGCGGGCTTCATCGAGGAGTTCCGTCGCATGTCGGAGAGCGGCCCGCGAGTTCTCGTGGCCGGAGAGCATGCGAGCCAGCTCGGTGACGCGCTCGGCCCCCGCCACCCGCACGACCCGGGTGCGGGCGGTCTGCGCGGCGGCATCCGACGCCGCGCAATCCGACGCCGTGGTGCGGGGTGTTTCCTTGATGACGACGAGCTGCGTGTGGGCCCAGGCGGCGACCTGCGCGAGATGAGTGACCACCACCACCTGGTGACGACGTGCCAGGCGTGCGAGTCTGCGGCCGATCTCACGCGCGGCGCGTCCTCCGACACCCGCATCGATCTCGTCGAAGACGAAGGTGCGCTGGTGCTCCGCGGGGCCGGTTCGGTCCGGAGCCCCGGCCGGATCCGCGTTCGTCGCGGCATCGGCGGCTGCTCGGGGGGCGTCGGCGGCGTCCGCCAGGACGACCTCCAGGGCCAGCATGATGCGGGACAGCTCACCGCCCGAGGCTCCCTTGCCCAAAGGCAGGGCGGGGGCGCCCGGGTGGGGCGCCAGCAGCAGTGCGACGTTCTCGGAGCCCGTGGGGCCGGGCTCGTCGAGCGCCTCGAGCTCGACGACCAGCCGCGCCCCCTTCATCTGCAGACCGTCGAGCTCAGCGGTCACGGCCGTCTCGAGCCGCTGGGCGAGCGCGCGGCGGGCGGCGCTCAGCTCGCCGGCGGCCTCGTCCAAATCGGCCTGAGCGTCGACCAGCGCCTGCTCAAGGGCCGCGGCGCCGCCGGCGGACCCGTCGATCTCAGCCAGACGTTCGGCGGCGGCTCGCCCCCAGGCCAGGAGAGCGTCGACGTCGTCCAGTTCGACGTCCGCACCACCGATCTCGCGGCAGGCCCCGGCCAACTCGCCGCGCCGATCCTGGATCCAGGCGAGCCGGGCCGGGTCGGCGTCCAGACGGGTCAGGTACTCCCCCAGGTCGGCGGCGACGTCGGCGGCCAGGATGCCGAGCTGACGGGTGCGCTCGGCGAGCTCGGCCAGGGCGTCATCGAGCCCCTGCGCCCCGGTCAGGGCGCGCTGCGCGCAGGCGAGAAGAGCGGCCACGTCAGCCTGCTCCCCGGCCGCGGCATCCTCCTGGCCGACCAGGGCCGCGTGTGCGGCCCCCACCGCCAGACGCAGATCCTCGGCATGGTCCAGGCGCTCGGCCTCGATGGTGAGCGCATGGTCCTCACCGGAATCGGGGGCCACCTCCGCCAGCATCTCAAGCCATCCTCGCAGACGATCGGCCTCCTCCCGGCGGGCCCGCGCCTCGGCGCGCCACCGTCCCAGCGCCTCGGCGGCCTGCGAACGGGCCCGGTAGGCGCGCGCGTAGCGTCGGCACACGGCCGCGTGCTCGGGGCCCCCCAGGTTGTCCAGAGCGGAGCGCTGCGCGGACGCGCTGCGCAGACGCAGTTGGTCGGACTGCCCGTGGACCGACACGAGGTGCGACCCGACGTCGGCGAGTACGGAGGAGGGGACGGCGCGACCACCCAAGTGCGCTCGGGAGCGCCCGGCGGCCGGAACCGTTCGGGAGGCCAGCAGAAGATCGTCGTCGAACTCGGCGCCGGCCTGTCTCGCCCGCTCGGCGGCCCGGGAGCCCGGATCCAGCGCGAATGCCCCCTCGACCAGAGCCCGCTCGGCACCGGCACGCACGACAGAGGCCTCCGCCCGCCGCCCCAGAAGAAGACCCAACGACGTCAGCACCATGGTCTTGCCCGCGCCGGTTTCGCCTGTCAGTGCGGTCAGGCCGGGGCTCAGCAGGAGGTCCGCCGTCTCGATGACGCCGAGGCCCTCGATGTGGAGCGACTCGATCATGCGATCCCGCCCGGGTCGTCGCTTGTGGCGCGCCAGCCCTCGACCGGCAGGTCGAACTTGCGGACGAGCCGGGTGGCGAAGGGCGCGTCGTTCAGCCGCGCCAGGCGCACGGGCCGATCCGCCCGCATGACGCGGATGCGCGAGCCGGCGGGCGCATCCAGACTCCGTCGCCCGTCGCACCAAACCTCGGCACCGCCCAGGCCTGCATGCTGGATGACGACCTCCATGCACGACTCAGGGCCCAGAACGAGGGGCCGGGTGAACAGAGCGTGGGCGACCAGGGGAACGAGCAGGAGCGCCTCGACCTCGGGCCACACGACGGGGCCGCCTCCGGAGTACGCGTAGGCGGTCGAGCCGGTAGGCGTGGCCATGACCAGACCGTCGCAGCCGAAGGAGGAGACCGCCTGGCCGTCCACGCCGATGGCGACTTCGAGCATGCGGGCCCGATCGCACTTCTCCAGGGCGGCCTCGTTCAGCGCCCAGCCGTGCGTGACGCCCCCGTCGGGGGCGGTGACCTCGACGTCGATGGTCATCCGGGTCTCCACCGTGTAGCGGCCGTTGACGAGATCGGCGACGACTCCCTCGACCGCGTCCGGGTCGGCCTCGGCCAGGAAGCCGACGTGCCCCGTATTGACGCCCACCAGGGGAACGTCGCGCTGGCGGGCGATCTCCGAGGCGCGCAGGATCGTCCCGTCACCGCCCAGGACGAGAACGAGGTCGACTCGGCCGCCGAAGGCCGGGTCGACGGCCTGCACGCCGTGGGCGCGCAAGGCGGCCTTGGCCCGCATGACGGCAGTGGCGGTCGGTGCGGCCTTGCGGTGCGGAGGAATCGGCGCGTCACCGCGATCCCTCTCGAGCACCATGACCCGATGCAGAGCTCGACGGCCGACGCCCGGCTGCGGGCCGGCGCCGCAGGTCGCGGGGGATGGAAGGGCGGCGTTCACGGGCGTTCTCCTTCCGCGCGGCGACCGGCGGGGCCGTCGGCGACGGCCCGTCGAACCTCATCGCTCAGCGCCCGGCCGGTCAGGTCGGCGGAAGCTCCAGCCCGTCCTGCATGCAGATTGATGAAGTACTCCACGTTGCCCGCCGGGCCGGGCAGAGGCGAGGCGGTCACCGCGTCGACTCCGGCACCCAGCTCATGCGCGCGGCCGAGCACGGTCAGGACGGCCTTGACGTGCAGCCCGGGATCTCGTACCACTCCCCCGTGGCCCAGGCGCTTCCGGCCGACTTCGAACTGGGGTTTGACCATGAGCAGGAGATCGGCGTCCCGGGCGGCGCAGGCGAGCAGCGGGGCCAGGACGAGAGTCAAGGAGATGAAGGACAGGTCGCCGACGACGAGCCCCGGCGCGGGAGCGACGTCCAGCGGGTCGAGTGCGCGCACATTCGTGCGATCCAGGACTGTGACTCGCTCGTCGGACTGCAGGGACCAGGCCAGCTGACCGTAGCCGACGTCGACCGACGTCACGTGGGCGGCACCGCGCCGCAGCAGCACGTCGGTGAACCCCCCTGTGGAGGCCCCGGCGTCCAGGCACCGGCGTTCGGCCACCTGCGGCGCCAGCCCCCGGGCCCCGAGGGAATCGAGGGCGCCGACGAGCTTGCGGGCGCCGCGCGAGACGTAATCATCCCCTCTCGGCGCAACGACCTCGAGCGCCTGAGCCGGATCGACCTGACGAGCGGGTTTGACCACGACGGCCCCGTCGAGCGTGACATGACCGTCGGCGACGAGGCGGGCGGCATGGGTGCGCGAACGCGCGAGCCCGCGTCGGACGAGCTCGGAGTCGAGGCGGATGAGTCGTGCCATGCGATGACGGTGTCTGTTCTGGGTTCCTCAGGTGCTGCTTATGTGCTGTCGGACGCGTCGAGCCGGCGGCCCGTCAGTCCTCGGCGTCCCGGAGTTCGGAGGAGAGGGTCTCATGGATCGCCGCCAGGATGGCGGCACGTTCCTCCAGCGGCGCGGCGCCCGCCTTCCGAATCCTGTCGGACAGGTCGGGAAGCCGCTCCACACGGGTTTCGACGGCATCGACCCGGTCGGTCCGCGAGGGGGCCGGAACGGGAGCGGAGTCGGACGGGTCGTCGGACGTCACAGGCGGTCGGGCTCAAGCGCGCACGCGCAGATCGGGAACGGTGGGAGCGCGGTTCCCGCCGTGCTCATCCAGGTACTCCCATACGGCGCCGGCCATGGCCCGATAGGTGTCGAGTGTGATCTCGACCTCCTGCCCGGTCAGGGGGCCCGCGCCATCCAGGACGACGGCGTCATCGTGAACGCGGCAGTGCGCCGAGCCCGCGGTCCACCAGCCGGCGTCCGCGCCGCTCCTCACACGCACGGGGGCCGGATGAGGTTCGAGCAGACCGCGCAGGTCCGTGTGGAGGTAGGCGGGGCGCTCCTCGGGCCTGGCCAGGACGACGTCACGAGCGGTGCTGACACCGGTGAGCACGTGCAGTCCGGGAATGCCAGCTGCGCGGGCACCCACGTGGTCGGTGTTGAGCCGGTCCCCGACGGCCAGCGGCCTGGTGCCCCCGGCGCGGGCGAGAGCCCGCTCGTAGATGCCGGGGAAGGGCTTGCCGCCCGCCAGGGGCTCGCGGCCGGAGGCATTGACGATGGCGGCTACGAGACTCCCGTTGCCCAGTGCGAAACCGCGCTCGGTGGGCAGGGTCGCATCGAGGTTGGTCGCCACGTGGAGGGCTCCATTCGCGATGGCGTACAGGCCCTCCGACATCATCGCCCAGTCCACCACGGGATCCCAGCCCTGGACGACGGCGGCGGGTTCGTCATCGGCCGAGGCGACGACCTCGAATCCCTCGTCGGTCAGGGCGTCACGCAAGCCCTCACCGCCGATGACCAGCACCGCGGAGCTCTCGGCGAGGTGCTCGTGCAGGAGGGCCGCGGCGTCCATGGCGGCCGAGAAGATCTCCCCGGGGAAGGCCCGGATGCCGTTACGGCCCAGTTTGTCGACGACGGTCCGGGGAGCACGGGAGGCGTTGTTGGTCACGAATGACAGACGCATGCCCTGCTCGCGGGCGCCATTGACGCTCGCGGCGGCGTACTCGACCCTGGCGTCACCGGCGAAACAGACGCCGTCCAGGTCGAGTAGCGCGGCGTCGTACGCCTGTACCAGAGGGCACTGGCAGTCCAGAAGCGCAGCTGTCCCAGGCTCCGGCGTCGGTGCGGTCATCTCAGGTCTCCTCGTCGTGGATCGCGTCGTCCGCGTCCTGTTCATTCTCGTTCTCGCCGAGCAGTTCGGCCATCTCGGCCTCGACCCGTTCGCAGAAGGTGGCGGATCGCCTGTCGTCCTCGCCTGCCTCACCGCCGCCGTTCGGCGGCGCCGGCGCCTGAGCGCGTGGATTCTCCACCCCGCCCTGACCGTGAAGCTCCCGGACGTCGTCGGAGGCGTCCTCCGGCGGCGTCCGCTCCCGAGTGACGGCCTGCGCCTGCTCCTGCTCGTAGTCGTCCTCGATGTCGTAGACCTCGACGACGTCGGCGTCGTCTTCGGAGCCGTTCCGGGGAGCCTCGCCAATGCGCTCGCGAACCGCCGCGGCCTCATCGATCCGGCCCAACTCCTCGAGACGGTCGGCGCGCACGGAATGCAGGCGCCGACGCGTCTCCCGGTCGCCGCGGAACATCAGGATGGCCTTTTCAATGACGACGAGTCCGGTGTCGCTGTGCCCCATCTCATGGTGCACGCCCGAGACGACCATGGCGAGCTCGGCCTCCTCGAGGTCGTCGAGCTGATCAGGGTCGACCTCCTCGGCGACCTTCAGCGCCTGCCGGTAGCGCCCCAGACCGCGTTCGCAATCGGCCTCGATAGCGCAGTGCATATTGAGGCCCGACAGGCGTCGAGCGGCGCGGATATCACGCAGAGCCTCGGTGTAATGGCCGGCCAGATAACCGGCAATGCCGGCGGACTCCCGCACGACGGCGACTCGTCCGGCATGCGAGACGGCATAACGGGCATGCCGGTAGGCCAGTTCCGGGTCCGTGTCGAGCAGCCGCTGAACCATGATGAGATGACGCGCGACGTTCTCAGCGTTGGCCCGACCCAGGGCGCGCAGCTCACGGCGCGCCGAGGCCTCCAGACTTCTGGCCTGGACATCTGCCGGTACGGAAGGTTCCGGCACACGGGAGCGCTGAGGCGGACGCCCCTGGCCCCGCCCCTTACCGCTGTCATCCGTGGACCGACGTCCGCGACCTCCCTGTTCGACGCGGGAACCGCGACGCCGACCCGCGTCAGGCCGGCCACCGCCACCATGGGCGGAACGGCCCGGAGTATCGCCGTCAAAGGATCGTGCACCATCGCCGACCCGTTCGCGGAAGCCATGACGACCGCCGACGCGGCCCGACCGAGAGTTGCGGGGGCGCCGTTGGTCGTTACGCCTGTCCTGGGCCATGATCCTGCTTCCTTAGGGGTCTCTCGAGCCGCCTTCGGAGCCCGACATGCCTCAGCCTACCGGGTGTGATGTGAGGGGTTGGTTCATATACCCCTGGTTTTGGTGGTGTGTGGGGGCTCGGTGGTGTCCTACTCTTCCGTTCCCTGGTGGG
>ERZ772945.1882-NODE-1882-length-13926-cov-6.789705_pt1 | contig 13926 bp, 11 predicted proteins | sample MGYA00511681_ERZ772945 | MGnify/ENA primary metagenome ERZ772945 (study PRJEB29015, sample SAMEA2737943) | human oral metagenome | biome: human oral; feature: human-associated habitat; material: dental | place: China | collected 2143 ... | reverse complement strand
AACGTCATGGCATTCGAGGCGCCCGTCATGGGCTTCGTCTTCGTGCACGAGGACATGCTGCCGTGGAGTGCGATGGACGCGGGTCTCATGCTCCAGACCCTGTTCCTGTCCGCCAAGTCGCGAGGCGTTGACTCCTGCCCGGTTGGCATCCTCGCCACCTGGCGCGAGCCCGTCGAAGCCGAGTTTGAAATCCCCGAGGGCTACCGGTTCATCACCGGTTTCGCGCTCGGCTACGCGGATCACGAGGCTCCGATCAATGCGATGCAGGCGCCGCGCCCGCCGATCCAGCTCCTCGACGGCAAGTGACGCTACGAGCGATACGCCTCTCGGCGGTGTGCGACGCGCACGACCGTCACAACGAGGACGTCGTCTTCGATTGAGTAGATGATCCGGTAGTCGCCGACGCGGATGCGCCACGCGTTCTCCGTGCTTGCGAGCTTCTTGACCCCGTCGGGGCGAGGAGAACTGGCGAGTGTTTCAATGGCGTCCAGTAGGCGGGTTCGCACCGGGCGGTCCAGCTTGCGTACCTGGCGTGCTGCCGCCGAGGTGAATTCGATGCGATACATCGCTAGTCGTTGAGTTCAGCGCGCAGGTCGGCCAGGCTCACGCGCTGTCCGTCATCGTTGCGCACTGCCTCCCGGAAGGCCGCAAGATCGCGCGCGTCCTCGAGTTCTTCCAGGGCCAACAAGTCGTCGATGCCGATCACGATCGCAGTGAGACGGCCGTTCTTTGTCACGCCAATTCGTTCGCCGCCGTAGGACGCTCGCCCGAGGACATCGGAGAGGTTTGCGCGCAGCTCGCGAGTTGATAGGGTTGTGGCAAGCGTGTTCATAGTGTCATTTTAGTACACTGTGTACACATTCCGTGTCTGGATGAGACTTCCCAAGCGTGAACAATTTCCCACGGACGTGCCGCGCGCCCAGCCGAGCGTCTACCGTGTCACGAGGCCCCGGCCTCGTGACATGTTCGCAATCGGAAGGACCCTATGTCCAAGAAGTACCTCTCTGTCGCCTTCGCCTACGTGGGAGTCATCATCGGCGCCGGCCTGGCGAGTGGCCAGGACCTGCTCCAGTACTTCCTGTCCTTTGGTGCGAAGGGCCTGATCGGCATCGCGGTCCTGGGCGTCCTCAACGTCGTCTTCGGCGTGGTTGCGCTCCAGCTGGGCTCCTACTACCGTTCCGGCCACCACGACGAGGTCTTCGAACGCATCACCCACCCGGCGCTGCGCCGCGTCATCGACGTTGTGCTCGTCTTCTCGGGCTTCGCGATGGGATTCGTGATGCTCGCGGGCGCGGGCGCGAACCTCGAGCAGCAGTTCGGCCTGCCCGCGTGGGCGGGCAGTGCCCTGTGTGCGGTTCTGGTCGTTCTCACGGCCTTCCTGGACTTCGACCGGATCATGAAGGTGATCGGCGTGTTTACGCCCATGATCATCGTCGCGATCACGATCCTCACCATCTACTCGCTGGCCACACCGCACCCGGGCGTCGCCGAGCTGAACGCCGCCGCCACCCAGGTCACCCCGGCGCTGCCCAACCTGTGGCTCTCCACGATCAACTACTTCGCGCTGTGCGTCGTCAACGGCATCGCGATGGCCTTCGTGCTCGGTGGCTCGGTGCTGCGCATCGGAGAAGCCCGCCGCGCTGGGCGAATCGGCGGTACCATCATCGCCCTCGTCATCGGCGCAGACGCCCTGTGCCTGTACCTGAACGTGGATCGCGTCTGGGACGTGAACGTTCCCGCCCTCGAGATCGCGCGCTCGATCCACCCGGCCTTTGCCTTCGTCTACACGCTCATCATTTTCGCGCTCATCTACAACACGGTGTTCTCGCTATTCTACTCGACGGCGCGCCGCTTCTCGGGCGGGGAGACCACCCGTATGCGCATCGTCCTCGTCGGCGTCGTCGCCGTGGGCTACGCGGCATCGCTCATGGGCTTCAAGAAGCTGATCGGTGACATGTACCCGATTATTGGCTGGCTGGCTGGGTGTGGCCCTCCTCGTCGTCCTCGCGGTCGGCTGGCTGCGCGAGCGCTCCGCCGTCCTGCGCGAGGAGAACCTGCGTCGCAAGCTCATCCGCGTCCTCGTGCGCAAGCACGCAGACGACCTGGAGTACACGGACGAGCACCGCGCCCAGGCCCGCACCCTCGCCCAGGCCTCGGTCGTTGACGGCACCGAGCTGCGCCGCGAGGCCGACTCGATCGCCGAGCAGATCGCCGACACCCAGGATGATGCCGCCGCCTACGCGCGCGAGGCACTGCCCGTCGACGAGGCCCTGGTCGAGGAAGCCCTCGAGGCCGACCGGGCGAACGACTGAGTCAGCTCACCGACGAGGCTCTGGCCGCCTCATGCGCGAGCAGCCAGGCTTTCGCATCGCCTCCCGCCGCGTAGCCGCCCGGGCCGTCGGCCGCCACGACCCTGTGGCAGGGACGGATGAGGAGTAGAGGATTACGCCCGACCGCGCCGCCGACCGACTGGGCTGACGCGGGGATGTCCGCGCACCGCAGCTGGGCGACGATGTGCCCGTACGTGCGCGTCGCGCCGTAGGGGATGGTGTCCATCGCCTCCCACACTCGCTTTTGAAAGTCCGTGCCCGCGCTCGCGAGGGGGACGGCGGCGGGGGAGGGGGCCTCGCCCGCGAAGTAGTCGTCCAACCACGATGCGGCCGCGCCCAGAGCCCGCGCGTCGGCCTCATCCCACCCGGCCTCGGCGCGGGCTCTGTCCCGGGAATCGGGCGAGGTCAGAATAACCGCCGAGCGTGCCGAGGCCTCGTCGATGCCGTAGGGGCGACCGAAGAAGCGCTGCCCGGCCACCCACACACCGACGAGCGCACCACCCCGCGCGGCCAGCGTGAGGCGGCCGATGGGGGAATCGTAGGTGGCGAGCGCCGGATCAGAACTGCTCGGGGTGATCGCGGTAGGCATACGCCCACACTGTCACGGCGACAGTGACAGCGCGAGTCCAGGCATCGCGGACGGCGCTCAGTTCTTCGCCCTCGAAGCCCTCCGCGAGGAGACGGTGCCCGACCTCCACGGTCGGAGCGATGAAGGCGAGTACGTAGCGCAAGGGCACGAATGGTGTCGAGTCCGCCCCATCCGCCGCGTTCTTCGCTGCGGACATGTGCCGTGCGCCGATCAGGTACTGGTAGTCCAACCACGCCTGGTCGCGTTCGCGCGTGCACATGTCGATGATCCACTGGGCGAATCGCGGCTTTGACGCTTGCGCGTACTCGGGGTTCGGCTGCCCGTCCGGGTGCGCCGAGTGAGCGGACAAATATGCCTTTTGAGCCAGAATACCGCGCCACGTGTCGACCATGTCCATGGCATGTGGCGCCAGGATCGGTTCTGCTCGCGAGAGCAGCTCTGCGTCATCGGGCTGGACGTGCGCGGCGGCCTCAATCTGGCGTAGATCCTCAAGTGTGAGCGGGGACGTGGGGACGGCATCGGTGCCGTAGGTGTACCCCGACGAGTGGTCGTAAGCGGTCATGCGAACCTCCTTGACGCTTTCCACTAATTCTAGAACGTACCGTCCTCATCTGGATCTGTTCGACATGAGGTCGAGGAGTGGTGGGGGAGGATTGCAGGAAGGCGCCGCCAGCGTCGTGAGATGACAGAAGCGCTGGTGGGGTTGTCCGAAATACAATTGACTCGTGGACCCCCTTCTTATCGCTCTGGCCGGAATGCTCATCATCGTGGCATGCCAATTCATCGCGCCCAAGGTGCGCGTGGCATCCCCCCTGATCCTGCTGGTCGTCGGCTTGGCGATCGGGTTTCTGCCGCAGGTGGGGGCCATCGAGGTCGAGCCGCATCTCATCCTTGAGATCGTGCTGCCGCCGCTGCTGTTTTCGGCCGCAGTGCGTATGCCGACCATGGACTTCCGACGCGAGATGAACGCCGTCGCGATGCTTGCGATCCCCCTCGTGTTCCTGTCCGCCTTCGCGGTCGGCTTCGTCATTAACTGGCTGGTTCCCGCCATCTCCCTGCCGTGGGGCGTTGCCCTGGGCGCGGTCTTGTCGCCGACGGACGCGGTCGCCGTCTCGATTGCGAAACGTTCCGGGGTCTCCCACCGCATCATTACGGTGCTCGAAGGCGAAGGGCTCTTCAACGACGCGACCTCGCTCGTCCTCCTGTCCGCCGCGATGAACGCCGGCCTGGCCGCCGACGAACACGCCCTCAATCCGGGTCTGCTCATCGGCAAGGTCGCCCTCGCGCTCGGTATCGCTGCCGCCATCGGATGGGTCGTTGGCGAGATCGGCGTGCGAGTGCGCGCCCTCATCAAGGAGCCCTCGGCCGACACCGTTTTCTCCTTCGCGATGCCCTTCATCGCCTCGATCCCCGCCGAGCACCTGGGAGGATCCGGCCTCGTCGCGGCCGTCGTCGCCGGCCTCGTCGTCTCGCGCCGACGCGCCGCCACGATCTCGGCGACGAACCGACGTTTCTCCCAGCAGAACTGGCAGACCATGACCCTCGTCCTGGAGAGCGGGATCTTCCTAGCGATGGGCCTGCAGGCCTTCGGCATCGTCGAGGAGACCGCCGCGTTCTCCGGCGGCCTGGCCTTTGCCGCGTTCCTCGCCGTCACGCTCGGTGGGCTCATCATGGCAATTCGCGCCGTGTTCATCGCGGTTATGCTCGCCTGGCTGGACCACCGGCACAAGCGTCGTCAGCGCCGCTACGAGGCCGAGGCGGCGCGCATCGAACGCTTCGAAAAGCGCATGCACGAGGCGAGTGAAGTCGACGCTGACATGCTCGAGGCCCGCGACCTGAGCCCCGAGCATTGGGAGAACGCGCTCGCCCACTATCGCCGACGCCTCAAGCGCCGTGCACGCCGCAACGCCATGCGCGGTTCCGACCTGGATTACTTCGAGAACGAGCCGATGGGCCCGCGCGAAGGCAGTGTCATCGTGTGGGCGGGCATGCGCGGTGCCATCACCCTGGCGGCCGCGCAGACAATCTCGACGCACGCCCCGATGCGCGCGCTCCTGCTCTCGATCGCGCTGTTTATCGCGGCCGGGGCCCTCGTCATTCAGGGCTTGACCCTGCCCGCCCTCATCCGCATCGTCAAGCCGAAGATGGCGACGGGCGATATCTCGGAGGAGGAGCGCGGCAAGCTCCTGGAAGTGATGGGCTCCGCGCTGGTTGACACGGCCCTCGCTCAGGCGATTCACGAGGTCGACGGCACGACCCTGCTCTCCGCCGGCGTCTCGCGCACACTGTCCCGGCTGGGGCACGCGCTGACGGATGAAACTACGGGTGAGCAAGCGCGGACGGCGCACGCAGCAAACCGTGTCCTCACGGACGTCCTCCAGGACGCAGCCGGTGACGGTGATGACGAGGCGCGCGATACCGTCGACATGAGCGAGGAAGAGGTTGAGCGCTCCTTCACGCGCGACCAGATCCGTGAACTGGCGCTGGAGGCGATCCACGCCCAGCGTGACGCGCTCCTGCAGGCCCGAGACGAGGGCATCTTCTCCTCGGCGGCACTGGAAGGCGCGCTCGCGCGACTCGACAACGAGGAGATCCTCCTGGTCTCCAGCAGCGGCGTCGGCCACTGATTACGCGCAGACGTCAGTCCGTCGTCACCCGCGAGGCGTAGGCCGGGTTCTCGCTCACCGAGTTGAGTGCCTCCTCCAGGCGCTGCGGGGTGACGACGCCGTCGCGCGTCAGGACGCGGTAGGTCTGGCCGGCCTCGTGCGTGAGCATGTTCGTCACCGTAAAGCCGTTGCGCTCGTAGAACGCCAGGCGTCGCACGCGCTGCTGGTAGTTCCCGGCCTCGCGGACAACCGGCTCGATTTCGAGCAGCTGTGGCACGTCGCCGTAGCGCTCGCGGATGTGCGTGAGGATGCGCGAGCCGTAGCCTGCGCTGCGCGTGCGCCCGTCCACCGCGAGGAAGCCCAGGTAGAAGAGGTCGGGGAAAGCGAAGGAGAACGTCAGGGCGACCACGTTGCCAGCCCCGTCCTCGCCAGCAGGCAGGGACGGATCGATCCAGGCAAGGAAATCGACCTCGTCGAGCGTGGCGCTCTCCAGCAGCTCGGGAAGGGGGATCTGCTCCTCTGGCGGGAAGGACCGCTCGTAGATCTCCAGGACTTTGTCGGCGATCGGCCCCTCGGTGGGCACAGGAATCGGGGTGAGGTCGGTCATGGAACCAGTCTACTCGCTCGGTCTGTCGCCTCCAGGGACCGGGCCTGATGAACGAGGCCGGGGCGGGGTTTCGGGCAAGGGACTGTGGCGTGCGGAACTGTCGTCAGGGTCGGGTCAGGGGACGATCAGGGCCCAGTGGGTGAACAGCGACGGTCGGGCCGCGCGCCCACTCGCCTAGACTTGTAGGCACAATCAACAGCAGATGTGAGGATGAAGCGTGCTAGAGCTCAAGGAGATCGTCAAGGCCTACCAGACCGCCAACCTCGTGCAGGTGGCGCTCAACAAGGTCTCCGTGGCGTTCCGCGACAACGAGTTTGTGGCCGTGCTGGGCCAGTCCGGCTCCGGCAAGACGACGATGCTCAACGTCATCGGCGGCCTCGACCGCTTCCAGAGCGGCGACCTCGTCATCGATGGCATTTCGACGAAAAACTACAAGGCGCGCGACTGGGACGCCTACCGCAACAACCGCATCGGATTCGTCTTCCAGGCCTACAACCTGATCCCCCACCAGAGCGTTCTCGCGAACGTCGAGCTGGCACTGACCCTCTCGGGCGTCTCCCGCTCCGAGCGCCGCAAGCGCGCCCTCGACGCTCTTGAACGCGTCGGCCTGAAGGACCACGTCAACAAGAAGCCCTCGCAGATGTCGGGCGGCCAGATGCAGCGTGTCGCCATTGCGCGCGCCCTCATCAATGACCCTGAGATCCTGCTGGCCGACGAACCCACGGGCGCCCTCGACTCCAAGACGAGCGTGCAGGTCATGGATCTGCTGCGCGACGTGGCCCGCGACCGCCTCGTCATCATGGTCACGCACAACCCCGAGCTGGCCCACCAGTACGCGACCCGCATCGTCGAGCTGGCCGACGGCTGCATCGTCGCCGACTCCGACCCCTTCGTGCCCGCCGCCGAAGACCGGCGCGAGGCCAAGCCCGCGCGTCGCACGTCGATGGGCTTCCTGACCGCCCTGTCCCTCTCCTTCAATAACCTGATGACGAAGAAGGGCCGCACCCTCATGACCTCCTTCGCGGGGTCCATCGGCATCATCGGCATCGCTGCGATCCTCGCGCTGGCCAACGGGACGAACGCATACATCGCAAAGACCGAAGAAGAGACGCTGGGCGCGTATCCGCTGACAATCCAGAAGACCGGCATCGACATGACCGCCGCGCTGTCCGTGTCGGCCTCGGACTCCCAGGACTCCAAACCTGCGCCCGACGGCAAGGTCGGCGTCTCCAAGCTGCGCACTTTCGCCGACAGGATCCGCGATGCGAAGACCAACGACCTGGGCTCGCTGAAAACCTATCTGGACAACAACGGCGGCGACATCAACTCGATGGTCAACGCGATCGAGTACGACTACGACATCGTTCCGCAGATCTACCAGTCCGATACGTCCAAGGAGACCGTGCAGGTCAGCCCCGACCAGTCGATGAAGCAGATGGAGGCCGGTTTCGGCGGGGGCTCCTTCGGGTCGATGGTACAGACGAACGCCTTCTACCAGATGCCCGCCACGACCTCGCTGTACACCTCCGCGTACGACGTGGTCGCCGGGTCCTGGCCGACCGGCGCGAACCAGGTGGTCCTCGTCCTCGACGAGGACGGCAACATTCCCAACCTCTTCGAGTACACGCTCGGCCTGAAGGACCACAAGGAATTCGATGACCTGATGCGCCAGTACTATCAGGGTGCTCTCACGGGCAAGAGCCAGTCCGGCGCGCAGTCGGGCGCCCAGTCGGGGGCGAGCACCGCGACCTACGACTACTCCACGATCCTGGGCACCACCTTCCGCCGCGTCAACGCCTTCGACAAGTACACGTGGGATGACACCTACAAGGTGTGGACCGACCGTTCCTCCGACGCGGACTTCATGAAGAAGCTCGTGGATGGCGGCCAGCAGCTGACGATCTCCGGCATCGTCAAGCCCAACTCCGACAAGGGCGGCGCCCTGCGTCAGGGCATCGCCTACACGCCGGCCTTGACCTACCAGATCATCGAGGAGGCGGCCGCCAGCCCGATCGTGAAGGCGCAGCGAGCCAAGACCGACGTCGACGTGTTCACCGGCAAGACCTTCAAGGAACTGGCGGACAATCAGAAGAGACAGTCCGGCGGCTTCGACATGTCCTCCCTGTTCACCATCGACGAGTCTAAGCTCTCCGCGGCCTTCCAGATTGACCCCTCGAAGATGCAGATGGACCTGTCGGGCCTGGACTTTTCCGGCATGGACCTCTCCGGCCTCGATTTTTCGAACCTCGACATGTCAGGCCTGGACCTGTCCACCATCGACCTGTCGGCCCTGCGCGCCCAGTCCGGCGCCCAGTCGGGCATGACCTTTGATCTGTCCGGCCTCGACTTCGGGGAGCTGAGCAAGGACCTGCCGCAGCTGGCCAACGTGGACTTCCCGACGATTATTCGTTCGGCCCTGGCCGACGGTGCCGTCAAGGACGGCGCCGCCGACTACCTGAGCGCACAGGCATCCCAGATCGCCCAGGGGTTCCAGGACTACGCCCGCGAGCAGATCGAGGCGGGAGGCTCGACGGACTTCGCGACCCTGGCCTTGGCCTATTTCTCCCAGCCCCAGGTGATGGAGCAGCTGCGAGCGGCCGTCTCTTCCGACCAGGTCGTCGACTCCCAAAAACTCGCAGCGAACCTGACGAAGGCCCTCGGGGACGATCCAGCCCTGGCCCAGATCGGCACCGACGTGTCCACCCAGGTCATGAACGCGATCTCCGCGCAGATCGCCGCCCAGCTGGGCACCACCCTCACACAGGGGGTGAGCGCCGCCATCGGCCAGGTCATGCAAGAAGCCATGACGAACGCGATGACCTCGATGATGACGCAGCTGTCGACCACGATCGGCAACCAGATTGGCACCACCATGGAGCAGTTCGCCACCAACATGTCGAGCGCCTTCTCGATGGACCCGCAGGCATTTGCCGACGCTTTCCACTCCAACCTGGACGAGAAGTCCCTCGCGGCCCTCATGGCGACCATGTTCTCCACGAACGTGCCGACCCTGGAGACGAACCTGCGGAACCTGGGCTGGGCGGATATCGCCTCCCCGTCGAGCATCTCCATCTACCCCAAGTCCTTCGCAGACAAGGACAAGGTGAAGGCCGCCCTCGACGCCTACAACGCCGACAACAAGGCGGCGGGCGCGACCGATAAGGTCGTCACCTACTCTGACATCATGGGTGCGCTCATGAGCTCGGTGACCAAGATCGTCGACATCATCTCCTGGCTGCTCATCGCCTTCGTGTCGATCTCTCTCGTGGTCTCCTCGATCATGATCGCGATCATCACCTACATTTCGGTGCTTGAGCGCCGCAAGGAAATCGGTATCCTGCGGTCGATCGGTGCCTCGAAGGGCGACGTTTCGCGCGTCTTCAACGCCGAGACCGTCATCGAAGGCCTGTTGGCCGGCGTGATGGGCGTGGGCGTGACGTACGGGCTGTGCGCGATCGCCAACGGTATCGCCTACTCCTCCTTCAACGTGGAGAACATCGCCCAGCTGTCGCCCGTGACAGCGCTCGTCCTGATCGGCGTATCCGTCGGCCTGACCGTCATCGCCGGCATCATCCCGGCCTCACGCGCCTCGCGTCAGGACCCGGTCGAAGCGCTGCGCTCCGAGTGAGACACGCGGCCTCGTCCCACCTCGGGGCGAGGCCGTGGCGCGTTTTCGGGGTGGGCTCGCCTGCGCTAACCTGGACGTAACGCTTGTTGCCGTCGCCGTGAGGAAAGAGGAATCATGCCCACTCCCGAGAAGCTTGCCACCGACGCCACCGTCGCCATCATGCTGGCTGACGGCTTCGAAGAGGTCGAGGCCCTGGCCGTCGCCGACGTCCTGTACCGCGCCGGTGTGCGCTCGGACCTGATCTCCGTGACCGACGCGCGCCACGTAACTAGCTCGCACGGCATCCGCGTCGTCGCCGACCTCATGCTCGAGGACGTGGACCTGTCCACCTACACCGTCCTCTTCCTGCCCGGCGGCATGCCCGGCACCCTGGGCCTGAAGGGCACGCCCGCGATCCAGACCGAGGTACTGCGCCGTTCTGACGAATCCCAGCCCATCGCGGCGATCTGCGCGGCCCCCTCGATCCTGTCCGAGCTGGGCGTCCTTGACGGCCGTCACGCGACCGCCAACCCCGCCTTCATCAAGGCCATCGCCTCCGGCGGAACGATCGTTCACGAGAACCCGGTCGTCGCCGACGAGTTCATCACGACCAGCCGAGGCGCCGGAACAGCCCTCGAACTCGGCGTCGAACTCGTGCGCCAGCTCCTGGGCGACGAGGCCGCCGAAGAGGTCTCCCGCGGCGTCGTGCTCACCCGCTGAGGTCTCCCACGCCCCCCTCGCCTCGTTTCCCCGAAAGGTCACTGTTCTCGCATGAGCCCGCGTAAGCCTCGTCCCTGGCCCGACGCGCCCGCGCCCCTGGCGGCGCCCGTGGTGGACAACCACACGCACCTGCCCACCCACGTCGGTGAGATTCCCCGGCGCGAGGGCGTGGCGCTCAGCCTCGAGGAGCAGCTGGACCGTGCCCGCGAGGTGGGCGTGACCCGCATGATTTCGAGCGCCTGCGAGCTGCCCGACTTCGACCCGATGATCGAACTGGCGCGCGCCCACAACGGCGTGCGCGTCGCGATCGCGATCCACCCCAACGACGCGGCCCTGCACGCGGGCTGCGCCGACCCCTCGCCCGACGGGCTGGTCCCCACGGTGCGCGACTACCACGTGCCCCTCGTCGAGGCGCTGGTTGAGGTCGAGAAGCGTCTGAACGCCCCGATGGTCGTCGCGGTAGGGGAGAGTGGCCTGGACTACTTCCGGACGGCCGAACCCGGCCGCGAGGCGCAGAAGGAGTCCTTCCGCGCACACATCGAGATGGCGCAGCGCGCCGACCTGCCCCTCCAGATCCACGACCGTGACGCCCACGAGGACACGCTGGAGATCCTGCGCGAGTGCGCCAGCTCGGACCAGCGCATCGTCTTCCACTGCTACTCGGGGGACGCCGCCATGGCCGAGCACCTCGCCGAGCGCGGCTGGTACGCCTCCTTCGCCGGCCCCATCACCTACCCCGTGAACTCCGACCTGCGCGCCGCGCTCGCGGTCCTGCCGCGAGAGCTCGTTCTCGTCGAGACCGACGCCCCCTACCTGACGCCCGTGCCGTGGCGCGGCTGCCCCAACGCCTCCTACGTCATGGCGCACACCGTGCGTTTCATTGCGGACCAGTGGGGCGTCAGCGAAGCCGCGGCGTGTGACCAGCTGCGGGCGAACACTGAGGCGGTCTACGGCGCCTGGTGAGGGGCCTTTTCTCCCGTGATGACGCGGGTTCGACGAGGCCTTCGCCTTGTGTCGAACGGCGCCCACATGCTGGTGAATTGTGTCAAAATGGTCGCACAACGATAACAAATTGGTTACGGTGGGTGTGTCAGTCCAATTCGAGCGACTCGCCCGTACGCGCCCCGTCCTGTGGCACATGCGTCGATACGACCCTCGAAGCGGAACCTTCAACGTCTGGAGACACGTGAGCGTTCAGCCCTCCCGCACAACCGTTATTTCCGTCGCCGCCGCGACGGCCCTCCTGGTGGCCGGCACCGCCGCTACCGCCATCGGCACCTCCTATCGTCACGTGACCGTCGAAGTTGACGGCGTCACCCACGACGTATCCGGCTTCTTCACGACCGCAGGCGACGCCCTGAGCACGGCCGGTGTCTCCGTCGGCGCCCATGACCTCGTCGCCCCCGCCTCCGATCAGAGCGTTGCGAACGGCGATACCGTCGTCGTGCGTACCGCCACCGAATACAACGTGACCGTCGACGGCAACCAGACCACCGCATGGTCCACTGCCTCGTCCATCCACGGCGTGCTCGCAGCCCTGCCGGCGTCCGCCTCGTCGATGGCCGCCGACCGCTCCTACACCCGCGCCGAGATACCCGTCGCCGAGGCCGGCGAGACGATTCACGTCATCGCCGACGGCGCCACGACCGACGTCGTTGCCTCCTCCGACGAAGGCACGACCGCGATCCTCGAGAAGGCCGGCATCAGTGCCGGACCGATCGACCGCGTGACCCTGGAACACAACGGCGGCGAGGCCACCCTGCGCGTCGCGCGCGTCGTGCGCGGCAACGCGACCTCCACGACCGAGATCCCCTACGAGACCGAAGAGCGTGAGGACGCCGAGGCCGAAGAAGGCACCGAGAAGACCGTCCAGGAGGGCGCGGCCGGCTCTGAGGTGACCGAGACCTATCAGGAGACCGTCGACGGCAACGTCACCGTCTCCGCTGTCCTGTCCACCACGCGCACCGAGCCCACCAAGCGCATCGTGTCGAAGGGCACGAAGGCCAAGAAGGCTGAGGATGCCGCCTCGAAGTCGTCCTCCTCGGCTGCTTCTGCTCCCGCCGCCGTCTCCGGCGACGATGCGGCGATCTGGGCTGCCATCGCTCAGTGCGAGTCCGGCGGTAACCCCTCGATCAACACAGGCAACGGCTACTATGGCATGTATCAGTTCTCGCTGCCGACGTGGCGTTCCGTGGGCGGATCTGGCCTGCCCTCCGATGCTTCCGCCGAGGAGCAGACCATGCGTGCGCGCATGCTCCAGCAGCGCTCCGGTTGGGGCCAGTGGGGCTGCGCCTACAAGCTCGGCCTCGTCTGACGTGACATTGCCCGCTGGTGCGCCAGGACTCTGGCGTGCCAGCGGGCGCTCACGCTAAGCTGACCAGCAGTACCAATAGCGAGTAACTGGAGAATTGTGAGCCATTATCTGAGCACCTCCCTGAGTGCGTCCGCCGCCAGCGCCCTGCACGTCCTCGGTGGCCGACTGCGCTCCTTTACCCCCTCTCCGCGCGCCGTTCTCGGAGTCGCGGCCCTGACCTCGGCGGGCGTCCTCGGCATCGCCGGCGTCGGCGTCGCCTCCTCGCACACCTCCGTCATGCTTGAGGTGAACGGCGTGTCCCGTCCCGTCACCTCGTGGGGAAACACTGTCGGCGATGCGCTCAAGGCCGCCGGCGTGAGCGTTGGCAGCAACGACCTCGTGCAGCCCGGCCCGGGTGAGGCCGTGCGCGACGGCGACACGATCGTCGTGCGCACCTCGAAGGCCTACACAGTGAACGTCGACGGGCAGACACGCACACTGTGGACCACGGCCTCCTCTGCGGACAGTATCCTCGCCGACGCTGCGCCGCTCGGCTCGGCTGTCTCGCTCGCTGCGGACCGCTCCTCGTCCCGCGATGAGCTGACCCCGCTCGTCTCGCGCGCCCGCAACGTCGCGGTCACGGTGGACGGCTCGACCCGCGAAGTCGCCGCACGTCCCGGCCAGGACGCGCGCGCCATCCTCGAGGCCGCCGGAGTCTCCGTGCACCCCCTGGATCGCGTCACCGTCTCCAACGGCTCCACTGGCGAACTCACGATCAACGTGAGTCGCGTGACCCGCGGCGAGGCCACCGAAACCGTTGAAATTCCCTTCAGTGAGACGACGACGACCAGCGCCGATCTGTTCGTGGGTGAGTCCCAGGTGACCACTGCCGGCGTCAATGGTGCGACGACGTGGACCGTGTGGCAGGAAAAGAACGGCGACGAGGTCCTGACCGCCGTGCCGATCACCGAGCATTCCACCTCGCAGCCCGTCACCCAGGTGCGCAGCGAAGGAACGAAGGAAGCGACCCCGGCCGCCCTCGTTGCCGCGGGCATTGATCCCAAGGCCACCCTTGAGGAGAAGACCGAGGCGGACGGCACCACCTCCGTGCGCTATCGTGCGAAGCTCGGCACGATCTCCACGAAGGAAGAGATCGCCGCGATCGCTGCCGACA
>ERZ772945.1877-NODE-1877-length-13951-cov-3.741292_pt1 | contig 13951 bp, 14 predicted proteins | sample MGYA00511681_ERZ772945 | MGnify/ENA primary metagenome ERZ772945 (study PRJEB29015, sample SAMEA2737943) | human oral metagenome | biome: human oral; feature: human-associated habitat; material: dental | place: China | collected 2143 ... | reverse complement strand
CCCGCCATGCCTCTCTCTTGACGAAAGTTAAGATGATGCAAACTTTGGCGGGTGTTTTTTAAGGAGAATATGAAGTATCAAAAGGCATGGATCTCATTTGAGGAATAGGCTGAGCTAACCCAGTCTCTCCGTCTGTGAGATTACTTGAAGTAGCTGACTTTAGTCAATATCTCCAAATAGAGTCCGCATATAGTCGCTTCTTCCGTAAAGTAGACGTACAACTAGAGCCTGATTCTCTTCAATCATGAAGAAGAGGATCCAATTTTCACAGACTACGTAGCGGTAGCCAGTGTCGATGTCGCGGGTTGTTTTGAGTGTTATCCCAGATCCTGGAGCATTTGCGAACAGGTGCGCTTTATCGAGGATCGACTCATAGAATCTCTTGGCCGCCATTGGGCTATCTAGGTCGAACTCAATATAGTCGATGGCTGATTTTAGATCGTCAAGCGCCGCAGGGGACCAGACAAGCTTCATATTGCCTCTTACTTAAAACGGGTGGCAAATGCGGCTTTCACCTCATCGGTGGAAAGCATGCCCTGCTTCTTTACTGATTGCTTACCATAGTCAAGCTCACTCAGCAAAGTTTGCTCTGCCTCGTATCTCTCGTAATCTCTTATATCTAGCACTACGTATCGTCCTCGGCCATTCTTGGTAAGAAAGACTGGAGACCCCTGTGTTACCTCATCCAAAACTGAAGAGTATGCTCGCAAGTCGGAAAGTGGTTTGATATTTGGCATGACAGCTCCATCCATATGCTGTAAGTTAACATGTTATTTTACAGCATATGGATGTTTTTACAATGGGCGAGGAGAACCTGGTTGGTAGAGATCGCGCTGTTAAATATCCATTTACTGCCACATGCATGTATATATCGCCATTTCCAGACGAAAGAGGATGTTGTGAGGTACTACTATGCCCGCATCATGGATGAGCACCTTGAGCGCTTCCGGTCGCTTGGCAACCCCGACTATCGTCTCTACCTCACGGTGATGTTTAAAACCTATGCTGAGCACAGGGAGGATTTTCTCGCCATCCACAGACAGGGTCAGCCATGGATGCTGCGTGATGCCATTGAAGAGGCTTCGGCTTTTCTGAGATGGTGGCGCATGCGACCCAAGGGCAGCAATTCAAGGTCTCATACCATATCGGCGGCATCTTCAACAACATGATGCTTTGGTTCGAGCACAACATGGAAGAAACGCCCGAAGAGATGGTAAAAATTGCAATGTCGTATCGACCTGCCGGCGCCATGATGCTCTTGTACGCCCGTTCCTAGATTAAGGGCATCCTCTGTGTAAGAGCAGCCTCCGACTGTGAGACGAGCCCATGCCCGTCTCGCTAAGTCTTGTCTGCCGTGATATCGTGGTTCTTGCAAGATCCGTGATCTCTATAACCACCTCAACTGGAAGTTCCGTGTGCAGGATTGAAGCATATCTCGATGAACTCTTTGCCGGATAGGTGTCACCTCTTCTATGTATCTCTCTTCACATTTTTGGTAATAAAATTCCCACAAAATTGGTAATGAAAATGCGATATTATTGGTATTGTATATGAATTGGGATCAAAAATACCCTAGTAGGGCCCAGAGTGTAAGGAGAGACGATGCAATACCTCCCTCGCATATATGACACCGTCCTTAAAAGAAAACTCAGGGCAAGTGATGCGATTCTCATCGAGGGGGCAAAATGGTGCGGCAAAACTACGACTGCCGAGCAGATTGCAGGAAGCAGGCTGTATATGCAGAAGCCGGATGCCCGCGAACAGAATATCAGGCTTGCTCAAATCAGTCCATCGATGCTTCTAGAAGGAGAGACACCTCGTCTCATCGACGAATGGCAGCTTGCCCCTGAGCTTTGGGACGCAGTTCGCTTTGAGTGCGATCATAGGGGGAAGTTCGGCCAATTCATTCTGACTGGATCGACTGTCCCGCCCGAAAGGGGGGCGATCAAACATACGGGTACAGGGCGTATCGGGCGGATAAGGATGCGCCCCATGAGTCTTGTGGAATCAGGGGATTCCACTGGCTCTGTGTCGTTACGAAGCCTTCTTGAAGGTGCTGAGCTGCCTATGGTCGCAGGGGCGGCGGATATCGGGAGGATCGCCTTCCTTACAGCCCGTGGGGGTTGGCCGCGTGCTATCGGCCAAGATGATGATGTCGCCTTGCAGCAGGCATACAACTATGTCGACGCAATTGCTGAGACTGAGGTTTCCGAGGTCGACAAGACTCAAAGAAGTCCTGAGCGGGCTCGGCTCATCATGCGCTCGTATGCCCGCTTTACGGCATCCCAAGGTAAGGTCTCGCAGATGGTTGCCGATATGAGTCAATCTGATGTTGTGGCAAGCGATAAAACAGTGAGAACTTACCTCGATGTGATGAAGAACCTGTTCGTTATCGAGGAGCTTTCCGCATGGAATCCGAACCTCCGCTCGAAAGCTGCCATCCGTACGACCAACACAAGGCACTATACGGACCCATCGATAGCCGTCGCAGCCCTTGGTACAGATCCAGATGGCCTTATCGCGGATCTCAGGACATTCGGTCTCCTGTTCGAGGGCCTGTGTATCCGTGATCTCAGATGCTATATGGATGAGCTGGACGGCTTCGTCTCACATTATCGAGACAGCAGTGGGCTGGAGTGCGATGCGGTCGTCCACCTTCGAGATGGAACCTACGGTCTTGTCGAGGTCAAACTTGGTGGCGATGACCTCATAGAGGAAGGTGCGTCAAGCTTGAAGAGCCTGCGTGACGCCATCGATACCGACAAGATGGGGTCTCCTGCTTTTTGTATGGTGCTTGTCGGTGTCGGCGAGTACAGCTATCTACGGGAGGATGGTATTTTTGTCGTACCGATCTGTGCGCTGGGGGCGTAGTCTGGCCTATAGCCTCACCCCCAGCCTCACCTGTGGCCTTGTCCGTGCCGTTGCTATCCCGGCTATGATCTCGTCGTTCTTCTTCGGCGTGACCGAACCTGCCATCTATGGCGTTGCCCTTCCAGATAAGCGTGCCTTTGTCAACGCATGCATCGGTTCGGCGGTAGGCGGCCTCATCATCGGCATCACAGGTGCCACGATCTACATCTCGGGAGGTCTCGGGGTCTTCAACTGGCTTTCATTCATCCCACCTGCAGGTGTCGAGGCCCCCAATTACATCCTCTGGGCTATTATCGCCTCGCTCGCTTCGGCTATAGTGGGCTTTGCGATCGAGTTTGTGACCTATAGGCCCGAGAAGGCACGGGCTGCGGCATGACCGATGGCTAACCAGCGACTAACCGACGACTATGGGTCAATCAGCTTCTTGACGCAGCTCACAGAGCCGGTCGACGGCATCCTTCACCCGGGTGCGGGTTTTGTCGACCTCCCATGCTGTCTCCTCGACCTTCTCCTGGACAAGGATGTCAGCGAATACGTTGTCGAATACGATGTCAAAGGTAGATACCAAGTCCGATATTTCCAAATCGAATTCGGGGAGATTCTCCTGTATATCGTCGAGTTCATCCGAGAAGGACTCGAGCTCGTTACGTGCCTGCTGCAGAAGTTCGCGTGCATCGTCGATACGCGAATGTTTGACAAGACTTGAGACGAGTCCTCCACCCACGATATCCCAGATTCCCCAGCGCTTAGCCGAACCGAGTTTCTCGGCTGCTTCGTCGAGTGCCTGCAGAGCTTTCCTCCCAGCCTCTATGGCCTCGTCGATCTCTTTTTTTCGGTCCTGCATGTCTACCTCCGTCCGTATGGATATGGGTTTGATCGTCCGCCTCATATCCTTTGGCCTCTGCCATGTAGGCGTGCCGCCATTATAAGCGGTACAAATGAAAACAATGTGAGTGCGGAGCCAACAAGAAGCAGTGTATGCGTGGGCAGGTACGCCGTCATACCGTTCGCATCGGTGATGGCCCCGTTTGCCATGATGAGCGGGTTTGAGATGAATGGCGACAAGAGCCACGGTATGAGCACGAAGAAGATGATGCGGAAGCCCTCGAACTGGCCGCGCGAGCCATCGGGGAAGAGCTGTTTCATCCATACATTCATGACCTGCATGAACATGATGTAACCGCAACCGAAGACGAGCATCCCGGCGAGGGGTATGGGATTGAATATAGTTGTGGGATCCACGGTCTCGGGTCGTACGAGCAGGCCGATGAGGCCGATACCTAGGCAACTCAGGGTGATCGAGATGGTGGCTGCCAACGTGAGCCTGCCTTTGTTCACAAGGTGCGTGGTCGGGATGACCACGGTCATGGCCAAAATGAGCGGGACGCCTTGGATGATGCCGATAGACCCGGCATCAAAGCCCAAATAGTAGATCATGAAGTTACCCATGTGCGGGTAGTAGACGTCAAAGGCTGTGAAGTAGACCATGAGCACGAGGAATACGGCGACAAGTTCCCTATGCGCGAGAAGTTCGCGTAGCTTGAACCCGCTTGCAAGCTGCTGCCAGAAGCCACCCTCATGTTTGGGGGCAAGTCCCGGTGCCTCACGCATTGTGAGCTGTGCCACGATGCCGAAGGAGATGGCGGCTGCGCCAAATATGACGAAGAGGCCCATGTAGTTGTCCTCGGATCCCACGATGAGGCCGCCTGCGACCGTGCCCACGATGGTGCCGATGACGGGTTGGGTGGCAATAGCCGCCCCAATCGCCCCGCGGTTCTCGCTGTTCATGTTGTCGTTCATCCAGGCATTGAAGCCGGCGTCGTTTCCCATGGAGCCGAAGAAGCTCATGACGGCATCTCCCAGGACCACGGCTGTAGCGGCCATCATAAGCACCTGTTCATCGTTTGTAGGTGAGCCGCCTGTGATGAATTCCGAGCAACCGAAGGCTATGGTGAAGGCTCCCCAGAGGATGTAGCCCCAGACTACGAAGGGTTTGCGCCTGCCCATACGGTCGGACGCTGTACCGAAGAGGAAGGTCGAGACTGTGGTCGTGAGGGCCGAGACGGCGACCATCCAGCCGATGATCGTGGGGTCTTTGGCGATCTTGGCATAGATGAAGGTGTTGAACCACTGATTTTCAACGACCCATACGAGCTGGCCGATAAGTCCCAAACCCCAAACGAGTGCCCAGAAACGTCGGATGATACGGGCAGACGTGCTTCTCGCCTCTCCCATGGCCTTCATGGTCCTCCTTCCAGAAGCCTTTATGGACAGTTTAGCGCCTCATTCAGGTTTAGTTTCCATTCGAAGGCTTTCGCAGTGTTTTGCTCCAAGAAGCCGCTCTCTCGTCTGGTTCTCTTGTCTTGCATCGGTTACGCTTTCTACCAGGAGAGTTTCCTCCGGGCGCTTCTCGGCATGCGCGCTCTGACACCAATATTCGGCATACTACCGCTTTCTGCTAAAGAAACAAGACCATTAGGTGTCCGCCGGGTAGTGTGCCAAATGTTGGTGTCAGGTGCCTTTATTTTGAGGCGGCAGTGCCTAAAACCGTGTCTTCAGTCTACACCATCGGCCTCACGCCGCTTTTCTACTCGTATCGCCCTTGCTACCTGCTGCTTTTCCACCCGCGCCGACGAGGCTGCCCGTTGCCACCGCTGTTGGCCGCCCTGCCTCTGTTGCTTTCCGGCTACGCCAGCTTCCATTGGGCGCTCAAAACGCGCTTGCCCCAGAAGTCCGCATAGGCACCGTTTAGTGCGAGCAGCTCATCGTGTGTGCCCTCTTCCTTAATGCTCCCTGACGCATTCAAAACGATGATCTTATCGGCCATCTTGATGGTCTCCAGCTTGTGGGCGACGGCAATCACCGTCGATGATTTGCGCAGCTCTTCGATAGACTTGACGATGTTGGCTTCGTTTTCAGCATCGAGTGCCGAGGTTGCCTCGTCGAACAGGACGATGGGAGCCTGCTTGAGCAGCGCACGGGCAATTGACACACGCTGACGCTCTCCACCCGAAAGAGCGCGGCCGCTTTCGCCGCAAACCGTATCCCATCCATCGGGAAGACGCTTGACGATCTCGGTCACGCCTGCCAAATCGGCGACCCGCTCGATATCGCTATCGCTGGCATCCGGACGTGCAAGCAGTACGTTATTGCGCAGCGTGTCGTTGAACAGATAGACGTCCTGGAAAACGAAGGAGACGTTCTTGAAGAGATCCTCGGTGCTCAAATCGCGCACATCGACCCCACCGATTTTCATGGTGCCTGCAGTCGTGTCATAAAAACGTGCGGCAAGCTTGATCACCGTCGTCTTGCCGCAACCCGATGGCCCCACGATGGCGAGCATACTCGATGATGGAACCGTGAAATGGACATCACGCAGCACAGGCTTGTCGGGGACGTACGAGAATGCGACATGATCGGCGCTGACGCTTGCGTCATGTGGAAGATCCTTGGACGTCTGAGGAACCGGTATTTCCGGTGCATTCATTACCGCATCGATACTGTCTAAGGTTTGACGGCGTTCCTCCAAACCGAAGAGGGAGGCCGAGATATCGGCAATCATGGTCGAGAAGCGCAACGATACACCGATAATGATGATCGCCTCAAACGGCGCGGCAATGCCGGTGACACACAGGGAGCTCCCCAACAAGATCATGGAGAACACCAACAGCTGTTGTCCCATGCCGGTGAGCATATTGCCCAATACGCCCCACCAAAGGCCACGTACTGATTTTCGCCGGGCTACGGCAAAGCTGCTGCTGAGCTCCTCATAGGTCGATCCGGCATGGCAGGCGCGCAGCGCACCCTGGCATTGGGCAAACTCAACAATGCGGGAAGCCAATTCTTCCTCTGCGGGACTCTCATTTGCATACTGTTTCTCAATGCATTTCTGTCCCAATTTGAACAGAACGAACAATATGGGGATTGCTATGGTCACTATAAGTCCAAGCCGCCAGTTCCAGACCCATGTCCCCAGGCCGAAGATGACGCAGGCACAGAGGTTCCTGAGGAACCCTCCTACAAAGTAGGCAACTGCCTGTCCGCTTGTCATCATCTCCTGTGTGACGATACGGCTCAAAAGACCAGCGCTTGATGCCGTAAACCACCCCAAGGGCAGCGAGGCCACCTTGTTGCCGATGTGTCTTTGCAGCATACGCATATAGCCCAGACCGGCCGTGTACCCAAGCTTGGTACCCCAGTAATCGAGTACGCAGGAAAAGGCGGCCAGCACCGCAAGGATCAGCACCCATGCATTGAAACTAAGACCCCACTGATGCTCAGCTGTCAGGAGTGACATCGCCGCCGGCATCATCGTGCACAGTGCCAATCCTGTGAATACTCCAGCAAGGATGCATGCTGCCATGCCTCGTTTGTGCATCGCGGCATCTTCGGGAATCATATACCGGCGGAAACGGGACAGAAGATTCCGATTTCTACTCATGGCGCCCGCCCTTCTCCTCTGCAATACCGGCGGCGTCAAAGCCGCTCTGCTCCAACAGTGCGCGGTACTGCTTGTTGTTCAGCAACGTCTCATGGGTGCCTACCGCCACAATCTTGCCTTCGTCCATAACGGCGATCTGATGGGCGCCTATCACGGAGTTCAAGCGGTGGGCGATCACCAGGACGGTACGTCCCTCAATAAGGCCGCTGAGGGCCCGTTGAATCTCGACTTCCGAGTCGGGGTCGGCAAAGGCCGTAGACTCATCCATGATCAAGATAGGTGCGTCGATCAACAGGGCGCGTGCAATAGACAGACGCTGGGCCTCGCCGCCCGACAGCTCGCAGTCGGTGCCGATGATGCTGTCGTAGCCTTTGGGAAGAGACATGATGAAAGCGTCGATCTGCGCGGCCTTGGCGGCAGCACGCACCTCTTCCAGGCTTGCCTGCGGTTTTGAGAGGGATATATTGCGTCGGATGCTCGTATTGAGCAGCATGGCGTCTTGCAGCACAAAAGACACGTTTCGATACAGGTCGTCTGCGGACAGCGAGCGTATATCGATGCCGCCGAGCGTGATCGATCCCTCGGAGGGATCATCGAAGCGGGCGATCAGCTGCGCCAACGTCGACTTGCCCGACCCCGAGGGGCCGATAAGCGCGGTGAGCGTTCCGGGTTCAAGGGTCAGGTTGACACCTTTCAGTGCCTGCGTCTCGCCATATGAGTACGTGACGTCTTTGACCACGACCCTATGGTCGTCGCTTGGCTTTTGAGGATGTGTCGGCTCTTCCAAGGAAGACGTGTCCATCAACTCGACCAAGCGTATCGCTGCAGATCCTGCCAGTTGGTATGACCAGGTGATGTTAGCCACGCTCATCATGGCGTTGGGCAATACCAGCGCAATCAGGGTGCAGGCGAGGATTTGGGGGAGCGTTGCAAGTCCTGCGGCATACACCATGGCTCCGCCGCCAAGGTTGACCAGTAACAATACTGGGATAGAAACGAATTCAGCGGCGACAGAACAGCGCCCGATCATCGGTGCGCACCATTCCCAATAAGAGTTCGCGAAGGCTTGGGCGGCTTTTTCATAGTTGTGATAGGACTCGCCGCTTTTTCCGAATGCCTTGATGACCTTGATGCCCGACACCAATTCCACCATGGTCGCCGAGACGCTTGCCAGATTGTTGTTCATCTCCGCCGTTTTAGGCCCCATGTCTTTCATGGAGGAGCCATAAAGCACCACATAAAACGGGATCGTTGCAATCCCGATAAGTGCCAGACGCCAGTTGACGACGAGCATAAACACCAGCAACACTGCCGGTGTGAGGACACCGTTGATCAAGTCGACCGGAGCGTGGGCGATTACCGTGTGTACCGTCTTAGTGTCATCTTGGACGGCGTTTCTGATCTTGCCTGACCCTGTTTTGCTGAACCATGCAAGAGGGACACGGCTGAGGCGGTCGACGATGGCGCTTCGGATAATAAAGCGCAACTTCATGTCGGCGAAGTGCGTGATCGTAAGAGACAGCAAATAGAACATCAGCTTGAGCATAAATGCCGTCATCAGGAGCATCACGATACGGTCGACCTTCTCGACATCAAGCGGTTGGTTGCCCTGTTGGGAAGCGATGAAGATATCGCCCAACCATACGAGGGCAAGGTAGGGGACAAAGGCCAGGAGTGCGGACAGGACCGTAAAGAACTGGGCGAGAATGGTGCGGCCCTTGATATAGGCCGCCAACAGCGTGATTGCCGCCCGCCCAGCTTTGTCCTGGTCTCTATGCTCTTGTGAGACTTTCGGCATGGTCGTCACATCCCCATCTGCTTGAAATGCTTTGCGAATACCTTGGTGCCGATAAAGCCGCCTAGTGTTGCACAAATAATAGTGGCAAGGCCCATAGCGATCATCGCGGGGCTGTACATGAAGTTGACCATGTTCTGGGAGAATTCCAGTGCCATACCCGCTTGGATGCATTGGGCAACATAGGCATCCTTGCCGATCATGTAGACCAAGGATATGTGACCCAGCCAGAACAGGAAGACGAACGTGGGGAATGAGGCGAGGACCTTTCCTTTCGTGCGCTTCTTGGGGTCGCCTAGAATGAGCTCTGCAGCAAGGCAGCCAATGAAAATGCCAGCAGGGCCCGTCCAGAACATACCCATGACAGAGCCAAATATGGCCATAATCGCGCCCATGACCACCATGGCTCCGCGTTTAGGCACACGCTGCACGACATACATCCATGCCATGCCTGAGATGAGTGACGATAGTGCGTGCGCCCCCCAACAGAGGCGATAGTCAAAGCTGCATATCATGGCAAAGGCCATGGTGATGAAAAAGATAAGCACGCCGAATACCGCGCAGAATATGAAATCCTTTGCGGTGAGCCGTCCGGTGTTTGCGGCTTGAGACCCAATCGTTGTTTCGTCCATCATACGTTCCTTTCCTATAGGATCCTGTTGTTATGAAAAACCGAGCAATCTCTTTATGTGCCCGAGTGTTTCCGGGGTAAGGGGAATGGGCGGTGACATATGGCCATCATGCAGGGGGAGGACGACATCACAGGCTGAGCAGAGAAATTCGTAATCGTGTGTGATTATGCAGATGACCACACCCTGCTGTTTGAGACGGTCGATCTGTCTGGCAATGCTTGCCATGTTGTTATAGTCCAAGCCGCTGGTCGGCTCGTCCATGACAAGGGCCTGTGCGCCGTACAGCAGGCCGGCGGCAATCGACGTGCGCTGTCGCTGCCCACCGGACAGCGACAGGGGATGGCGTTGGGCGAGGTTTGTCAGACGGAAGTCTTCCATAAGAGACTTGACGGAGAAGACCTGTGGAATATGCGCATCGTTGCGATCGTGCGCCTCCTCGAGCTCACGAACGACAGTGTGTTCAAACAGCTGGTATCCCGGTTCCTGCATGGCCAGGTAGATGACGCCTGCGCGCTGCGAGGTCCTAAGCGCTTTACCCGCCAACTCAACCGTACCTGCCGCCTCTTTCTGGATGCCGCATAGGCATCGTGCAAGCGTGGTTTTTCCTGCACCGTTGGCACCGACAAGGCCGATGACTGTCCCCGCGACAATATCAAAATCGCAACCATCTATCACTGCATCCCGGTGCCGATACGAGACACGTAGGCCTCTTGTCCTCAACGAGGTATCGGCCACACACTCATGTACGGGATGCCCGCTCACAGATGTATGGGAGAAACGCCGGCGGGCGGCAGCATTGACCTCGTCGACCTTCCAGGCACGCAGTCCCCAGTGCAAACGGGTTTCAAAGGGGATCGCGCCGAATTCTTTCGCGGACCAAGTCCCCGCAATATGGCCGTCTTCCATAACGACGACCCGATCGGCAAGGTCTGCGAGCCACCATAGGCGGTGTTCGGACACAATGATGGTTTTCCCCATGGACTTGAGTTTGGCAAGGGCCGCACCCAAGCATCTCATAGACGTCACGTCGAGGGCGGCCGTGGGCTCGTCCAAAACAAAGATATCGGGGTCCGTAGCGTATACAGAGGCGAGGATCACCATTTGACGTTGGCCTCCGGAAAGCTCCTCCACCCGCCGGTGCAGCAGTTCTTCGATTCCGAACACCCGAACGCTTTCGTGTATGCGCCTCACAATCTCTTCTCGCGAGAGTCCTTGGTTCTCACAGCCGAACGCAAGCTCGGCCTCGACTTCCGAGTTTACGAATTGGCTGCGTGGGTTTTGGAATACCGATCCGACCGTTACCGCCAAATCTCCCGACGTCCATTCAGTGACGGGTTTTTCGGCGACGGAGACGCGTCCCTTCAAGACCCCTTGATAGACCAGCGGGATCAGGCCGTTTATGGTTCTGGTCAGGGTTGTCTTCCCGCAGCCGGATTCTCCCGTGAGCACTATGCATTCGCCTGGACGGATGGATAGGTTGATGTCTTCCAGCACCTCCGATTCCTCTTTGTTATAGCGGAATGAGACATGCTCCAGCGATACGGCGATGTCTGCTGGCGGCACAGTAACAGCGGTGTTCCTCGGCGAGACGGCGATACTTATCGGCAACGAGGTGGCACTCATAGGACCCCCACCCCGATTTTGGCAAGGACCATGGCTGCGAACAGGGCATACTCGATTACCAGAAGCGCGATGTCGGCTGCCCGTATATGCAAGTCATAATATGAGCTGCGCTTTCGGTTGGTATCTGCTCCACGTGCGACCACGGCGTTACCCAGCTCATCGGCGATGATTCCCAGCCGTCCGATGACGGGGACCATCAGATGCTCGACGGTACGTGCAGGATGTGCGACCACGGCTACCGGAGAGGAGGCAAGGCCGCGAATCCTCATGGCTTCGGCCACCGCCTTGAACTCATGGGCAAGTGTGGGAACAAAGCGCAGGGCAACGCATAGGGAGACGATGAGCTTGGACGGGAGGCCAAGTGTCTGAAGGGCACGGGCAAACTCTCCTGAACGTGTGGTCACAAGGCAAAGTGAGGCAAAGGCCGCAACGGGAAATACACGTTGGAACATAAGGAGCATGCTGCCAAGCGGGCTGAGCCACTCCCAGCCGGATATCCCCGGGAGATGTGCAAAGAAAAATATCAGTAGGTATGCAATCATCCACTTCAGTGCCGAGAAGGGCCGTCGGCAGATTAACATGAGCATGAGTATGAGGGCCATTGATGCGATCTGGAAACCGATGTGGGGATACAAGGTGACCCCTGCATTGAGGGGAATCAAAACGAGCAATGCAATACGGGGGTCAACACGGTAGTAACGAAGAGCTTCCTGCTCCAAACGTCTTTCCTTTCCGATAAGAATATGTTAGATTGGTCTAACTAATGATAGACAAAGTTGACTTCCGAGAAAGACCTTGGGTCCAAGTGGATAATCGCACCGAAAATCTTTTGCATCTTACCGAAACAAGTTTGATCACCAAATGGTATCGAAACCTGTCTTCGGACAAGGCCAAGGAATTTGTCATTGATCCGATGGTCAAAAAAGATGAGTCCACAAATTGGGCTGAGATTCACGCGATGTTCGACCCCGCAGTCGAAGCTATCCATGGAATCCACCATACACAGGCGATCGAGAAGGGTTTGATATCACCAAAGGATATTCGTCCCTATGGGGATACATGGATCATCGACCCCGCATACGGTTTCGGAGAGTATTGGTATCACATTGTCGACTCCGATATTGTGGTGGTCTCGATGAGCGTTTCATTGCGTGAACGTGTGGTTATGCATGGTTGGTCTACCGGTATGGTTGGCTTCGGTTGCTATATGGAGGACATGCCCATGTTCTTTATCGACAGCTTTGGGCAGCGACATCCTTCACTTATCGGCTACGCGTTGGGTGAGCATTATTTTCAGCAGATCATAGAGGCTGATGCCAAGTTCAGTTCCTACTCCATCTCGCTTCTGCCAAGTGCGATTCCCCGGCTGGCGGGTATTCTGCAGGTTACGTCCGAACAGCTTTTACAGGCCATTGGGCTGCTCAATGGCTACCATGATATACCCGCCCTTACTGCCGCAGTCACTGAACTCGGCAATGCCCGGCTGTGTCGATCCGTGGCCACCTCGTACTATCGTGCAAAGGTTACCGAGTGCTTTGCATTACTCGTGAGTGAAAGTAAGCGCTGCACACATGATTGTCAGGCATATTCGGCCGTGGACGAGCGGCTGTACAAATATATCTCGCTCTATATCAAATCAAATGTGGCAAAGGATCTGTCGACCCGGGCGTTGAGCTCCGTGTTTCATGTCAGCGAATCTCGCATGATTGACGCCTTTAAGAAGGTCGTGAACAAAACACCGCAGGAATATGTGCGAGAACAGCGTATTGAATATGCACAAAGGCTGTTGGCAAAGACCGATCTCAGCATTCGCCAGATTGCCGAGGCTGTCGGCTACTCGAACCAGGGAAGCTTTTCCGAGACCTTCAAAGCGCTTTCCTGTTGCACCCCCAGCCGATACCGCGCGATTCGGAAGTGACTTCCCACTGGACAACAGCGGGCCTTGGGGTCGCCTTAGGGTTGCCTTAAGGTTGCCTTGGGGTCTCCTTGGGGCCCCATGGTGGGACTCGTTTTCTTGCCGGGTCTGCTCTGCCGTGGGCGTTTATGTCGGGGTTGCTCGGCCGCGAGCCTCGTTTCGTAATCGTATGCCTTCTTGCTGGATCCCATGTTCAACAGCCCGTCCATTCCGATGGCCCTGTAGATCATGATCCATTGTTTAACAGTATCCCTGGGGATGGCAAGCCTCGAGGAGATGGGATCCCATCCCAAACCGACATCGACCAGTTCCGCGACCTTCCTCTTAATTGAGATGTCATGCTTGCATCTAAGGTCCTGCGACATAAGAAACCACGCCTCCGAATCTTGGTTTCATTTGTCCAAGATTCGGGGCGCGGTTCATCCCTGGCTGCCGCCGACATTTTGATACAGGAGGGTATCTCTGCAGAGGTTATCGATGTATTTTCCGTCAAACCCTTCGACGAGTACGCCATTTTGGCATCGGCCGCCAAAACAGGCCGTGTGGTAAGCGTGAAGGAACATAACGTGGCGACGGGCCTCGGTGCCGCAGTGGCGGAACTTCTGGCCGAGAAACTCCCCACGCCGATGCGCTTTGCAGGCATGCGTACCTTTGGCACATCGGCGCCGGGGGAT
>ERZ772945.1876-NODE-1876-length-13953-cov-6.752626_pt1 | contig 13953 bp, 11 predicted proteins | sample MGYA00511681_ERZ772945 | MGnify/ENA primary metagenome ERZ772945 (study PRJEB29015, sample SAMEA2737943) | human oral metagenome | biome: human oral; feature: human-associated habitat; material: dental | place: China | collected 2143 ... | reverse complement strand
CTGGTCAAGAAGAGGCTAAAGAGTCTATGCAAGAGATTGTTAGCTTCCTTAAGACTCCTGATAAATACAAAGAAATTGGTGCTCGCTGTCCTCGTGGTGCTCTACTTGTAGGACCTCCAGGCACCGGCAAAACCCTTATAGCTAAAGCAGTTGCTGGTGAGGCTGGCGTTCCTTTCTTCCAGATTGCTGGCTCTGAGTTTGTTGAGATGTTTGTTGGACGTGGTGCAGCAAAAGTCCGCGATCTCTTTAAGCAGGCAAATGAGAAAGCTCCTTGCATTATCTTCATTGATGAGATTGATGCTGTTGGTAAGCGCCGCGACGCTTCCCTCAACTCTAACGATGAGCGTGAACAGACCTTAAACCAGTTGCTCTCAGAGATGGATGGCTTTGATAACCACAAGGGCATTGTTGTTCTAGCAGCAACTAACCGCCCAGAAACCTTGGACAAGGCACTTCTGCGTCCTGGTCGCTTTGATCGTCGTATTCCTGTTGAGCTTCCAGATCTTAAGGGTCGTGAGGCAGTTCTTCAGATTCACGCCAATGATGTAAAGATGGAGCCAGGCGTTGACCTCTCTATCATTGCTAAGTCCACACCAGGAGCATCTGGTGCAGACCTTGCAAACATCATCAACGAGGCAGCTCTCCGTGCTGTTCGCTTTGGTCGTCGTCGTGTTACCACTGAAGACCTTACAGAATCCGTTGACGTTGTTATTGCCGGTGCAAAAAAGAAGAATAGCGTTCTATCTGAGCATGAGAAAGATGTTGTTGCCTATCACGAGACCGGCCACGCAATTGTTGGTGCCATCCAGAAAAACGATGCTCCTGTCACCAAGATTACTATTGTTCCTCGTACTAGTGGAGCCCTTGGCTTTACCATGCAGGTTGAGGACGATGAGCGTTATCTGATGAGTAAGAGTCAAGCCATGGATGAGATTGCTGTTCTCTGTGGTGGTCGCGCTGCTGAAGAGCTTATCTTTGGCGAGATGACCAATGGTGCCTCCAATGATATTGAGCGCGCAACATCAATTGCACGCGCAATGGTTACCCAATACGGCATGTCTGACAAGCTTGGCATGGTTACCCTAAGCCAGCAGCAAAGCCGCTATCTTGGCGGTGGCTCTTCCCTCACCTGCTCTGAAGCGACTGCTGAAGAGATTGACGCTGAGGTTAGACGCATTGTTGAAGAGGGTCACCAGCGTGCGCTTCAAACGCTTAAAGAGAATCGCTTTAAACTGCATGAAATTGCTCACTATCTACAGAAGAAAGAAACTATTACCGGCGAGGAGTTTATGAATATCCTCAAGCGCGAGAATACCTTTGCACCTGTAGATAAGAACATCAACGACGAAGGCTCCTCCACTCCTTCAAAAGAGTAATCTTTTCTCATAATCTAAGTTAAACGGCCATCTACGTTTGTAGGTGGCCGTTTTTCTGTCATGAATAAAAGTGTTCTCCACTAAGCTATCGAGCAAAGAGTTCCCAAAATGCTACGGCAGATGACGCGGCAACGTTGAGTGAATCTACCTGATGCGACATAGGAATGATAGTAGTAATATCACAAGCCTCGATGGTTTTCTCGTCAAGACCATAGCCTTCACTACCAAAGAATAACGCGGCTTTTTTTCCTTTTACCAGCTCTTTATTTAGAGGTACCGCAGAATCTGTAAGCGCAAGAGCGCAAGTGGTAAAAGAATGAGCCTTGAGCTTTTCTATAAGATCCAGTGAGGTTGTCTCTTCATCCAGGCGAGTCCAAGGCACATTAAGAACCGTTCCCATAGAAACACGCAGAACACGCCTAGAGAGGTTATCGGCACATTTAGCAGTCATGATAACAGCATCTACATTAAGTGCCGCAGCTGATCTAAAAACTGCGCCTACATTATTTACGTCAACAAGATCTTCCAAAACGGCAATGTGCTTTGAAGTACTGAGAATCTCCTCTAGTGGTCTAGCTTGAGGCCTCCTCATAGCACAAATGATGCCCCTAGTCATTCTGTATCCAGTGAGTTTTTCTATCTGATTGTCAGACAGTACAAAAATTGGAACATCATCTACTGAACAGTAGTTCTGAATAAGTTGTTGGACAGCCTCAAGATGTGAAGCATTAGTGAGAAAAGACAAAGGTACACAACCAGATAAGAGGGCAGTTTCTACCACAAAAGGAGACTCACAAATCATAAGTGCACGGGCAGGGTCTAAACGATTGCGCAGTTGATTGTTGGTGAGCTTAGCATATACTTCCAGTCTTTGGTCATCCAAAGACTCAAGATTGTACACCTCCATTGATTCGAACTCATCTCTCATTTCATCTTCATCGCTGAATTCAGCATTTCCAAAATTCCTTTTTCCTTGATCAAAGCAATGCCCTGTTCTTCGTCTCCCAGCACAATAATACTGTCCCCGGGATTAATATCAAATATCTGACGGGCTTTGACAGGGATCACAATCTGCCCCTTATCACCAACCTTGACCATTCCGAAAATGTGCTTTCCTTTTGGCGGAACGCCCAGTCCTAGATTATCTTCATTCTTTTTATCATAGGAAATCAGATCGTCTATGGTGACTCCGAAGACATTCGCAAGGCGTTTGCATTTTTCGATATCCGGAAGAGACTCTCCTGTCTCATATTTTGAGAGGGTCTGGCGGGAAACACCGATCATGTCCGCCAGTTCTTCCTGGGAAAAATCATGGTATTTTCTAAGTTCTACTAAATTCTCGGCAAAGCTCATTTCTTTCTCTCTCCTTGGATTCCCAGAACGCACCAGCGGAGTACCGGAATGCGGCTGATGATTTCATATAATACGATTGCACCTGCAAAACCAGCTGCGGCTGTCAGCAGATAGACTACCAGAGGTGCAAGGTTCGGGAGGTATTTTTTCAAGTAGAAGGCAGTCGCTGCGATCGGCAGGTAATGGAATATATAGAGTCCCCAGGACTTTGAGCTCATCCAGCAACTAAAACTGTTTACAAAATTACCCCATTTCTTCATAAAGGCCAGAACGCCCAAAGTACCCAACCATGCAAAAGCGTTACAGCAGAAGGTATCGAGCACTTCATGGTCCGGGTAGGATTTTCCCCAGTAAAGAGTGCTGAATACAAGCCCTGCAATCAGGCCTGCTGCCGTGAACAGGGTCCAGTGCTCTTCCATTCTCTCCATCACAGATTCGTGAGACATGACAAAATATCCGATGAAGAATCCTGTTCCATAAATGCCAAATCGGTATACGACGATGATTGGTGTATTGAGGACCTGGGCGGCTCCGTATATCAGGAAGGTAAAAAGGAAAAGAAGGATACAGTTTGCCTTCTCACCTAGGCGGTAGAGTCTGTCCTTCTCGATCTTACGGACCCAAAGGAGGGCCAAAATCAGGCACCAGAGCAGCTGAATATACCAGAGTGGGCCAATTCCACTGGCCACCATGATCAGAAAAAGCACCGGTTTCGGAAGGGCTCCCATCTGATCAAAGGCACCGGCAATCTGCATGTTGTAATATCCCAGGATCCACTGAAATACAACAAGTCCTATTGTGGAAGGTACCAGAAGTTTTCGCGTCCTTGCCTTAAAGAAAATCTTCGTATTCTTCCGCTCCAATTCGAATCGGGCTGCCATCCCTGAAACTACAAAAAGCAGCAGCATGAACCAGGGATATACCAAATACAGGAATGTATCCTGGGGCTGAAAATCCCAGAATGGTCCAATGACAGCGTAATCTGTGACACCGTTATACATGTAAATGACATGATAGATAACAACGAGAACTACTGTGATCCAGCGAACATTATCAAGGTATGTCTTTCTCATATTTGTACCACCTTTGCTAGAATAATTAACATTTCTAAGCCAAGTATAAGTTGGTACATTTCCCTAATCCACCAAGTGGCATTTACATTTTATGAGTACTTTGGTTAAATTTCGTGGCGTAAAATTCAACCATTTCACACTTAATCATTAACATCAGCCTTTCCGGTCCTGATCCAATGTCCCTCCTGTATCGCAGCAAAGGTTGCTACAACACATGCGAATGCTCCACTATAACGTAGGTCGATTCGTGCAAATGTTAGTGGTAAGAGAAAAAGTATCACACCGGTAATCTTATTCATCACGCTGTGCACTGCGGGATATTTTTTGTTCACCATGAAACCTAAAATGATATTGATTATCTTGATTATCGCTACAACAACGATCCAGATGTAGATCCAAAGTGGAAATCTGATTTCAGGTAAGAATTTTATCAGGCAAACCACTACAAAGATTGTATCTGCCATCGTATCTATTTTTGCTCCAAGCTGACTTGTGGTACGGACTCTTCTTGCGATGAAACCATCTAGAAAATCCGTTATTCCTGTGAGTACGTATACGCAATAAAAAGATGCAGACAAGGTTGGACATAACAGCAGGATTAGACTCGAGACTATTTTGCTTATAGTGATTACGTTTGCCATTCTGATTACCTAAGTGATTTCTTGTAGAATACGGTATCTTCTGACCGATTGTTCTCGACGTAGCCCAACTTTTTATAAAATGCATTTGTTCTGATGTTAGCCAGAGGGGTATCCAATTCCAGCTCTTTTATTATCGGATTCATTTTTTCAATATCCTTCATCAAGGCAAGTCCATAACCCATGCGGTGAAAGCTGGGGTGAATGAAAATTCTTCCGACATATATTTGGGATTCCATCTCAAACAAAACAGTACCGCCTACAATCATTCCATCATCCGTGAGATATGCAAAGAGATGCCCCTCCTGCCTCATCTGTTCATTCCACACAGTAGAGTCATAATCAGGTGGTCCATCATCGGCTTCTCCGCCAACCAAGTAATCTGTATGGAATGCCTCACGTGATATTTCTGTCAGTTGTCCAACTTCACATTCATTTGAAATTCGTAATAGCATCATTTCGCCTCAACTATTTGATCCATATTAAAGATAACTTTCCATATGCCCTCGATACGTTTCCATGTCGTTGTGATATGAAAGGTACCTGCTAAATCAAGATTCTTCTCTTCATTTACTTCGAGTTGAATCATATAGTGAACCTGTACACTTTTCTCATCCTGATTTACGATTTCGAAGTTTGTGATGCCATACGATTTGCAATCAAAGAACGAGATGATTTGGCTCTTCAGGCATCCCTGTGGGTAAGAAATGCCGCTTTTCTCAGTAATTAACCCGCTTTCGCAGGTTTAGGTTTTCGGTTAGGGAATGGGACCTGGATTTTTGAGCATACCAGATACACCATATCCATCATGTTCTGTATATTCCGGAACTCATATGCTTTGCGGATTGACTCATTGATGTTTGGTCGCTGATACTTTACAGGAGCCAGGGTGGCTTTTGCAATATATAATTATAGTCAGAGGTGAGGAATTTTACCCACAATCATGCGCGAAGCTTCAAAATGCACTAATATTAACAAGTTGCGTCTTATGACATTTACCTTAAAATTAAAATGTTATAAGTCACGTTCAAACTCTACTACATACCCGGTTTCTTGATAAGGAGTGCTCCTTGGCTAAGCACTTTACAAACAGCTCTGTTCCTAATACTTCAAACTCACAACCTCTTTCAGGAGAAGAGACTGCAGAAAAAACTCCTTCACTAAAAGATTCAGTTCCAAGCCTTGGTGATACTGATATGTATGTTGCTCTTAATGAAGAGCAAGTACGAAATAATCAGAAGACAGAAGAGACCGTTGTTTCAAAACCTCTTGAGCAGCAGGATAATAATGTAACGGTTATCACCCCTCTTGATAGTTCAGAGCTTGAAGTTCAAGAGCTTAATCCGGAAGATAAACCAAAGCATCACTGGTGGAAAATTCCTGCGGTAATCGTTGGTATTCTCGCGCTTGTATATGTTGGAGGAGCAGCTTTCTTCAACTTCTATTTTATGCCTCAGACCAGCATCTACGGAGTCGATTACTCGCTAAAGCCAGCTTCTGACTTACAGAAAGCAAGAGACTCAGAAGCATCAAATTATTCTGTTCATATCTCTGGCAATGGTCTTGATTTGACTCTTAAGAGTTCTGAAATTGGACTTGTTTACAATTCTGAGGCTTATGCTCGTGATGCAATTAACCAGCAGAATCCTTGGATGTGGCCTGTTGAGATTACTCGCAGCAGAACTTTAAACCCACACGCCACTGCCACCTATGATCAAAACAAAGTTGATACAGTATTAAATCAACAGATTGAACAAGCAAAAGAGGCTTCAGCTTCTCTAGCAAACGGTGGTATTACCTACGATTCCACTACAAAGAAATTTAGGCTTGCTGACACTGCCTTGGTAACGCGACTTTCTCTTGAAGGTGTTCATAAAGATTTACAAGGCGCATTTGACAAGCTTAATGACACCGTTGTTCTTGGTGAGGAATCTGTGCTGAGCGCCGAAGAACTCAACGCAGCCATTGCTGCCGCAAACGCCTATGTAGCCTCCGTACTTGATCTAACTCTTGGAGATGCATCTGCCTATACCGTTGACGCAGATCTTATTGCAAGCTGGGTTACTTTTAATGATGACCTTTCCGTCTCACTTAATAAAAATGCCATAAATGATTGGGTCGAGCATACCCTTGCGCCTGCGGTTAACACGCGCGGTACTGCTAGAACGTATAAGCGCTGGGATGGTAAGGAAATTACCACTAAAGCAGCCGGTGCTTATGGTTGGGTAATCAATGAAGCTGACTCTGCTTCAGCTATCATTTCCGCTCTTGGAAATGGGCAATCTACAAAGGTTGAACTTCCAACTGAACAGCAGGCAAAAACTTTCACAAAAGATGGCGGTCCTGACTGGGGTGGTCGTTATATTGACGTTGACCTCTCCACCCAGCATGCAGTTCTTTATGACGAGAATGGCAGCATTCTTTGGGAAGCAGATGTTGTTACCGGTCTTCCTGATGGTCGTCACAATACACCTGAAGGTGTTTGGTTTATAACAAGTCATATCAGAAACGCTCGACTTCTTGGCCCAAATGACGAAAGCGGCAAACCAGGTTGGGATGCACGAGTTGACTTCTGGATGGGCGTGAAAGGTCAGGAAGTTGGCTTCCACAATGCTCCGTGGCGTGGAGCATTTGGTGGAGATATTTATCGCTATGGTGGTAGCCATGGTTGTATTAATTTGAGCTACAGCGATGCAGAAAAACTTTTTAACATCTCAAACGATGGTGATCCAATTATCATCCACTACTAATGTCATTTAGCCTGCACATTGTCAAACGTATTATGAAGTGGCTTTGCTTCGAATATACTCTTGATAATAGGTACCCCAGTCACAAAGTTCTTTCAAAATAGGGTTCATTGTTTTACCTAATTCGGTCAGCGTATATTCCACCTTCGGCGGAGTTTCGGAATATACAACTCTTCTTACTATGTCCTGTTCCTCCAGCTCACGAAGTTGTGACGTCAAAGTTTTGGTTGTTATGTTTCCCAATAACCTTTGCAGTTCATTAAACCGCACTGGACCTTTTGAAAGAAACCAGATAATACGTAGTTTCCACTTTCCGGCTAGTATATTTAATCCAATCTGCATTGGGCATTGATCTGTTATTGCCATTGTTTTTGCCATAGCAAGCCCCTCTTTTATAACGTATCAAAAAGGATAGCACGTATTAAAAAAGTACGTTCTTGTTTGAAGACCCAAAGAAGTTTTAGCCTAACTATGGTAATAAAACAACAGAGAGGATTCTTCACATGATTGTTGATAGCCATGAACATGTCATGCTCCCTACCACCATGCAGATACAAAAATTAGATGAGGCAGAAGTAGATAAAGCAATTTTATTTACTACTACTCCACACATAGAAAAAGCAAAATCATCCACATTGGAAGATATCAACAATGAAATGCAAATTTTATACAAAGTTTTGGGAGGGGGTTTCACACCACAGGAACGAATAGATAAGATGAAAGACACAATTACTGAATTACAACGAGCAATAGCTGCAGCGCCCAATAGATTCTATGGCTTTGGTCCTGTTCCACTTGGACTTTCAGTAAAAGAGACATCGAACTGGATTGAAACATATGTTATTAATAATTCTTTTAAGGGAATTGGAGAATTTACACCTGGTTCTGAAAATCAAGTTGAACAGTTGGACATCATATTCCACGCTTCGTCAAATTACACAAATCTACCTGTATGGGTGCATACCTTCCATCCAGTAACACGAACAGGAATCAAAATACTAATGAATCTATGTAAAAAGTATCCTTCAGTTCCTGTCATCTTTGGACACTTAGGTGGCTCAAACTGGATGGATGTAATTGCTTTTGCAAAAGAACACAAAAATGCGTATCTAGATTTGTCGGCAGCATTTACTCCTCTCTCAGTAAAGACCGCCCTAACTGAACTACCAGAAAAATGCTTCTTCAGCTCGGATGCGCCATTTGGTGAACCCACTTTATCCAAAGGACTTATCGAATTTGTAAGCCCATCTAAAGAAGTAACCAACATGGCTTTAGGCGAGAATATCGAAAATTTATTGAATTTGTAGCCGTTTATTAATCCATATATAAACTACGTAATAACAACATAAGACAATGTCTCTCGAGAGGTTTAGAAACGAGGCATTTGACCTCCACCAAAGCCCATATTCTTCATCATAGATTCCATAGCACGACGGCCCTTCTTTGCATTACCACCCTGAGTCATAGCCTTCATTTTACCCATCATCTTATTCATCTCGCCCCACTGACGAATAAGCTGATTAACTTCTTGAACACTACGACCAGAACCCATGGAAATACGACGACGTCGCTGACCATTAATAATCTTTGGACGTGCTCGCTCTTCTTTAGTCATCGAGTGAATGATGGCTTCAATCTTTCCCATAGAGCTATCGTCTACACCACCCTGCTGAGCCATCATGCGGTCTCCACCTGGTAGGGCACCAATAAGCTTTGCAAGACCACCCATCTTGCGAATTTGGTTCATCTGATTGAGCAGGTCATCCATAGTAAAGCCCTCACGCAACATGCGCTCGGCATCTTCAACCTGCTGCTCATCGGCCGCCTTTTGAGCCTGCTCAACAATAGAGATGACATCACCCATGCCAAGAATACGCTTGGCCATACGATCTGGATGGAAAATCTCAAGTGAATCGGGTTTCTCGCCCATAGATACAAACTTGATAGGCTTGCCGGTAACCTCACGTACAGAAAGTGCGCCACCGCCACGAGCATCGCCATCAAGCTTGGACATGATAACGCCGTCAAAGTCTACGCGTTCTGCGAAGGTACTAACAACGTTGACAATATCCTGGCCGGTCATAGCGTCGACAACCATAAGAATCTGGTCTGGTTTAACGGCACGTTTGATAGCAACGGCCTCTTCCATCATTTCTTCATCAATTTGAAGACGACCAGCAGTATCAACAATTACCAGGTCGTTGAGGTGATCAACAGCTTCCTGGATAGCTTCAGATGCAATGGCAACAGCGTCTTTACCGTTACCACGATAGACAGAAACACCAATCTCAGAGCCAAGTGTTTCAAGCTGATCTGCTGCTGCAGGACGATGAACGTCGCAGGCGGCAAGCAGAGGATTCTTTCCCTGAGACTTAAGCAGGTAAGCAAGCTTTGCAGCTGCGGTTGTTTTACCGGAACCCTGGAGGCCAACAAGCATGATGACGTTTGGAATGCGGTTCTGTGCCAGCGTAAGCTTTGATTCAGTTGAACCAAGCAGTGCTGTCAGCTCATCTAAAACAATGCGAACAACGTTTTGAGCTGGAGACAGGGAATCCAGTACGTCAGCAGTCATGCACTGCTCTTTACAGCGTCCAACAAACTCTTTAACTACCTTGTAGTTAACGTCAGCCTCGAGAAGAGCCATGCGAATTTCTCGCATTGCGGAATTGATATCATCCTCAGTAAGGCGGCCCTTTCCACGCAGAGCGGAAAATGTATTTTGCAGTCTATCTTGCAGGCTGTTAAACATTACTGAACTCCCTCACCAACAAGTGCTTCACAGAACGAACGAGCATCAAACGTCTGAAGATCATCAATTGACTCGCCCACACCAATACGATAAATAGGCAGGTTAAGCTGGTTAGAAATTGCCAGAGCAATTCCTCCCTTTGCGGTACCATCAAGCTTTGTAACAATAAGACCGTCCAAAGACAGTGCATCATTGAACTCTTTTGCCTGGTTAAGACCATTCTGACCGGTAGTTGCATCAATAACCAAGACAACACTAACAGGAATATCCTCTGCACGCTTTCTGGTAACCGAAACAACCTTAGCAAGCTCGCGCATCAGATCAGATGAGGTGTGAAGACGTCCAGCAGTATCAATAAGCACCAGTTCAGTGCCTTGTTTTTCTGCTGTTTCAACAACCTCAAAGCAAACACTTGCAGGGTCAGCACCACGCTCTCTGGTTACAACCTCAATGCCAGAGCGCTCTCCCCAAACCTGTAGCTGCTCAATTGCGGCTGCGCGGAAGGTATCAGCGCCGCCAATCAAAGTCTTAACGCCACTAGCATGTGCACGACCAGCAATCTTTCCAACAGTAGTAGTTTTACCAGCGCCATTAATGCCTACAAACAAGACAATAGAAGGCGTATCCGTAAAAGGATCTCTTTCTGCAACAGGAAACTCTGCTGTAAGGCGCTCTACAAGGGCACGGCGTAGCTGGTCGGAGCGCATAAGATTTTCTCGCGCTGCACGCTCACGCAGATCATCGGTGACGCGCATAGCCACCTCGGCGCCCATGTCTCCCATAACCAGCGTATCCTCGAGGTCATCCCAAAAGTCTTCGGTGACCTCTCCGCCCATGTAAAAGATTTCGCTTAAGGTCTCACGGGAACGCTCAAGACCGCGGCGAAGATTGTCCATAAAGCCCATTAGATATCAACTACCTTTCCGGTTGTCTTATCAAGCCTCTGAGAGACAACGTGGCTGACACCATCTGCCTGCATGGATACACCATACAGTACGTCTGCCTGCTCCATAGTGCGCCTCTGGTGAGAAATGACAATCAGCTGTGTTGTCTCTTTAAGCTGCTCAATGGCATCAAGCAGCTTGGAGAGGTTGGCGTCGTCGAGCGCAGCCTCTACCTCATCAAAGACATAGAACGGAACAGTACGCGTCCTATACACAGCAAAGAGCAATGCCAGGGCGGTGAGGCTCTTCTCGCCACCTGACATAAGCATCATCTTGGTAATGCGCTTACCGCGCGGCTGAGCCACAATCTCAATGCCTGTCTCGGAGAGATGGTCTGGGTCGGTAAGCTCAATGTGGGCATGGCCGCCAGGGAACAGCATGGAGAAGATCTCGGAGAAGTTCTGGTTTACGCGGTCAAAGACAACAAGGAAGCGGCTACGCATCTTGCGGTCAATGGCCGAGATAATCTTCTTCAGCGAGGTCCGAGCAGCCTCTAAGTCAGCTACCTGCTCGTTAATGTAGTCGGCACGCTCTTTGAGACGCTCGTACTCATCCATGGCAACAGCGTTGACAGGACCAAGTGCCTCAAGTTGGCTCTTGAGCGACGCCGCAAGGCGCTCTGCCTGCTCTCTATCTTCTGGCTCAGGAAGCGTCAAGGCCTCGTCCAGCGAGGCGCCCGTGGCAAGAATGGCCTCAATGGCGTTTTGAACCTGAACCTCAAGCTTACCAATCTCAACGCTAATCTGGTTAGCAGCGTCTTTTTCTTTTTCTACTGCAAGCGCAGCTTCAGAAGCAGCATCTTTAGCCTCAGAGATGGTTTCTCGAAGCGTCTCAGAGTCTGCCTCCGCAAGTGACGCGCGGTCCTTGAGCCTAGATGCCCACTCAAGCGCCTTCTGGTGCAGAGCATCGTAGCGCTTGTACAGCGGGTCTACGCGCAGCCTAATTACCTCAAGCGCGTGCGTTGCCTGTTTAGCGGCAGCAAGCTGCTCATCCAGCTGAGACAGACGCCTCTCAAGCTCCGTCTGGCGAGAAGCCATACTAGTTGCACGCTCTTTTGCAACAGTCAGATCCGTCTTTGCATCCGAAAGCTCTCGGTTGGCCCTACCCTGTGCGCGAATGGCATCCTCATGCTGGTCCTGCAGCTCTTTGAGCTCCGAGGCTAGCAGCTCCATGCGAGCCTTTGCCTCTTCTGCGGCACGCTTGTGCTCATCAATGTGCGCACGAGCCTCCTGAGCGCGCTCTTTTGCCTGCTCTCGAGAAGCGCTGACCTGCTTCAGCTCTGCCTGAGAAGATGCAGCCTGTCCCTCAAGACGGCCTCGCTCTGCAGCAATGGACGTAAGCTCACCGTTGAGGCGAGCAACCTCGCCCTTGGACTGCGCGCTTTTCTCGCGAACTGAAGTCAGCTCATTCTCGCAGTTGGTAACTGCGGAGCGAGCAGCCTCCAGATGGCGCTTGAGGGAAGAAAGAGCGCCCTCAAGCTCACGAATGCGGCGCTTACGCTCAAGAGAGCCGTCCTCAGCCTGAGATGCGTGTCCCAGAACCAGACGACCATCTGGGTGAAGCAGCGTGCCGTCAGGAAGCACATAAAGCCCGCGAGGCTCATCTTTGTGAGCAGCGTAGGCGTCATCTAGGCTCTGGGCAACAAAAACGTGACCAAAGAGTGCCTGTACAAGGGCTTCGGCGCCCTTCTGAGCAGAAACATGCTCAAACAAAGGCGTTGTATGGGATGGAGCAGCAAGAGCTGGAGTTGCGTCAGAAAGAGCAACTAGCGTGGCCTTACCGTCCTCAGAAAGCGCCTGAACACGCTCAAAGAGCGCATGAACGTTTTGCTGCTTGTCTACAACAAGCGCGGAAAGATCTTCTCCCAAAAGCTGCTCAACAAGAGCTTCAAACTCTGGCTGAACCTCAAGGTAATCAGCAAGCCTGCCAGAAACAAGAGAAGCAGTTGCTGTGTCAGAGACAAGCTTTTCCGTCAGAGGACTTCCCTTTTGGACTTCCACATCAAGCGCACGAAGCGCCTCGAGTGTAGCTTCACTGCTTGAAAGCTCCTGGCGAGCAGTACGCTCTGCCTCACGAGCTGCTTCAAGTGCAGAAGCGCGCTCAGAAATCTCAGCGACAAAGGCCTCGGACTCCTGACGAGCCGTCTCAAGAACTGCAGTAAGCTCTGCTTCTTTAGCGCCACTATCTTCCAGGGCAGCTTGAGCAATCTCAAGCGCCTCAGTAATCTGAGACAACCTAGACTCAAACATCTGGTCTTCTACCTGCGCATGAACAATCTGCTCTTCAAGCTTTACATACGCAAGCGTCTCTTTATCAGCGGTATTGCGCGCACTACGCTCAGACGCAGTGCAATCAGAAATCTTTACATCCAGAGCACGACGCTCGGCAATTGCCTGGTTAGCCGCCTCTTGCAGAACATTCACACTCTCTGTCAGATCCGCAACCTTTGCACGAATTGTTGCCAGCTGACCAGAAAGCTCTTCATTCTCTTTTGCCGCGTCTGCCTTCTGCTTATCCATCACAGAAAGCTGCATACGCGTATCAGAAAGGCGAGAAACCATGTTCTTGCCCTTCTCCTCCAAAAGACGCATGTCAGAGCCCATACGACCAAGAATCTCTTGCATGCGACGGCGCTGCTCGCCTAAGTCTCCAACAAAGAGACCCTTTTGCTCAAGAAGCGACTGGAGCTTTTCAAGCTCACGGTTTTTCTCGCCCGCGCGATACTGCGCAAGCTCAATAGCAGCCTCTGCCTCTTTAGCGCGAGCTTCTAGCTTGCCATGCGTAAACTGCAGCTGACGAAGGTCATCCACTGCAAGCTGTACGGTCAAATCCTTGAGCTGGGAGGACAGATCTTTTGCGCGAGATGCCTTATCTACCTGCCTCTCAAGCGGTTTAAGCTGGCGGGTAATCTCGCGAGAAACCACTTTGGCTCGCGTGAGATTCTCATCCATGGAAGAGATCTTGCGCTCCGCACGCTCTTTGCGGCGACGATGCTTAGAGATGTCTGCAGCCTCTTCGATGAGCTCACGACGCTGCTCAGGGCGGCTAGACAAGATGGAATCAAGCTTGCCCT
>ERZ772945.1868-NODE-1868-length-13997-cov-41.337398_pt1 | contig 13997 bp, 13 predicted proteins | sample MGYA00511681_ERZ772945 | MGnify/ENA primary metagenome ERZ772945 (study PRJEB29015, sample SAMEA2737943) | human oral metagenome | biome: human oral; feature: human-associated habitat; material: dental | place: China | collected 2143 ... | reverse complement strand
ATTACAAACGCCGAGACGACCTCATGATTAGAGTTCCACAATGCACTCCAAAACGACGGTGATGTCAGTACAAGCCTAAGCTGAGCGAGTTTAATGATATACGTTATTCTAAGCTGGAATACAAAGCTCTACTAGCAATAAAGGATAAATGGGAGGTCATTGGTTTCAACTCCAACACCGCTTCTGGCATGGGTGCAGTTGCTATCCAAAACCAAGATACCAAGGAAGTCGTCATTGCTTATCGGGGTACTGATGGAATTGAGCGTAATGTCAAAGAGGCAATAAAGGACTATGAGACTGACTAAATCTGATGGCCCTATCTAAGTCAAGTCTACTCGACTTACTCACCGGTATCGGTGAAAGAATTGGCAAACATGTAGTGAAATGCAGTACACTCCACAAAAATCATCTGGCTTATGTTATCGTTTAATATGTAAGGACTGAATCATGAGTACCATCGAGCCAAAGAAACGAAGACATTGGGGACGCTGGATTATAGTCATAATATTTTGCTTCCTGATAGGCAGGTTCTTTTATGCCGTATTTTATAAGGATATTTATTGTGGCGGAGAACAGGCAAAAATGGTCAAATATCTAGAGAGTAAATATGGGAAAAAGTATGTGACTAAGAATTGTCATATTAACATGGCTGGGATGTGGATGAAAAAGTTCTTTGCCGCCGATGCACATGAAGTGAATGATGCTAGCCTCACCTTTGAAGTGGAGGGCAATAATGGTCGCTATCACGATACATTTATTACTGCATATTATGACAGTCAGGAGAAGATACTTCTCGGAGACTTCATTAAAAAGAATGGTATAAATGCCGCAAAGTATTATTCCAGTATGAGCATGAAAGATGACCTGGAAGATGAACTGATGGAACTTCCTTCAATCGACAGTGTGTTGCATGATTATGGTAATAGAATTTTATATAGTATAAATATCGTAACAAATGGCGAATCGCCGAATGACAATGATATAAAAAACATTGAGAAACTGCTGGAGTATGCTCGCTCTAGGAACTACAGTGACTATGCGGTGAGGTATACGATTAATTCAACAGATGATAACTCACGCTATATTTGCCAACTTTACGGAAACCAAGAGAAATTAAACGTAGGTGTGGGCAAGAGTTGCTTCGTTAATGACTGTGGAAGGGAATAGTACGCCACTAACTTGGAATAATATCTGGCGCTAAAGCTAAGGTGATATAGTTAAGTAGCGGGAGGATAGCTAAAAAGCATGAGCTTCGTCAAAAAAGAGCTAACCAAAGAAGAAGCACAGGCACTAATTAAAGAATATAAGCTTACCTGCCCTTTTCCGTATAGCTATGCTATTGAGAATAGCCTTAATGTGAAAGCTGCGGATGAGAGAAACGATGTTCAATTTATGCCAATAAGGAGACAGTTGGGGTCGGTAGTGGAAGGAGTCTTTATTGATCCTTTTCTAGATGGTATTTATGCATTAATTTGGGGAAAGTATAAGATCAGGGTAGAAATATATCAAAATGTAGTAGATGATTTTCGTAAAACTGTTTTAACTGTGGTGAAAATTGTTGCTCCTTCTGAGCTACATGGACAGGATTCTACGATTATAAAAATGATTGAGGATTCTATGGCTGTATTGTTTGATTGCAAAGACTCAACGCAAGACAAAAAGGAAATCAGCTTTAGAGATGTAAAAGTAGAATATAAAGATAGGGAGGATATATGGAGTCTATAGATCAAACCCAGGTAATGGTAAGCATAGTACTAACCACAAATATTATCGATCGTGTAGTGAAATATAGTGCACTTCGCCCAATTAATATCCAGCTTATGCTATCATATGCCGCATAGAGAACGAGAAAATATGGGTATAGCAAAGTTAGGAAAACAGATAAAGGAACACAAGGTATTCGTGATCGTACCAATAGTTATCCTTATTATAGTCATACTCGCTCGTACTTGTATCTGGAGAGATTACACTAAAGAGCAAATAGAAATGGCTAAATACCTGAAAGACAAATATAACGGTCAAGAGTTCGTAGTAGAAAAACCAGAGTTAAAAGGTGCTATGTTGGGCATTGAGGGATATTTTTCTGCCACAGCCTATCCAGCCAACAACAGTAAAATTAGATTCACTGTAATGTATTCGCCATCAGACAGGTATGACGGGTACGCCGGGGCTATCTGGTCTAACGAAGAATCAGAGAGACTAAAGCCGGAGATATATCGACTGTTTGACAACGGTACTGACTATACTGTGGAAGTGCAATCATCAATGAGTCTTCATACCATGAATATAGATGTCCGTGGCAAAGTACCGACCTTCAATGATGCAGTTAAGAAATATGGTAAGCAAATACCCTATGGCTTAACCATCAAGAGGCTGAAGAAAAACCTATCGGACGACGAGAAAGAAGACATCGTAAATAAGCTAGTTGAGATATTGTCCCTGCTACCGAATGAGACAGACATTACTATTACGTATATATCCGAAGCAAGCGAGAAAAGAGAGTATGGTCTGATAGAGTCACCTGATGATCTCCGTAAGCTAAACAGTAGAGAAGATAAAGTAAAAAAGTTTAGAGAATGGGAGATAGGATTATGACCGGGTTAACCCTGGAGCAATACTTAGGGCTATGCACGTTAGACTTTGATGTCTTCAAAGACAAGACGATATTGAAAGAAAATATATAAGTGAATGAAGTCAGCTTAGCGTTATAATAGCGCTAAAGCTAATTAAGGTGACGGAGGGAACGAGGCGCATGAGCTTTATTAACAAAGAACTGAGCAAAGAGGAAACAAGAAGGCTGGTAGAGAGATATCATATTAGCGATCCATGGCCCTATCGAGATGATTATTTGGTTGGTCGCCTGTATTGGTGTGTTACTGATTCAGATACAGGCGCCTATTTTGGTTTAATTAAGTGTCCTACCGCCAACGTCATCAATGGCAACGGTATGGTGCATGACCCTGAAGGGCTAGATGGTGTCGGTGTGCTGATCTGGCAAGATAACGTCATCAGAATAGATTACTATGAAGACCTCATGGAAGCACGAAGAGAAGTACTGGTGGTAGCAACCAAAATAATCGCACCAGACAAGCTAAAAGACAGAGATGAAGAGATCATCAAGCTACTGAGTGACGCTATAATTGCCTACTTAACATTCGACTTACCTCCCGCAAACCAAAATGACAAATATACCTTCAAACCAACCGACATAACATTCACCGATAGGGAGGACATATGGAATCTATAGATAGCCTACCAAACTAGACTCACACCAAAAGGTGTATAATATGCTAAAGCTTAAATAAAGTAGCGGAGGGCAATGAGGATAATATGAGTTTTATTAACGAAAAGCTGAGTAAAGAAGAAGCGAGAAGTCTAGTAGAGAGATACGGCATATCAAATCCATGGCCTGATGAAGATAACTATTTTATAAATAACTTATATCGGTGTACTCATGATTCAGACAAAGACGCATTATTCGGCTTGGTTCGGTCCTCTTCCGCCAACGTCATCAACGGCAACGGTATGGTGCATGACCCTGAAGGACTAGATGGTGTCGGTGTCCTAATCTGGCAAGATAACGTCATCCGAGTAGACTACTATGAAGACCTCATGGAAGCACGAAGAGAGGTACTGATAGTAGCAACTAAAATAATTGTACCAAGCAGACTAAAAGGCAGAGACGAAGAGATCATCAAGCTACTGGGTGACGCCATAACTACCTTTCTAACATTCGATCTACCTCCCGCAAACCAAAATGACAAGTACACCCTCAAACCAACTGACATAACATTCACCGACAGGGAGGACATATGGAATCTATAGATAACCTTATTAACTTTATCACCAACTGGCGCAGCAACCATACCTACACCACTAAAGCTGATGGCTCTCTAACCGAGTCAAGCTTGTTTGATTTACTTACCGGTATCAATGAAAGAATTGGCAAGATGGACTTTACCCCGCCGGATGGTAAGACTAAAGCGTTTATGTATAGTAATCATGTATTCGAGGCTAATGGTAAGCGCTATTATAGTGGTGACTGGGTGTCCGAAGCTGTTAGGTCGGATGATAGCTCATTCAGCGTAAGGGAACTAAAGGCAGGAAAGATATTTGATAATCTGAGTTTTGATGAAGCTCTAACCAAAGCAACTGGTGACAAGGATCTGGCTAGTAGATTGATGGGTGGTGCTAAGACCATCGACCCTAAGACCGGCAAGCTTATATCACGCAGCTCTTATAGCGTCGACCTAGGCAATGGTAGGCATAGCTTGAGTATCAATGACTGCGTATCGCAACTATTTGCTAGAGAATCTGTCTTCGGGGATGTTACGTTGATCGTGCCGAATGCCGATAAGAACGGTGTCTTTTATCAAACAGAACTATTTGATCTACTCCACAGTAAAAAAGTTACATCGATCAATGGCAAGCCGATAGCCGAATTGAGGGCAATCTACAAGTCTAGTGGTTTATCCGGTGCGTTCGATTATGTCAAGGCTCAGAGCAAGAAGGTACTGGAGGGCAGCGTCAAGCTTAATAGCGATGGGAGCTTCTCGGTTAATGTTGACGCCTTCGTCGAGAAACCAACTGACTATTGGCTAAATAAGCTTGAACAACGAGTCCATAAAAACGGCAAGCCGCTTCTAGAGTGGTTCAAGAGCCTAGATGACGTAAATCTGAATAATAAACAACTTGATGCATATATCAAGAAGCTAAAACTCCCCAAATTTGAAGCCGAGCAACTAATGCGCACTGCGAAAATAGTAGAGTCAGTCACCAATGGTAAGGCGGGCAGTGTCATGACTTCTATTAACAAAGTCGGCATCAGAAATATGGCTCTCTATGCCACCTATCGTCCTAACATTATGAAGGCGGGAGGGGTTTTTGGTGCGCTGTTTTTGGCGTCAGATGTAATACATACTGTCTATCAAGCTGGCGTGGCTTATGGTTCGGGAAATTATCGTGCCGGACATAGAATCCTGAGCAACTGGGCGCTTAGAAATGCATTTGGCACAGGCTCCGCCATACTAATGTCAAAAGCAAGTTTATCTTTAGTGTTGCTAGCCATTGCCGGATTTTCGTCTGCGCCGCTTGCCATAGTATCTGGAGTAGCTTTAGATCTTGCGTTAGGTATGCTGGGCTATAATCTTGGTGCATTCATTGGCGATGAGCTGGATGGTATGATCTGGTCTCTATTAAATCAAGCTAGCACTATCCCTGTCCGGATAGACCCGATAGTCCTAGACATTAGTGGACTGGGTATCACCACTAAGTCCGTTGCTGATGGCGTCTACTACGACATGGATAATAACGGCTTCTTAGAGAAGACCGGTTGGGTCGATGCTAAGTCAGGCATCTTGGTGCTGGACAAGAATGGTGATGGCAAGATCGAGACAGGCAACGAACTCTTTGGCGATCGGACTATCCTGGCTGATGGCAAGACTGCCTCTAGCGGCTTTGAGGCATTAGCTACTCTAGATTCGAATCATGACGGTGTGATAGATGCGAAGGACAAGCTATTCTCCCGGCTACGCATCTGGATAGACAGGGACGGTGATGGTGTCTCAGATAAGGGTGAGCTAATCACTTTGGCTCAAGCAGGTATCAAGTCGCTTAGCCTCAAGCACAAGGAACTAAACCAGCTGGATGCTAACGGTAATACTATCGCTCGGGTCGGCTCATTCATGCGTACTAATGGCAAGGTAGCCGAGATGAAAGAGTACTTGCTGGCTCGGAGTACCTCGGACGTGAAGATGGTGAACTCGATCAATATACCCGAAGATATCATGGAGCTACCTGAGATTCGCCCCATAGGTAATACTTATTCATTGCGCCAAGCGATGGCTAAGGATAAATCCGGCAAGCTCAAGCAGCTGGTGCTGAGCTTTACCAGCGAAAAGAATGTCGCTAAGCGCCGAGCCATCCTGGAGGATATCCTCTTCACTTGGACGGGTGTGGCTAAGGTTGACCCGGCCAGCCGAGGTGGGCTAATCGACGCCAGGAGGTTGGCTGCTCTCGAGATAGTTACCGGTACGAACTACCGTAATTCGCCGACCAGTTCCCCGACTAGTCAGGAAGCTCCCATTCTAGAGCAGGCTTATGGTAATCTGGCGGAGAGTATCTACAACATGCTATCGCTGCAGGACGGCACGATGGATGGCATACTTCGTAAGTTTACCTACCATATAGACTTATCTTCTGATGGTAATCCGATCAAGCTGGATATAGCTAGTGTCAAGGCGTATCTGGATGGTCAGCTCAAGCAGAATAGGCAAGAGGGTGAGAGGCTGCTGGGAGAGGTGACCCGCATCCTTAAGAACCGTGGCTTGGTGACAGAGAAAGAGTTCAGTAGTCTGCGAGACTACTATGCCAGGAAGTCTGCCTACTATCAGAAGATCATTGATACTACGCCGTTTACGACTGCCAGGGGCACAGCTAAGGACGATGTGATGAGCGGTGCGGTGGATAGGGATAACATTATTGCCGGTAACTATGGTGATGATACCATCTATGGGTCAGACGGGGTGAACATTCTCTACGGCGAAGCCGGTAATGATAGCCTATACGGTGGCAGTAATAACGACACTCTCATTGGCGGCAAGGGTAATGACTACCTGGGCGGTGGCCATGGCAACGATACCTACATCTTTTCTAAGGGTGATGGTAAAGATACTATCTATGACGAGGACTCAACTGAAGGCAACCTGGATACCATCCGCTTCGGCGCCGGCATTAAACCGACCGACCTGATATTCATCCATCCCGTCTGCCCACCGAACGTCAGCTACAATGACCCGAGCTATGTCGATGAGAACGACCTGATCATCCGCTTTAAGAACAGCCCCGATGACCAGATCACCGTCAAGAATTACTTCTCTAACTACCGGGGCATTGACCAACCTAACAGCTACGCTATTGAGCGGATTGAGTTCACTGACAGCAAGGCTGTCCTGACCGCTAAGGACATCATTGCCCAGGCTCGCATCCGCCATGGTACTGCCAAGGACGACGATATCTATGGCTTAGCAGATAACGGCAATGATACCATCATTGGCGGCAAGGGTAATGACTACCTGGGCGGTGGCCATGGCAACGATACCTACATCTTTTCTAAGGGTGATGGTAAAGATACTATCTATGACGAGGACTCAACTGAAGGCAACCTGGATACCATCCGCTTCGGCGCCGGCATTAAACCGACCGACCTGATATTTAAGTATGTAAATAATAACCTACAGATTAGTCAACACGGCTCGACAGACTCTGTTACCGTTAACTCATGGCAATATGGTAAGTCATACCAGATCGAAAACGTCCGGACGGCTAATGGTAGTATGATTACCAACACCCAGGTGGATAAACTAATCCAGGCGATGGCAACCTTCCAACACGATACCGGCATGAGCTGGGAGCAGGCACTAAAAAGCCAGCCGTCGAAAGTGCAGACCATCCTTCAGGATTACTGGACTGTCCCCAGCGCTTAAGCTTGGTTGGGTCTACTGCCTCTGATATATTTTAGGTCAGAGGTAGTCGATGAGAGGGAAGAGCAAGCAGAATGACCCAGAGAAAACACCGGCAGACGATGGCGTCAATATTGACGCAGACACGATAGTGCATCGTCATAGAGTAGATTTTGTTGACAGTCCGGACGCCAGCACTGACCCGGGGCTATATTGCTTCATGACGATCGCTCAGTTTCATGGTATCCCGGCCGACCCTGACCAGATAGTTCACACATTAGCGATCAATCCAAAGGTCGGTATGACCGAAATGGATATGCTTCGGATAGCTAGGCTGATGAAGCTAAAATCTAAAGCGGCTGATGTCAAATACAAACAGCTTAAGAAGCTACCCATGCCCGTGGTCGTGGGCATGAAAGAGGAGAGGTTTGCCGTACTGGCGCAGATCGCTAATGATGAAGATGGCAGCAAGGTACTGATCTTGATGCCGGAAGGTACGCCACCGCAAATTATGTCGGAGGGTGATTTCTGCCGTAAATGGACCGGTCGGGTGTTGCTCTTCGCTCAGCGTTTCTGGAAAGAAGCGGATCGGAAGTTTAACCTAAAGTGGTTCATCCCGACGATCATCAAGTATAAAAAGCCGCTACTTCAGGTGCTGCTGGCTGCTCTGGTGGTGCAGGTGATCGGCATCTTTACGCCGATCCTAATGCAAGTGGTGATTGATAAAGCGCTGGCTCATCATAGTGTCTCCACTCTTGATGTGATAGTCGGCGGGCTGATAACGATTGCTTTATTCGAGGGAGCACTTGGTGTAGCTCGCAACTATATCTTTACTCACACTACATCACGTATAGATGTCATTCTCAGCTCTCGCTTGTTTCGTCGTCTGTTTGCGCTACCGCTACGCTATTTTGAGACACGGCGAGTTGGCGATACTACGGCGAGGGTATTTGAGCTGGAGCGTATTCGTACTTTCCTGACCGGCACGCCGATGACTGCCCTGATAGATATATGCTTTATGTTTGTGTACATCGTGGTAATGCTCTTCTATAGCTCAACCTTAACCTGGGTGGTGATTGGTAGCCTGCCGGCCTTTGCCATCTTGTCCGGTGTTATTACGCCACTATTACGTCGACGCCTGGATGAGAGGTTTGATACCGGTGCTGAATCGCAGTCGTATCTAGTCGAGTCAATCAGCGGGGCGCAGACTATTAAATCATTTGCTCTTGAGCCTCAGCTGCAAAAGAATTGGGAGGGGAGATTAGCTAACTATGTCAGGGCGAGCTATCGGACTAACTTGCTAGCAGGTAACGCCAGCGCATTAGGGCAACTAATCCAGAAAGTCTTTGACATCATCATCTTGTGGGTAGGGGCTCATATGGTGATGGCTGGTAGTCTGACGATTGGTGGGCTGATCGCCTTTCGGATGCTAAGCGGTCGGGTTAGTGGACCGGTGCTAAGACTGGTGCAGTCATGGCAGGATTTCCAGCAGACGGGTATATCGATGAAGCGCCTGGGTGACATCTTTAATACTAAGCCGGAGCCGACTCTCGATCCAAATAAGTCACGTTTGCCTCAGATCGTAGGTGATATTCGTTTCGAACATGTGCGGTTTCGCTATACCCCGGACGCCCCGGAAGTCATTCGTGATATATCGTTTGGTATTCGTCCAGGCACAGTTGTAGGCGTGGTTGGTCGGAGTGGATCGGGTAAGAGTACCATATCAAGGCTGCTACAACGACTATATGTGCCGGAGTCGGGTAAAGTCTTGATCGACGGGGTTGATATCGCCACTACCGATCCGAGCTGGTTGCGTCGTCAAATTGGCGTGGTATTACAGGAGAACTTTCTGTTTAATGCCAGCATCCGAGACAATATTGCCGTGCATGTACCGGGTAGCAGTATGGATGATATCGTGCGAGTAGCTAAGATAGCCGGTGCGCACGAGTTTATCACCGAGTTGCCGAGTGGCTATGATACGATCGTCGGCGAACAGGGCGAGGGCTTGAGTGGCGGACAAAAACAACGCATCGCCATAGCTAGAGCTCTACTACACAACCCTAAGATACTTGTTTTCGACGAGGCGACCTCAGCATTAGATTATGAGTCTGAGAATATTATCCAGCGCAATTTACAACAGATCACTGCTGGTCGGACAGTGATCATCATCGCGCATCGTCTTTCTACGCTTAAGACGGTAGATAAGATCATGACAATCGACAAGGGTCAGCTTATTGAATATGGTACGCCGGCTAGTTTACTGAAGCGTAATGGCCTATATGCCTACTTGTATCGTCAGCAGAATGGAGGTGAGGCATGAGCATACCGAAGCGAGACCGACGACTACAATATGAGTTTCTACCAGCTGCGGAAGAGATCATCGAGACACCGACCGCTCCGTTTGGGGCAGTGGTGATCTGGCTGACTACGATCCTACTGGTCTTAGTGTTAACCTGGGCGTATTTAGGGCAAATTGATATCGTTGCGGTAGGTAATGGCAGAGTATCTACTGAGGGTAGTGTCAAGGTTGTGCAATCGGCAAGCTATGGTGTAGTGAAAAGAATTACAGCACAGGAGGGTCAGCGGGTTCATAAGGGCGATGTGTTGGTCGAACTGGACAAGACTACTGCTGAGAAAGAGCTGGCGACTACCGCTCAGAGTCTGAATATTGCTCGGGCGGAGCGTGATATCTTGCGACGACTGGCTATGGGCAATGGTGCTGACGACATTATCAATAGTGCGGGTGTATCAGATGAGGCTAAGGCGGTTCTCAGAGAGTTTACCGCTTCGCAGCTAGCATTAGCGAGTGCCAAGGAGCAGGCACTAAAGGGTAGTATTGCTAGTCATCAGAGGCAGCTGCAATTCAATCAGCAAACTAAAGCTCAGCTGGAGAGTGAGGCGCAGAAGCTGAAAGATCGTCAGGTTAAGGTCAAACAGAAATTAGAGTCAGCAAATGCCATTGAGCGGATTCGTCTGCAAAATGAATTAGATACCCTAGAACAGCGTATTACAACTGCCAATAGTGCCGCTACTAGTCAAGGACAGCAGGTGTTGCAATCTCAGTTAACGCTGGCTCAGGCGCAGAGTCAATCACAGGTCAGCTTAGCTGAAACTAATAGCTCGATTAGTGGACAAGTCATTGCTCAGGAGCAACGGATTGCTGAGCTGGAGAATAATCTAGCTAAAGCCAAGCGAACTTTGGAGCAGACCACTATCACTGCACCGGTTGACGGTACGATATTAGCGCTAAATACTCGGACGATCGGCGGAGTGGTCAATGTAGCAGAGCGGATCGCTCAGATTGTCCCCGATAATGACTTACTCTATGTCGATGTAACTTTGGACAATCAAGACGTGGGCTTTGTCAGAGTGGGGCAGAGAGTGGTGATCAAGGTGGCGACCTATCCTTTTCAACGCTACGGCTACTTAGAAGGGACGGTCGAAAACATCAGCCCTGATGCTATCCAGGATGAGAAAAAGGGACTGGTCTACAAGGCTAAAGTTAAGCTATCCGGTGCTAATAGCTCGAAAAAGAACCGGCTAAAGCTGCTACCCGGTATGAGCGTGTCAGCGGAAATTACTACGGGTAAAAGGCGGATAATCGAGTTCTTCCTTGATCCACTGATGACGCATGTTGACGATAGCCTGAAGGTGCGCTAATTGGTTTGCTCTCCGCTATTTCACCAATCAGCTATTATATGGTATTATCTAGCTACTACCTCCCTGAGGGTCAGTAGCTCAGCTGGTTAGAGCACGGGCCTCTTAAGCCTGGTGTCGTGGGTTCGAGTCCCACCTGACTCACCAATCTTATTGTCGCCTCTCTTTAGAGAGGTGATTTTAGTTAGGCTCTGTAGAGCTCTCTGTGCGGTAGTGAAGCAAGTTAGCCTGGTAGGGTTAGACAGAAGGGGGCAATCGTGGGGTAGTAAGTCGTTAGCTGATAGGGCTAAGGCGTCAGCTAGAGGCTTGCTGGTGATTGCACTAGCTAGCCTTTCGGCACCATAGGTAGCGACACTACAGAGCTGACCGGTGTAGCTAGCTCTGATAATGATGCCGTCCTTGATATCTAGATATAGTTCGATCTGGTCGCCACAGCTGGGATTGCCGTCGGCTAGAGGAGATATGTGAGCGATCCTCCCTTGGTATTGGGGGTGACGATAGGTAAAGATGATGTCGTCCAGCAGACTCTGATCATTCATGCCTAGCCGCCTAGTCGATTAAGGGCTTGCTTGTAGCCGGTGATGAAGCGGTCAATATCTTGTCGAGTGTTATAAATACCGAGTGAAGCTCGGATGACGCCCCGGGCTTCGCCGAGGTGCTGCGCCGGAATATCGGCACAGGATTTGCCGGCTCGGACGATGATCTGCTGTGACTCTAGAAGCATGGCGATATCGTGGGGGTGAACGGTCGGGTGAGCCAGAGAAAAAATGGGGATGCGCCGGGTGTCCGGGTTGGCAGGGCCAATGAGGAACCGATCGAGCCGGTGTTGCCGGAGTTGATCAAGGAAATACTCGCCCAGAGCTTCTTCCCGGTGGCGTGCTCTGAGTAGCTGAAGACCCACCCTTAGTCCCAATGCCCCTTCTATATTAGGAGTACCCGGCTCGAACCGTTCGGTAGATGATAGTAGCTCATAGTCGGATCGGTCAATGTAGCTAAAGGTCTGACTGCCATAGACCATCGGTATTAGGCTCTGAAGTTGGTCATCGGCGATGTATAGCACCCCCAGTCCGGTCATGCCGTATACTTTGTGAGCTGAATAGACCAGAAAGTCACAGTTGAGCCGGTTGATACTGACATCCAGGTGCGGTACAGCCTGGGTGGCATCAACTAAGATGAGGCCGCCTTGCTTCCTGATCTGAGTAGTCAAATTGTGATAGTCATAGACTTCGCCTGTCAGATTAGAGACCAGACTGTAGCTAAACAGCTTGACCATGGGGAGGTCTGATAGAGGTAGCTCCTCCATGTATTTCACCTGAGCACCGGTCTGTTTCGCTAATGCTAGCCAAGGCAGCAGGTTGGAATTATGTTCGTGGAGTGTTAGCAAGATGATATCACCGGGGTGGAGGGTGTGCTGGATGCCGCATCTCACCATATTGATGGCGTAGGTGCTGGAGTAGGTAAAGACGATGTTATCGCTCTTCGCCCCGATTAGCTCGCCGGCGTCTTGGTGGGCCAGCTGATATTGCCTGGTAACCCAAGTCGACCAATCGGTGCTACTGCGCCCGACGTTCGTCAGGTGATGGTGATAGTACTTAGCCAGAGCTTTCAGCAGCAAGTCAGATTTTAGGGTGGTATTAGCGCTATCCAGGTAGACCAGCTCGGGGTGACTGGTTAGGATGGGAAAGAGTGATCGTACTTTAATCATCTTATAATCTTACTCCATTATGGTACCGGGCGGTCACTTCCGAGACGATTAGTTGCCAAGCTTGGTCTTTAGTTAGGCCTCGGCTCATCAGGTAAAAGAGCTCATTCTTGCCGATATGCTTAGTGGTTAGGGCGTGTCCTGCTTGACATTGGTTATTATCTATCTCGAGGTTGGGGGCAGCCTGGACAGTCGCCCGGTCACTGGTGATGACGATGATCTCGAGCCAGGCGTGGCTATCGACGGCGGACGACCTGATAGTGGTAGTAGCCTGCAACTTAACCTTAGCTTGCCTACCGGCCACGATGCAGATAGAGATATTTGACCCGGTGCGAGACTCTCGGTGGACGAAATGGAGCTTGATTGTCCGCCGCCGGTTGGTCTGGAGTAGATACTTTTGTTTGATATCGCCTACGATATATTGTCTCATCCGACTGACCCTTCCATAGATAGCTCGATCAGACGGTTGAGTTCGACGGCGTATTCCATCGGTAAGTTGCTGATGATGGGCTCGATAAAACCTTGGATGATCAGGCTAGTGGCTTCGTCCTCGTCTAAGCCTCGACTCATCAAATAAAAGAGCTGCCATTCGTTGATCCGTCCGGTCGTTGCCTCGTGGCTAAGATTAGCGTCAGACCGCTTGATGATGCTAGTGGGGTAAGTGTTAGAGAGGCTATCGCCACTTAGCAGAAGCGTATCGCATTTGGTAGCAGAGCGAGCGTTGGCGGCTTGATCATCAATGATGATCTCGCCTCGGTAAGTACTAGAACCGTTGCCGGAGCAAATCGACTTGGCGACGACGGTTGACGAAGTGTCGGGTGCAAGGTGGATTGCCTTGCCGCCGTTGTCTTGCTTTTGCCCCGACTTGGCGGTAGCTAAGGAGAGGATATTACCTCTGGCGCCTCGTTCGGCTAGCACGAGGCAGGGGTACTTCATGGTCAGTTGCGAGCCGATATTACCGTCGATCCATTCGCCGATACCTTCTTCCTTGACCAGCATCCGCTGGGTGGTCAGGTTGATCACATTAGTCGACCAATTCTGGATAGTGGTGTAGCGGGCTCTGGCGTGTGGCTTAACGATTACCTCGACTACGGCGGCGTGCAAGGTATTCCGACTAAAGATTGGCGCAGAGCAACCTTCGACATATTGCACGGTCGAGCCTTGGTCAGCGATGATCA
>ERZ772945.1866-NODE-1866-length-14014-cov-9.070134_pt1 | contig 14014 bp, 10 predicted proteins | sample MGYA00511681_ERZ772945 | MGnify/ENA primary metagenome ERZ772945 (study PRJEB29015, sample SAMEA2737943) | human oral metagenome | biome: human oral; feature: human-associated habitat; material: dental | place: China | collected 2143 ... | reverse complement strand
CTATTTGCGAAATTGGTATCACAATAGTAAGAAATTCGACAATAATAAAAAGTAACTATTGGCTTGTAGAACCACCTGATAATTTCTATAGCCCCATCAATATTGCAATTCACCATATAACACCCAAACAAACGGAGAATGCTCCTACATTCCCCCAAGTTTGGAGTGAGGTGCGTGAGTTTCTAAATGGCCAAATTGTTGTAGCCCATAATGCAAGTTTTGATATGTACGTTCTTAAAGATACGTTTAATGCTTTCGAGATACCATATCCACAGTTTGACTATTATTGCTCCTACAGATTAGCACAGAAAGTTATTAAAGGATTACCCAGTTACTCTTTACCACTATTATGTAACAGCCTAGATATAAAATTTGGTATGCATCATCGGGCAGAAAGCGATTCTGTGGGGTGCGCTAAAATTTTTACGGAATGCGTTTCGAGGGCTGGCGTCCGCTCACTCGAAGAACTCCAAAGCAAGTTTAATTTTCGCTGTGGGCGATTTGACACAGGCTATTTCCGCCCACAACGCTCTCTTAGGCTGTAAAATGTTAAAAGATAGCATATCTGCAAATTTGGCTGATGCGGAAGCCTGTGCGTGGATAGCGCGCGAAATATTATAAGGTGGCGCACAAGCTGATTATATCATAAGGAGAGGCACATAAAAAAGCAAGTTGCGAAGCGAAGGAGATGTATCCAGCTTTGCAACTTGCTTGTTTGATGTAGTGTGTCGGCGCAACGGATTAACCGTAAATCACCTTACCTTGTTCGTCCTTATAGGCGTCAAGGTCTTTGCTATATTGGTTCATAGCGCGCAGGCTCATGCCCATGTTCGAGAAACCGCCATCGTGGAACAGCGTCTGCATGGTCACCTTACGTGTGAGGTCGCTGAAGAGTGTCACGCAGTAGTCGGCGCAATCGTCGGCTGTAGCGTTGCCTAAGGGCGACATCTTGTCGGCAAAGTCCATCATGTTGTCAATGTCTTTGATGCCTTTACCAGCGGTGGTAGCGGTAGGCGATTGTGAAACGGTGTTGATGCGCACGTTCTTTTCGCGGCCATAGATGTAGCCAAAACTGCGAGCGATGCTTTCCAACAGGCTCTTTGCGTCGGCCATGTCGTTGTAACCGAAGAATGTGCGATGCGAAGCTACATAGGTGAGGGCAACCACCGAACCATATTCGGCGATGGCATCGACCTTCTTAGCGGCCTGTAACATCTTGTGGAATGAGATGGCCGAGATGTCAAGCGTCTTGTTCAGCCAGTTATAATCGAGATCATCGTATGTGCGGCGTTTGCGCACGTTGGGGCTCATACCAATTGAGTGGAGCACAAAGTCGATTTTTCCACCGAGTAGCTCTTGCGCCTTGACAAACACATTTTCCAATTCGTCGTAGTTGGTTGCATCGGCTGCGATGATGGGTGCATTGATTTTCTTTGCCAAACCATCGAGTTCGCCCATGCGGAGCGCCATTTCCGTGTTGCTCAACACCATGGATGCTCCTTCTTCTGCGCAGCGTTCAGCCACTTTCCATGCAATCGACATGTCATTGAGTGCACCGAAGATGATGCCGCGCTTTCCTTTCAATAAATTGTATGACATAATTATTATTTAATAATGAATTAGGCTGCGAAGTTACTTCTTTTATGAGAAATAGCCAAGAAAAGGCTGGTTTTATTGCGGAAGGTGGGATGAGATTAAAGCGTCGTTTTAATCGCCCAATAGCCATTGCGCCGACCATTCTTGCGTTCTATGAGGCCTTGTTTCGCCAATTTCACAGTCATGGTTTTCACCGTCCGCTCCGATTTGCCGATATGTGCAGCAATCTCTTTTTGGGTTGCATGGGGTTTCTCTTTCATAAGGTTGAGCAGCGCCAACTCTTCTAAAGTGCAATTCAAAGTGCAATGATTGCACTTTGGGGTATCTGTCGTTGCACTTTGGGCTTGTGCCGAAACATGTAGAAAACGATTTTTCAACTCATGATGCTCGTTCAAAATTAAATTGCGGAAGAAGGCTTCCAAAAATTGCGTTGTGGCAAAGATGCCTTTGGGTATGTTGTTGTAGTTGGCGCGCACCAGTGCATTGCGAAAGTACCACGAATAATCGGCAAAGGTTTCGTTGCTGATGTCGAAGCCGAACGTGCGCAGATATTTAATGGTGAAGACGGCTGTTGTGCGCGTGTTGCCCTCGCCAAATGGATGAATTTGCCAAAGGTCTGAAATGAATTGTGCGATGTGGCTTACGGCTTCAGCTGTTCCATGCTGTTGATAATCATATTCCTTTTCACGTGCGAAGTCGTAATCCAAAGTCTCGCGAATGCTGTCAGCACCGGCATACAGCACGGTCTCGCCATCGAGTACCCATTCTTTTTTCGTGATATTGTAATCCCTTATCGTGCCTGCATGAGGATAAATACCTTCGAACAGCCGGCGATGAATAGCGATATATTCCAACGGTGAGAATGTGAAACTTTGCTCGGAAAGCAATTCGGTAATGCGTGTCGAAACTTTATCGGCCTCCTCCGTTCTGCTCTCTACATCCTTCCGCGCGGTTTTTGATTCATAGTAGCGATTGATCAGTAGCTTTACTTCCTCGATGGTGATGTCGCCCTCGATGTGCTGGCGCGCAGTCTCTCGCAGATAGTCGGAAGTTTTTAGCCCATCGACGGCCTGCAGTCCGATAGCCGTTTGCCACGCATAGCCTTTCTCGCGTTTATGCGGTTCGCTCTGTCGTATATATTCTTCAAAGTCGGTCATGTCGGTTCATTCCTTGGGCACCAGCCCCTCGATGTAGTTGCGCAGAATGGAGATGCCGCGCGTGTTTTCGCCGCCTTGCGGAATGATGATGTCGGCAAAGCGCTTGGTGGGCTCGATGAATTGTTCGTGCATGGGTTTGAGCACTTCCAAATAGCGTTCGACGACCATGGAGACGGTGCGGCCGCGATCGATGGTGTCGCGCTGGATGTTGCGGATGAGTCGCTCGTCGGGATCGCAGTCGACGAAGATTTTGAGGTCCATGAGGTCGCGCAGTTTTTTGTTGAGCAGCGTCATGATGCCTTCGATGATGATGACGGGTTTGGGCTCGACGTGGATGGTTTCGGGCAACCGGTTGCATTGCAGATAGCTGTAGGTGGGTTGTTCGATGGCGCGCCCCTCACGCAGGTCGTTTACCTGTTTGTGGAGCAGTTTCCAGTCGAAGGCGTCGGGATGGTCGAAGTTGATGGCGTGGCGTTCTTCGTCGGTCATGTGTGACGTGTCGTTGTAGTAGGAGTCGAGCGGCACGACGGCCACATAATGGGGTGGCAAGGCCTCAACAATTTTCTTCACGACGGTGGTTTTGCCGCTGCCGGTTCCGCCGGCGATGCCAATGATGGTGGTTTGATCTTGAAACATTTTCTTTGCGTTTTATGTTGTTAAGCGATGGCGATGCGGCGAGCGTTAGCGCAGCACATCGTCGAACATTTTCTGATAGAAAACGGCCTTTTTCTCCACGGCCATGGGATAGGCGCGGCTGCTGCTCGGCACGCGATAGAGGCGCAGCGTGCGCCCTTCGAAGCTGAACTCGGCGAAGCAACCCATCTTGGGCATTTGCTTGATGCCGAAATGCTGCATAAACACCTGCGTGGCCAATTGTCCGGCGGCCAGCACACCCTTGCATTGGGGCAGTTGGCGCAGCAGCCCGTCAATGTCGGCTTGCTCCACGATTTCGAGGTCCTTGTCGGAGGCGTTGTTCTTTGTGCGACGAATGCGCAGCCCTGTGTCGAAGATGGCCACGCCCGTTTCGGCGAGAAAGGTTTTGAGCGCCTTGAGGTGGAACGTCTTGTGCTCTTGGTCGACGAAATGCAGCTTGTCGCCGAAGAACACGTGGCCGAAGATGCGCCACATGTCGTTTTGAAAGTTGGGATAATACCATGCCATGCACCAGCGTTTGGGTGCCGGCGGAAATGTGCCGAGCATCAGTAGCCGCGCATTTTTGGGCAGCCACGGCTCGAAGGGATGCGTTTCGATGGGTTGTAGCGTGGGCGTTTCCATGGGCTGTATCATTGTTGCGTCTTGACGAGGTAGACACACACGGGTAGGTGGTCGGAATAGCCGTCGAGCCATACGCCGCCGGCCGTAGTGCGCTTGGGCGAACCTTTATATTTGCCCTCGGTTTCAAAGAGATAGGGCATGCGTTGGATGCGCGCCTTCCAAAACTTCAGCGTCGAGAAGTCCTTCGTACCTGGCGCATTGAGCAGGTTGGGCGAGAGGATAATCTGGTCGAACAGGTTCCACGTGCCGCGATATTGCAGCGTGCCCGTGCCCTGTTTGACGAGCAGATTATACCACGGGTTGTACATGTCTTGCGGTCCCACCTGCGCCACTTCAGCCTTAGCCGCAAGGCATTGGCGCATGCTGCTGTCGGTGGGGTCGTCGTTCATGTCGCCCATCACCATCACCTTCATGGTGGGGTTGAGCGCCAAGAGCGAGTCTTTTACGGCGCGCACCTGCGTGGCACCCCATTCGCGGTAGCTCGAACCGCTGAATCGGCTCGGCAGATGGCACACGATGAAGGCCACGGGTTCGCCAGCCAACACGCCCGTCACGGTGAAGAAGCCGCGGGTGAAGAAGGCGCTGTCTTTAGCCTCGCGCATCACGTAGGGCACCAAGCGCTCGGTTTGCTTCGTGAAGAGTTGCGGATTGTAGAGCAGGGCGCAGTCGATGCCACGACGGTCGGGCCCCTCGATGTGAGTAAAGGCATAGCCACGCTCGGCCAGGGGCTGCTGCTGCACAAGGTCTTCCAACACGCGGCGGTTCTCCACCTCGCTCAGACCAATCACGGCACATCCCACATGCGGCAGCACGTCGGTGCCCATGTCGGCCAGTGCGCGCGCCATGTTGCGCAGCTTGTGGCCGTATTTCAGCCCATCCCATTTGTAGGAGCCGCTGGGGAGAAAGTCGTAATCCTGTTTGCCGGCATCGTGGCAAGTGTCAAACAAATTTTCTTGGTTGTAGAAGCCCACGGCATAGACGCGCGCCTTTTGTTGCCCTGTGGCAACCACGGCGATGCACCATGCGAAGAGCAGAAAAAGCGATTTTTTCATTACTGTTATCTCGATTGATGTTTTATTATTCGAAACGGAACGTGCGCCAAGCCTGCCGGCGCAAGTGCTTACAAAATTACACAAATAATTTAAATAAGGTGGAGTTGCGGCAGAGAAAAATAAGATTTCTCGTTGTTCCGGAGAGCCATTTCGACGAGAAATATGTTTGAAAGATGATTTTTCATGTTTTGTTTTTCTCGTTTTGTCCGTTTCACAAGCCTACGAGTGCGCCCGTTCCGCGCCGCTGTTCCCCACGAAAAGCAAATAATAAATGGCTTTTCTTTGCGTTTCCCACCATATTGCGTACCTTTGCAGGGCTAAACATTAGCGACTATCGTAGCAATGAGTAATCCTGATTTTACATTATTAAATCAAATTCAATTCCCCGCCGACTTGCGGAAACTGCGCATTGACCAGCTGCCACAAGTGTGCGACGAACTGCGCCAAGACATTATAGAAAAGGTGTCGAAAAACCCTGGCCACTTTGCCTCGTCATTGGGTGTGGTGGAGCTCACGGTGGCGCTGCACTATGTGTTTGACACGCCCAACGACCGCATCGTGTGGGATGTGGGGCATCAGGCCTACGGACATAAGATTTTGACGGGACGGCGCGCACAGTTTCACACCAACCGCAAGCTGCACGGCATTCGTCCCTTCCCCACACCGATGGAAAGCGAATACGACACGTTTGCCTGCGGGCATGCCAGCAACGCCGTCTCGGCCGCACTCGGCATGGCGGTGGCAGCCAACGGAACGGGGCGCCATGTGGTGGCTGTTACGGGCGATGGCGCCATGAGCGGCGGACTCACCTTTGAGGGGCTCAACAATGCTTCGAGCACGCCCAACGATTTGCTCATTGTGCTCAACGATAACGATATGTCGATTGACCGTGCCGTGGGCGGCATGGAGAAATATCTGCTGCAATTAGACACCACCGAAACCTACAACCGTTTGCGCTTCAAAGCTAGCAGTTGGCTGCACAGCAAAGGTTATCTCAACGACAGCCGGCGCAAAGGGCTCATCCGCTTTAACAATGCGCTGAAGAGTGCACTGAGCCATCAGCAAAACGTGTTCGAAGGTATGAATATCCGCTATTTCGGTCCGTTCGATGGCCACAACGTCGTTGAAATTGTGCGAGTGCTGCAACAGCTCAAAGACATGAAAGGTCCGAAGCTGCTTCATCTGCACACCATCAAAGGCAAAGGCTACAAACCTGCCGAACAGCAGGCTACCGTGTGGCACGCGCCTGGAAAATTCAATGCTGACACGGGCGAGCGCATTGTGCAAGACAACGCCAATCAGCCCGCCAAATTCCAAGATGTGTTTGGCCACACGCTGTTAGAACTCGCGCAAAGCAATCCGCGCATCGTGGGTGTCACACCGGCCATGCCTACGGGCTGCTCGATGACCATCATGCAAAAGGAAATGCCACAACGTGTTTTCGACGTGGGCATTGCCGAAGGGCACGCCGTCACTTTCTCGGGCGGCATGGCTAAAGACGGGCTGCAACCCTTCTGCAACATCTACAGCGCCTTTGCTCAACGCGCCTACGACAACATCATCCACGACCTGGCGCTGCTGCGTCTGCCTGTGGTACTCTGCTTTGATCGGGCCGGATTGGTGGGCGAAGATGGTCCCACGCACCACGGCGCCTTCGACATGGCTGCGCTGCGCCCCATCCCCCACCTCACTATTGTCAGTCCTATGGACGAGCACGAGCTGCGCCGGCTCATGTACACCGCGCAACTGCCAGACAAAGGCACTTTTGTGATTCGCTATCCGCGCGGTCACGGTGTGTTGCCCGACTGGCATTGTCCGCTCACCGAAATCAACGTGGGCACCGGCCGCTGTCTGCGTCAAGGCGATCGCGTGGCCATCGTGAGCATCGGCCCCATCGGCAACAACGCCACGAAAGCTATCGCGCAATCGGGGCTGAACGTGGGGCATTACGACCTGCGTTTCCTGAAACCCTTAGACGATGCGCTGCTGAACGACATCTGCCAACACTACGAACGTCTCATCACGCTCGAAGACGGTTGCGTGCAAGGTGGTATGGGCAGCGCCGTGTTAGAATGGATGAACGACCACGGTTATGCGCTGCCCGTGACACGTATGGGCATCCCCGACGAATTTATTGAACATGGCACTGTCGACGAACTGCAACACATCTGCCACATGGATGTCGACAGCATCGTTGCCGCCATAAACCAAGCATACAAATGAGAATTATCATTGCCGGTGCCTATACCATTGGCACCTATTTAGCCAAATTGCTCTCGCGCAACAACCAAGACATTGTGCTCATGGATGAAAGTAGCGAGAACTTAGAAAAGTTTGGCTCAGACTTCGACCTGATGATGATGCAGGCACCTTGCACCCGCCTGCAAGCGCTCAAAGAGGCGGGTGCCGAAGATGCCGACCTCTTTGTCGCCGTCACGCCTGACCAAAACAAAAACATCGTGAGCTGCACCTTGGCTAAATCGCTCGGAACAAAGAAAACCGTGGCCAAGGTTGACAACTACGAATACACCACCGACACACTCGTGCAAACGTTCGACAAATTGGGCATCGACTCCATCATCTATCCCGAAATGTTGGCCGCCACCGACATCATCAACGGATTGAAGATGAGCTGGGTGCGCCAACGCTGGGACGTGCACGACGGCGCTTTAGTGATGTTGGGCATCAAGCTGCGCGAGACGTGCGAGGTGCTCAATCAACCGCTCAAGGACATCAGCGGTCCCGACGATCCCTATCATGTGGTGGCCATCAAACGCAATAGCGACACCATCATCCCCGGCGGTAACGACGAACTGAAGCTCTACGATATGGTTTACATCATGACCACGCGGCAATATATCCCCTACGTGCGCAAAATCGTTGGCAAGGAACATTATGTCGATGTGAAAAACGTGATGATTATGGGCGGAGGACGCACCGCCGTGCGCGCTGTGAAAATCATGCCCGACTATTTGGATATTAAGATTATCGAAGCCAGCGAAGAGCGTTGCACCAAGCTCAACGAGATGCTCGACGACGACCGCGCCCTCATCATTCATGGCGACGGACGCGACTTGGCGCTGCTGCAAGAAGAAGGCATCCGCAACACGCAAGCCTTCGTAGCCGTCACGGGAAATGCCGAAACCAATATCTTGGCTTGCCTCACCGCCAAACGCATGGGCGTAAGGAAAACCGTGGCGATGGTGGAGAACATGGATTATGTGAACATGGCCGAGAGTTTAGACATCGGCACCATCATCAACAAGAAAGCCATCGCCGCCAGCCACATCTATCAAATGATGCTCGATGCCAACGTGCACAACGTGCGCTTTTTGATGAATGCCGACGCCGACGTGGCTGAATTTATCCCGCAAGAAGGCGCCAAAATCACGCAAAAAGCGGTGAAAGACCTCAAGCTGCCGGCCGGCGTCACCATTGGCGGATTGGTGAGGAATGGCGAAGGTATCCTCGTTTCGGGCAACACCACCATTCAGGCTGGCGACTCGGTGATGGTATTCTGCCACAACATTTATCTGAAGAAAATTGAGAATCTGTTCAACAAATGATTCATCGCGACACCATTTTTAAAATCCTCGGCTCGCTGCTGTTCATCGAAGTTGCCATCATGCTCGCCTGCTTCGCCATGGCCATTGGTTTTGGCGAAGACGACGAAATGCCGTTTGCCATCAGTATTGTGCTCACGTTGCTCACGGGCATCGTGCTGCGCTATCTCGGGCGCCACTCCGACAACACCATGAGCCGCCGCGACGCCTACCTCGTGGTGTCGCTTTCGTGGGTCATCTTCAGTCTTTTTGGCACGCTGCCGTTTGTCATCAGCGGCTACATTCCGAGTTTCACCGACGCCTATTTCGAAACCATGTCGGGGTTCACCACCACAGGCGCCACCATCTTGGACAATGTCGACGCGCTGCCCCACGGTCTGCTCTTTTGGCGCAGCATGACGCAATGGATTGGCGGTCTAGGCATCGTATTCTTCACCACCGCCATCCTGCCGTCGTTTGTAGGCGGCTCGGTGAAAGTGTTTGCGGCCGAAGCCACAGGCCCCATCAGCTCGAAGCTCCATCCGCGATTGAGCACCAGCGCCAAGTGGATTTGGACCGTCTACTTCTTGCTCACCCTCGCTTGCGTGTTGTCGTTCATGGCCTTTGGCATGGGCTGGTTTGACAGCCTCAACTATGCCATGGGCAGCACGGCCACGGGCGGATTTTCCACTCACAACAACAGCGCCGAATTCTTTCGCTCGCCCGCCATCGAATATGTCGCCACACTGTTTTGTTTCCTCTCGGGTGCCAATTTCACGCTGCTCTACACCACCGCCCTGCGCCGCAGCCTGAAACCGATGTGGAAGAACGCCGAGTTTAAATTCTATCTCTTTGTGGTGCTGGCTTTCACGCTTTTCATCATGGTTGAGCTGATGCTTTACAACGGTTACAATGTGGAGAAGGCCTTTCGTTGCGGCATATTCCAAGTCGTGTCGTTCATCACCACCACCGGCCTGTTCAACGACGACGCCGCCAAGTGGCCCCACGTCACCTGGGTGGTGCTGGCCACCTGCATGTTTCTCGGCGCCTGTTCGGGCAGCACGAGCGGCGGTTTTAAGAGTATCCGCAGCCTGATGATTATAAAAATCATTCGCAACGAGTTCAAACAAATTCTCCACCCCAACGCCGTGTTGCCGATGCACATCGACGGCGCGAGCATTTCGCAGCAAAAGCGCATCACGCTGCTGGCGTTCCTGGCCGTCTACCTGATGTTGTGCCTCGTCGCGTCGTTCATCATCATCGAGGCCGGCGTCGACAACACCAACGCCATCACCATTGTGCTGAGTTCCATCGGCAACGTAGGCCCCACGCTCGGCATTGAGATTGGCCCCACGATGAGCTGGTCGATGTTGCCGGCGGGCATCAAATGGCTCTGCTCGGCGCTGATGCTCATCGGCCGTTTGGAGATTTTTACGATTTTGGTGATTTTCACGCCCGCTTTTTGGAAAGACAGTTAAGGCAGATTTGAGGCCGAATCTTATCCCGAACGCGCATAAAAATCACCTTTCATTTCGCTGTCATGCAAAATTTCCTTTTCCATTTTGCATCTTATATCATTAAAAAGTATTACCTTTGCCGCGAATTAAACAGAAAGTGTTTGTATGCAGACGAGAAATAATTTTTCAAATAGTGTGATTTTTAACGCAAATTATTTGGTCGAACCAAATAATTTGCTAACACACACACACATTCTAACGGTCTAAGCCTCTCTACAAAGGCGATAGCGGTGCGCCCGGCGCGGGTGTCGGTCCGCCGTTTCAAGCATCTGCAAGGAGCTTTCAAAGCTCTTTGCAGATGCTTTTTCGTGTGTGTAACTGAACCTGTGAAGTAAGAAATCAATAGTAGTAAATATAATCATTTAAACAGAATAAAAAAATGAAGAAAAAATTGTATGAAACACCTGTGTGCACGGTCATTCCGTTGGCAACAGAGTACGCGTTATTAACAAAAAGCCCCGTGGCACGTCCCGGTGGCGGCGGTGAAACAGGTCACCAAGGCAGCGTCAGCGTAGGTGAATTCGAAGATGGCGGCAGCGAAGAAATCGAAGATGAAGATTAATGGCTGTGGCAAACAAGTAGCGTAAAAATAAAAGGAATAACAAAAATGAAGATAAAGAATAAGTTGAGCAACCTTGCATGGCGCAGACTTCGCAGTCGAGGTTTGCTCGTTGCCGTTGGTGCTGCAGCTCTTTTGGCAGCCGCTTGTGCCGACGATGATTTAGCAACCGACAAGTCCAACAAGCACACGGGCACCGCCTTAGCATTCAATGTGAGCGATGTGCAGATGGATGCCTTGGCACAAAACGGCGCAGAGCAAACGCGCGGTTTGAGTATGCAGCCCATTCCGGCAAGCTATCTTGCTCCGCGCAAGATTGACGCCACAGGCAGCAATCCCCACGACTTTTGCTTGATAGAGTCGACCGTTGAGGGACTTAACCCTGTGAAAGTGGATGCGAAGACACGCGGAACGATTCTCACCGCCGGCACACTTGGCACCTTCTCCTCGATTGGCTATCGTGCGGCAAGTCCTACGGCTGCAGCTCAGCCGAGCACGGCATTGTTGTGGTTTCATGGTGAGAAGACCAATCCCGATGGCACGTTGCAACGTCGTTACGATTGGGACTGGCCGGTGAATGTTTATGGTCGCTTCTATGCTGTGTCGCCCGAAGCTACTGCTGCCAATGGCATCACGCTCTCACCGAGCAACTATGCGCAGGTGCCTTATGTTGATTTTGAGGTAAAGAGCAATGTTGTTGACCAAGTAGACTTGATGACAGCTTGCTCGGGTGAGGTGCACTATGAGCATGGCAACGACCCCACGAGCAATCTCAAGTTCACGCATGCCTTAGCCGCTGTGAAGTTTTCCATCGGCAGCAACCTTTCGCCTGTTATCATTAAGAAGATTGAAGTTTCAGGTGTGAAGTATAAAGGACGCTACAAATTGCCCAACAAAGCTGATGGTAGCGATGCCGCTTGGATTTCGGTTGACAATGCCACCACCACGATGACGCTCGATAATATCAATGTAAATGCTGCAGAGATGCCCAACACGATGTTGGCCGGTGCACTCAATCCTGCGACAAATCCCAACAACCGTCCAGGGCGCGAAGCTTATACATTCTTGATGATTCCGCAAACTTTGCCCGCCAAGGGGGCGGCTAATCATGCTAAGGTCACCATCTATTATCAAGATGGTCCTACCACAAAGCATGTTTCATTCCCTTTAACTGGCGAGTGGAAGGCAAACACTACACAGGAATATAAGCTCTCGCAGAGGAATTCTACATGGGAAATCCGTTTAAGTGTAGCAGGAACGAGTAAGACCTTCGATTATCAAGGTAATCTTTTAATGGGGGGGCACACGTTCGATGTCACAAGCTACCGCCAATCACCGGATGGTACTATACAGCAAGCCGTTCCTTGGAAGGTTTCGAAATACGAAGAATGGGACTACACCCTCAACGGAGGTGCTGGTGATTGGGTAGACAAAGGCACCACAAAACCCTCTTGGATTGGTAATTTCACCGACCATGGCGATGGTGGAACCGTGGCCGAAGTAGTTAATACCACGGTGAAGGCAGCTCCTGTTACTGATAAACTTGCTGCTTACAACCAAGTCCTTAAGGATGCTACGCCCAAAGGCACAGCTACCAATCCCTACAACTTGGCTAATCCTGGTGGCAATGGTGCGCGAAATTTTATTGAAGAGAGTGCCAACTGCTATCTCATTTCTGCCCCGGGACACTATTGCATCCCCTTGGTCTATGGCAATAGCATTAAAAATAATCAATGGAACACCAAGGCTTACCAATCTTCACAACCTGCTGGCACCCCCTATTTGCTGAAGACTTTTAAAGACCACAGAGATGGGGATATTGTCAATCCATGGATAGGGCAGCAACAAGGCGGTGGTCCCGATGATGCCAAAATCGTTTGGATGGATCAGCCCAATCTTGTCCGCAGTTCTTCACTCCAAATCGTCCATAGTCCGGACTATCTTGAGTTCGAAGTGAAGAAAGAAGACATCCGTAATGGTAATGCTGTGATTGCCGTTACCCGTGGCACAGAGGTGGTTTGGTCGTGGCACTTGTGGTTCGACCATGCCGACGCATTGGACAAGATTCCGTGTAAGAACTACGGCGGCATCACCTATAAATTTACGCGTAAAACACTGGGACAAGTGCATATCAAATATGAGAAAACATCCTACGACCAACCTCGCAAAGCACGTATCACCATTGAACAGCAAGCAGGCAACGGTGGTGTCAGAGCTACTGCGCCGCTCGTAATCACGCAAAATCCGGAAAATGAAAATCAAATGGCAACCACACTCTACCAGTTTGGGCGCAAGGATGCCCTGCCCGGTACAGATGCCATTGCAGAGGGCAGTTATTCCTTTGACAATACCTCTGGTGGTCGCTCTTTAGGTTATGCCATCCAGCATCCGGAGAACATGTTCATCCAAGCCGGGACATTCAATAGCGACTGGTGTAATGCCACTTATGATAATCTGTGGTCAGCAGACAATACAGTAGAAAGTTTCAACGATAATCTCGTTGTCAAGACCGTCTATGATCCCTGCCCCGCAGGCTTCCACATGCCTGCCTCCAATGCTTTCACCGGCTTCGCCACCACCACGGGGTTAGGCACAAGTACACAGTCCGAATTTAACGTCAGCGGTGATTGGGACATGGGTTGGAACTTCAAAGCCGGCGGCAGTTCAACCGCCACCGTCTATTTCCCTGCTTCGGGTTTGCGCGACAGCAACAACGGTTCGCTGTACGGCGTGGGCACCGTAGGCACCTATCGGTCGGCAGTCCCGCTCTCGCTCTACACGGGCGCCAGTTGCATCCTGTACTTCCAGCAGGTGTACGTGGGCCCGCGGTACAACAACCCTCGGTCGCAAGGGTACTCCGTCCGTCCCGTAGCCGAATAATCCGATTGATTGGCTTCGTTCGGTTTATTGCCTGTGGCCGAAGTAGCCGTTGATCATGGGCGGATTGCACGGAAAAGCAAAATCACGTTAGTGAGCGGCTCGCCGGCCGTTTTTAAAGCGAAATCACGTTAGTGAGCGGCTCGCTGACCATTTTTTAAGCAAAATCACGTTAGCGAGCGGCTCGCTGACCATTTTTAAAGCGAAATCACGTTAGCGAGCGGCTCGCTGACCATTTTTTAAGCGAAATCATGTTAGCGAGCGGCTCGCTGACCATTTTTCAAGCGAAATCACGTTAGCGAGCGGCTCGCTGGCCATTTTTCAAGCGAAATCACGTTAGCGAGCGGCTCGCTGGCCATTTTTGAAGCGAAATCATGTTAGTGAGCGGCTCGCTGGCCATTTTTTAAGCGAAATCATGTTAGCGAGCGGCTCGCTGATG
>ERZ772945.1864-NODE-1864-length-14022-cov-3.046252_pt1 | contig 14022 bp, 6 predicted proteins | sample MGYA00511681_ERZ772945 | MGnify/ENA primary metagenome ERZ772945 (study PRJEB29015, sample SAMEA2737943) | human oral metagenome | biome: human oral; feature: human-associated habitat; material: dental | place: China | collected 2143 ... | reverse complement strand
CAACAAGGGAAACGGCACGTTGGCAATACTTTCGTTGCAAATGTTTACCACCGGACTCGAGGTTTCGCTCGCTAAAACTGAATTAAAACCGGGAGAATCTACCCGCCTCAAAATAACAGCCGAAGCGGAAGAACTAAAGAAAGTAAAGCAACAACCACGCATTTTAATGATCACCAACGACCCCGACAACGCCAAAGTAGTAATTAATGTCAATGTAAAACCTTAATAAGGTTATCATTAAAATGATGGCTAACCATTGGTCCAACTTTTGTCAGGTATACAGAAATGGAAGTACAAGTAGAAATTGATCACGGCAGCGGCTTCTGCTTTGGTGTGACAACGGCCATCAAAAAGGCTGAGGAGGAACTCGCAGCAGGCAATACACTATACTGTCTTGGCGACATAGTGCACAACGGAATGGAGGTAAAGCGTCTGCATCAACAGGGGTTAATCACCATTGATCATGAACAATTTAAGAAACTTCACAACGTTAAGGTGCTGCTTCGGGCACATGGAGAGCCTCCCGAGACATACGAAATAGCCGAACGAAACCATATTGAAATTATAGACGCTACGTGCCCGGTGGTGCTCGCTTTGCAAAGAAGGATAAAGAAACAATATCAGAACAGATCGGAAGCACAAGTTGTAATATTCGGTAAAAACGGCCATGCCGAGGTACTTGGATTGGTTGGACAGACAAAGTCAAAGGCGATAGTTATTGAGAAATTCGACGATGTGAAGAAGCTCGATTTCTCAAAAGACATCAATCTTTATTCGCAAACAACGAAAAGTCTTGACGAATTTCATCGTATCATTGATTATATTCAACAGCACATCTCGCCCGAAGCTACGTTCAAAAGTTTTGATACCATCTGCCGGCAAGTGGCTAATCGCATGCCCAATATTGCTGATTTTGCGGCCCGCCACGACGTTATTCTTTTCGTAAGCGGTCAGAAAAGCAGCAACGGAAAGGTGCTTTTTGCCGAATGTAAAAGTGTAAACCCGAATAGTCATCAGATAGAAAGCGCGGAAGAAATTCAATTTAAGTGGCTTAAAGATGCTCATACAGTTGGTATTTGCGGGGCTACAAGTACGCCCAAATGGCTGATGGAGGAATGTCGTGATTATATTTTGAGGCATTAAAGGCTCTTTTAAAGGAGTTAAGGAGTTGTTATTTAGGAGTTAAGGAGTTACAGGAAGTTAAGGAGTTAAGACAATAGTTTAAGCGTTGTTTTTGAAGCACGGCAACCCGATAGTTAGCGCAAGTTAAGGAGTTAAGACAATATATTTATCGCCACCATTATATAATGGGGCGATTTTTTTGTTTTACAGAAGTCTGCTCCCCCACACTATCTATATTACATAATCCTCACATTTGTCTTAACTCCTTAACTTCCTGTAACTCCTTAACTCCTAAATAATAACTCCTTAACGCTCTTATAAAAGTTCCCCCATTCTTAAATAGTGTCATTTTGTCAGCACGCAAGACCAAACTGTCATACGTAATCGGTCAGGCATATCGTTTGAATATATATAAATGCATAACATAATTAGAATATAAATAAAGGATATAATATAATGAATTTCGACAAATTTACTATCAAAGCACAGGAGGCTGTGCAAGAGGCTGCGACGTTAGCGTCGCAGGCCCGCCAGCAAGTTATCGAGCCTGTACATCTGCTTCAGGGCATCATACAGAAAGGACGCGACGTCAGTAACTTCATCTTCCAGAAGTTAGGCGTCAATGCAACCCAAATTGAAAGCCTGTTACAGCAGGAGATGCAGCACCTGCCCCGTGTGGAAGGTGGGCATCCTTACTTCTCGAATACGAGTAATGAGGTGTTGCAACGCGCCATTGAGGATTCACAAAAACTGGGTGACGACTTTGTAAGTATTGAACCCATGCTCCTCGCTTTGCTCCAGATTAACTCTCCGGTAAGCCGTATTTTGAAAGATGCAGGCTGCAATGAGCAGGAAATGGAGCACGCCATCGCTGAGCTTCGTCAGGGTCAAAAGGTACAAAGCGCGAGCGGAGACGAGAACTATCAGGCTCTTTCGAAGTATGCACGCAACCTTGTTGACGATGCGCGTAAAGGCAAACTGGACCCCGTCATAGGCCGCGACGAGGAGATTCGGCGTGTACTTCAAATTCTCTCACGCCGCACAAAGAACAACCCTATCCTCATAGGCGAACCCGGAACAGGCAAGACAGCCATCGTGGAAGGCCTTGCCGAGCGCATCGTGCGCGGCGATGTTCCTGAGAACTTAAAGGACAAACAGCTCTTCTCTCTTGACATGGGAGCATTGGTTGCCGGTGCCAAGTTTAAGGGCGAATTTGAGGAACGTCTTAAAAGTGTTATTAAAGAGGTAACCCTTTCTGACGGAAACATCATCCTTTTCATCGACGAAATACACACGCTTGTAGGCGCAGGCGGTGGCGAAGGTGCCATGGACGCAGCCAATATATTGAAGCCGGCTCTTGCCCGTGGCGAGTTAAGGGCCATTGGTGCTACCACATTGAACGAGTATCAAAAGTATTTTGAAAAGGACAAGGCACTTGAACGCCGTTTCCAAACCGTTATGGTTGATGAGCCCGATGAGGTTGATGCCATCTCCATCCTGCGCGGATTGAAGGAGCGTTACGAAAACCATCATAAGGTTCGTATACAGGACGATGCATGCATTGCAGCCGTAAAACTGTCAGAACGTTACATATCCGACCGCTTTTTACCCGACAAGGCCATCGACTTAATGGACGAAGCGGCTGCCAAGCTGCGTATGGAGCGCGATTCAGTACCCGAGGAACTCGATGAAATTACGCGTCACTTGAAACAGTTGCAAATTGAATACGAGGCCATTAAACGCGAGAATGACAAGGATAAACTTAAGTTGCTCGACAAACAAATTGCCGAACTACAAGAGCAGGAACGCCAGTTCCGCGCCAAGTGGGAGGCTGAACGCAACCTCGTTAACAAAATACAGCAGGACAAACAAGAAATAGAAAGCCTGAAGTTTGAAGCTGATAAGGCTGAACGTGAAGGCAACTATGGTCGTGTGGCCGAGATTAGATACGGCAGGCTGAAGCAGCTTAAGGACGATATTGACCATATTCAACAGCAATTAAAATCAACGCAAGGCGGTACCGCTATGATTCGCGAGGAGGTTACTGCAGACGATATTGCCGAGGTTGTAAGCCGCTGGACGGGCATACCCGTAACCAGAATGTTGCAGAGCGAACGCGACAAACTGTTGCATCTTGAAGAAGAATTGCACAAGCGTGTTGTTGGACAGGACGAAGCTATTGAGGCTGTCAGCAATGCCGTACGCCGCAGCAGGGCCGGCCTTCAGGACCCCAAACGCCCCATTGCATCGTTTATTTTCCTTGGAACAACGGGCACAGGTAAAACCGAATTAGCCAAAGCACTGGCCGAATACCTGTTTAACGACGAAAACATGATGACGCGAATTGATATGAGTGAGTATCAGGAGAAGTTCAGTGTATCGCGTCTTATCGGTGCGCCTCCGGGGTATGTGGGCTACGATGAGGGCGGACAGCTTACCGAAGCCGTACGTCGCAAGCCCTACAGTGTGGTATTGTTCGATGAAATTGAAAAGGCACATCCCGATGTATTCAACATTCTTCTGCAGGTCCTGGACGATGGAAGGCTTACCGACAACAAAGGACGCACGGTGAATTTTAAGAATACAATCATCATTATGACGTCAAACCTCGGCAGCCAATACATTCAGGAGCAATTCCAAAACCTGAACGACAGCAACCGCGAGGCAACCATTAACGACACCCGCAAGAACGTGATGGAGATGCTGAAAAAGACCATTCGTCCCGAGTTCCTGAACCGAATTGACGACATTATCATGTTCCTGCCACTGACTAAAGAGCAGATTGCCGAAGTAGTTACGTTGCAAATGAAGAATGTGAAGAGGATGCTTGAGACACAAGGATTTACTTTAGAGTGGACGCCTGACGCCATTAGCTGGATAGCTGACAAGGGTTACGACCCCGAGTTTGGTGCACGGCCCGTTAAGCGTGCCATCCAGGATTATGTGCTCAATGAGCTAAGCCGTAAGCTGCTTACTGAAGAAGTAGTGCGCGAAAAGCCTGTTACCATTGACGCCAAAAACGGCGAACTCGTCTTTCGCAACTAACAAACGGCTGGTCATCAGCCTTATATAATACAAGCACTTGCATGTATCTGCAAACACTTTGCAGCTTACGTGCAAGTGTTTTTTTATGATATGTTCATCGTTCGACGGCCGTCAGCAGCGTGTACGACGGCCGCCGAACGATGGGTGTGACGGCCGTCAGCAACGCTGCTGACGGCCGTCGAACAGTGACTCCGAAAGGCTGACAAACGAGGCTTTACGCTGTCTTAATGTAGTTTTTATACCACAAATACATGAAGAGATGAACGTTTTTTGCAGCATTTTGCTTCCTATTTACTATCTTTGCACACGATTGGCAACAATTTGACTATCTGCAGAAATAAAACAACAACAATCCATAAAATGAACGAAACAAACGAAACGACAAAGGAATTGATGGAGCTTCCCGAGAACGCCTTTCGCGAATTGAAAGACGGCGAGGCTTATGAGCCTGTCATGAAAGCCGCCCAAACCTGTCCCGAGGTAAACGTATGGTCAGTAACCTGGGGTATACTGATGGCAGTTATATTCTCAGCAGCAGCAGCCTATCTGGGCCTAAAGGTAGGTCAGGTTTTCGAAGCGGCTATCCCAATAGCCATTATTGCCGTAGGTGTATCAACGGCAACCCATCGCCGTAATGCCCTTGGTGAAAACGTAATTATACAGAGTATAGGTGCCTGTTCGGGCGCAGTTGTGGCCGGTGCCATCTTTACGCTGCCTGCAATATACATTCTTCAGGCCAGGTATCCGGAAATAACGTCTTCGTTTCTCAACATGTTCCTGGCATCGGCACTGGGTGGTGTGCTGGGCATTCTTTTATTAATACCCTTCCGTAAGTATTTTGTGAGCGATATGCACGGCAAATATCCATTCCCCGAGGCAACGGCAACGACACAGGTTCTTGTGAGCGGTGCCAGGGGAGGAGACCAGGCTCGCCCGCTATTGATTGCAGGATTGGCAGGTGGTATCTACGATTTCATTGTTTCAACGTTTGGCTGGTGGAACGAGAATTTTACGAGCAGGTTCACCGGTATTGGTCAGGACATTGCCGACAAAGCCAAACTTGTGTTTAAGGTTAACACGGGAGCTGCCGTCCTTGGCCTCGGTTATATCGTAGGGTTAAGATATGCTTTGTATATCTGTCTGGGCTCGGTTGCCGTGTGGTGGCTCATAGTTCCGGGCATGTCGCTGCTGTTTCACGATCAGGTTCTGAACATGTGGGACCCCTCTATAACCGCAACCGTAGGCAGCATGCAGCCTGAAGACATATTCAAAGCCTATGCACGCAGCATCGGTATAGGCGGTATTGCCATGGCCGGAGTACTTGGAATAATCAAGAGTTGGGGCATTATCAAAAGTGCCGTCGGGCTTGCCTCCAAAGAATTAAAGGGCAAAAGCAACGCCACAACAAACGTAAAGCGCACACAACGTGACATTTCGTTCAGGATAATAGCCATCGGTTGTATAATCACCATTTTGTTAACGTTCGGGTTCTTCTGGCTTGGCGTAATGCAAGGCAACCTTATTTTTGCCGTGGTAGGCATATTGTTGGTAGCACTTATTGCCTTTTTGTTTACAACCGTAGCCGCCAATGCCATTGCCATTGTAGGCAGTAACCCCGTATCGGGCATGACATTGATGACGCTTATTCTGGCCAGTGTGGTAATGGTTGCCGTGGGACTGAAAGGCCCCGCCGGCATGCTTGCCGCGCTTATCATGGGTGGTGTGGTATGCACGGCGTTGTCAATGGCCGGCAGTTTCATCACCGACCTGAAAATAGGATACTGGTTAGGCACTACCCCTGCAAAACAGGAGACGTGGAAATTCCTCGGTACCATTGTCAGTGCAGCCACTGTTGTGGGTGTGATGATTGTGCTGAATAAAACCTATGGCTTTGCAGGCAACAGTCTTTCTGCCCCACAGGCCAATGCCATGGCAGCCGTAATCGACCCGCTGATGAACGGTGTGGGCGCACCTTGGGTGCTTTATGCAACAGGTGCTGCAATAGCCATCGTGTTAGACCGTTGCCATATCCCGGCCCTTGCATTCTCTTTGGGTATGTTCATCCCATTGCAGTTAAACGTTCCTCTTGTTGTGGGAGGGGCTGTAAACTGGTTTGTAACGTCACGTTCCAAAGACGAAAAGACAAACAAAGAACGCGGCGAAAGGGGTACGCTCATTGCGAGCGGATTCATTGCCGGCGGCGCATTGATGGGGGTTGTATCGGCCTTATTGAAGTTTGGCGGGGTTGATTGGTCAATAGCTAAGGATTGGTGGGCAAATCCGTTATCAGAGATTTGTTCGCTCGTTGCATACATCTGCCTTATCGCTTATTTCATCAGAGCAACGAAAAAATAATTATAAATTCTATCCGTAATATAAAAGGGATAAACCGAAGCTGGCACAAAGGCACGGTTTATCCCCTTTATTTTATCTTATCCAAGCTAATATTACACCTTATATAATATAGGTATGCCTGCACAAATCCGGAATAAAAAAGTCCCGGCCTTTTAACAAGCGAATAATTATTACCACAGCAACCTCAAACTACAATTTCATTATAAAATTGGCATATTATTATTATTTATGTTGCATTAAATTAGTATTTTGTTACAAAATGAAATGTTTTATGCCATTTTTGTTTGATTTTATTAATTAAATAATTATATTTGCAACGATAATTGAAGAATATTAATTTTACTAATTGCGATGAGGAAACTTTATCTTATGTTAGGCATGCTTGCACTATCAGGTGTAAACGGCCAGGCTCAGACGATTCTAAACGAAGACTTTGAGAGCTATGAACAAAAAAGTGCTACGTATTATTCTGATAACTTTCCATCAGGATGGACCTACGAAGGCAGCGGCGTTCAAACAACATGCGACTATTACACATGGAAAGTAGAATGCTATCAGGGCAAGATTCCATCAATGACCGGTCACGGTTGGCTTTTTATGGATGCACCAACCTACAATGGAGACAAGAAAGGTGGGTTTGGACCACGTAAAGAACGCATCCTTACACCCGAACTTAATTTGAATAATACCTACCAGTTGACATTCGACTGGAAGGCTTCGCCTGCAATGGTGAACAAAAATAAATCGTATACACTAAAGGTGTATGCTGTTGATACGCAAAACGGTAACGAAACTCTCCTGCTCGATATAGCCGACCCACAGAGCTTAAAAGCAAGCGGAGTAACGAGCTTTAATACCTGGGAGCAGCATCATTCAAAGCTCGATTTGAGCCCGTTACAGGGTAAAAAGGTTCGCATTGCTTTCGTTTACGACATGCTTAAACAATGTGGAAATGCCCTGTGGATTGACAATGTAAAGGTACAACAGGGAGCACCTCTCACTGCTCCAAAGGCCCAATCGAGCCTAATGCAGTACAAATTCAAGAAGATGTACATCGGTGAGAAACACTATTCTGAGGTATTTACATTGAAGAATGTAGGCTTAAAGGGATTAAAGGTTACCGGTTTTGAAGCCCCTGAAGGCGTAACGCTCAATGCCGATACGGCACACATCAACTTGGATGTAAGCGAAACAGCTCCCATGCGACTCGCTTATAAGGCCAGTCTGACCTCACCAACGAGCGGCAACGCCGTCATTAAAACGAACGGTGGTGATATTACAATCCCGTACACAGCAACCAAAGAGGCAGTGCCTGTAGGGTATCAATTAGAGCTTTTTGAAACGAAATCTCCGGCAGGATGGACTGTTAAGGGATGGCGTCCTGCATCGACAGCACTGGAAGGTGACCAAAGTTTTTATGCGTCTATTGATTATAGCGACATGCTCCTCACATCACCAAGACTCGACCTGTCTGACCCGTCAGCTCCACACAAAGTGATGTTTACATACTATAATCAGTTCACATCGGAGAACGGAGACACATATCCTGATAACGAAGTTTCATTATTAATATCAACCGATGGTGGCAAAACGTGGAAAAGTACAGGATGGAAAACGGGTAATAGCGCATCGAGCATCTATAACAAAATTCAAACTGTTACAGTAGATTTAAGTCAGTATACATCCAATAACGTAAAGTTATGCTGGAAGATTGATGCAGTTGACATTAGCGGAGAATCAGGTTCGGGCGAATACAGCACATTCTATTTAGACCAGGTGCTTCTCCCTAATGTTTACGGTTCAAATGGCGTACCATTCGGTATTACATACACCTCACCTGCAAACGGTAAAACAAACGTATTCTATAAAAACGTTACTCTCGAATGGAAAGGAGCACAGTTTGCCGAAGAATACAAGTTGTTCGTGGGTACGGCAAGCAATAATTTCGACATTGTTAACGGACAGAACATCGGCAATGTTACCAAGTACACACTTGCTAACGTTCCTGAAGGGAAGCAGATTTTCTGGAAAGTCGTCGGCGTTAACAGCGTAGGCGAAGAGACTGATGCGGCTGTATGGTCGTTCTCAACACAAGAAGACAGAACCGTTACCACTTTCCCGTGGTTTGAAGGCTTTGAGAATGGCACCGCCGTCATGCCAATGGGATGGTATGCTACCAATGTAAGCCAGCACTCTGCCTGGGAGATTAGCAACAGTTATGCCTATGAAGGCAAATACATTGCGCTGGCAAGCGGGCGTGCTACCGGCGATACGAATATACTATACTCTCCTAATGTTAAGCTTCCTGCAAGCGGACAGTACCAAATTAGCTTCTGGTGGGGCAACGATCAGCCCATAAATCTGAAGAAAGACCCCAATAGTGTACGTACAAACAAATTTAATACAACTGACAACGATGCCGATTACGGCACGTTTGAAATATTAGTTGACGGCACATGGAAAACGTTAGACCGCATCTCTGACAACAGCAACGATGAACAACGATACTGGTTACACGAAGCCTTTAACCTTTCAGAATATGCAGGAAAGACCGTACAGTTCCGCTGGACATACAATGTAACCAACTACCATCACTCGAATGCTCTTGCAATTGACAATGTAGAGATTGGAGATCTCAATACAAGTAAGATGTCCTTAAACAAGTCGGGCTGGTCAGCATACAAGGTAAACTTTGGCAAAAACTACTCAAGTGATGTCATCGCACTTACGAATTTGGGCGGTAATAGCGTAACCGTTACGGGGGTAAACTTCTCTACACCCAATTTCACAACAACGTTAGCACCCAATACTACCGTAGCATCGGGTTCGTCTCAAACATTTAAAGTGAACTTCAATGCAGGCTCGACAGCCTCTGTTGACTCCGTAAAGGTTAAGGACAAACTAAAGATTCAGCTCAGTAACGGGGCAGTAATTGAACTTCCTGTTGAAGGAATTGCACTGGCAAAGGACATACATTACTTCGGATTTGAGGAGGATCAGACAGGAGGTGTGCCGCAAGGCTTCACGGGAATAAACGCCGATGGAACCTCTTCTGAGGGTATTCTGTTCTGGACAACGCCTAACTTGCGCGAAGGTGCTCCGCTTAGCTTCTGTGTATTAAACGATTCTGAGTGCTTCAATAGCCTTAAAGGTGCTTATGGCCATCAGGCATTAATGACACGATGCAACTCACAAGGAGCAGCCGATGACTGGTTAGTTTCGCAGCAGTATGGTGTTACAGCTGCATCAACTATCCAGTTTGATGCCCGCGCATGGGAATCAGTCCAGAGCATTCAGCCCAATGACGCACCCACATTCAAAGTTCTTGTCAGTGAGACAAGCCCGACAGAGCGTTCCACTTTCACGCAAGTTGGGGGGAACTTAAAGCCAAGTCTCTTCGACGGAACAAAGTGGACCCATTATAGTGTTGACCTTTCTGCCTATGCAGGTAAGAATGTTTATATTGCAATTGAGGCTGTTTACACTAACTCGCTCGGTGGATTTGTTGACAATGTAGAATTCGATCATGTAGGAGGTATTGCCAATCGTATTAACTCTTTAAATGCAAACGATACGGTTAATGGCAATGAACCCATGTACAACCTTTCAGGACAGCGTATAAACAAGTCTTATAAGGGCGTAATTCTACAACATGGCAAAAAGATGGTAAACAAATAAAACGATCATGTAAACAGACGCATGGAACCGGGAAATAATGCCTGGTTCCATGTCTGTTGACTGTATTCTTTGTATATTATTTTTTATTCTATAAATAAATAAGGACATACTCTTATCATCCGGTCGTCTTTATGTTATCTGATTAATTATACCCTTTTATCATTAAATCCACACTGTCCTCCCCAAAACTTTAGGTTATCCATGAAAGTATAGCCTGCCAACTATCCTTAATAACATTTTGTAAATACTCATTTATGAACTACAAGCATCTGTTTTCTCTTTTATTTCTATCCATATTGACTTTGCCAATATTCGCAGTAAAGAGAAATATCAAATTAACCATTCAGGTAAAAGCCAATACGGGTGAGAGCTTAAACAGACAACCCGTCAACCTTATGCAGTCTGATTTCTCGCTTGGTTACGGTGCCATTCAACTTGATGCCACAGGAACAACTTCTTTAAAAGTATACCCCGGCAACCACCATCTTAGCATCATTCGGAAAGGTTTCGAAAAATCTGAAACCTCTTTCCTGGTAAGAAAAGACACAACTGTCAGCGTAATACTGAAAGAATCGTCCCTTACTCCCTTCTCTTTGAACACTAAAATCAATCATAATCCCCAGACCGGTCTTAATGATATTACCCTGTCCTGGAACCGTGAGAAGCCTGTTTTCTTTGACGATTTCGAATCATACGAACCGTTTTCTACCTCTTTTGGCGATTGGACGGGAATTGATAATGACAAGCTTAATGCAGCCCCATTGGCAGGAAATTACCCCAATCGCGGCGTATTGCAGTATGCTCAAATCATCAATCCACTGACCGTTGACCCGGCATGGTGGGACAGTTATCCTGTATTGCGTCCTTTTAGCGGACTGCAATATGTGGGCTTTACACGCACAAACAGCGGCGAAGCCAATGACGACTGGCTTATCTCACCGGTTATAACTCCCGGCAATCAAAACGTATTACAATTTCTTGCAAAGGCTGCAGACAAATACCCTGAGAAGTTTCAGGTGTATGTTACCACAACTATCGATAACCCTGATATCAGCGATTTCACGCTCATATCAGCAGGGAACTACGAAAGTGTAAGTTATAACAAATGGCAACGCATGACTTATGATCTCAGCATCTATGCTGGAAAGCGTATCCGTTTCGCCATCCGCTATATCGGTGCCAGCAATAATGGAGGCAGCTTTATGTTAATGGTCGACAACGTTTATGTTGGCCAGCCTGAGATTAACGAATTAAATGCCAAGACGGGCACAGTATATCCTGATTATGAAGGCATGGCAACGAGAGTAGAAAATCAACATTCTACTGCAAACATTACTAAGCGTTCGCCACTCAATCCCAACGAGAGCTTTAAGATTTACAAGGACAATGTGCTGGTTGGCACAACTGATAAATACAGTTATGTTTTCCATAACCTCCCGGCCGGTACCTATAAACTTGGTGTCCAAAGCATATACAAAACAGTATCCAGTGCAATAGTTGATACAACAATAACCGTTGGAGAGGATTACGCTAAAGCGGTATTCAACCTTACTTCCAATAATAACGTAATACCAAAAGATGCTATTCTTACACTGACGAATAAAGAAACGGGCACTATTTTCAACGAAACGTTCAAGGACATATTAGATAATACTCATCCTTCAAACAGCTGTATCATATTCCCCTCTTTGCCACACGGCAAGTATTTACTTAGTGTCAAAGCTCCCCACTACACGGATTATACGGCCGAAATAACCGTTAACAGCGACCCAACCTTCAACATTGAACTGCACGAAATCATTGTTGACCCATATAATATCACTGCTGACATCACGTCGAATAACGGCAATTACAATGCGAGAATAATGTGGAACCAGAATATCAGCTTCAACGACAGCTTCGAAAGCTACGATGATTTTGCAACCAATTCATTCGGCGACTGGCGCAGTTACAACTTCGATCAGCGCATCTGCTACCCTATTTCGTTAAACGGATTAATCATCGACTATCCCGGAGCAAGCACCAAACAAACCCCCAAAGCAGTTACGCCGCTCGTGTTTAATCCCACAGCTACCAACCCGTCCATGACTTCTGATGCGGCCATACTGGCACCCGACGGCGACAAAACCATCGCATTTTTCTCTCCGCAACAAAGTGCAGCCAACAAGTGGCTGGTGTCACCGCTCCTGACTATCCGCGAAAACTATATTGTTCGCTTTGCTGCAAAGGCCTACACCAATGCCTATGGCGACGAATCAATGGAAATAGCAGTGAGCACAAATGGGAATAATCCTCAGACAAGCGATTTTGAAACTGTCAGTAAGATTGATGCCGTCGCTGCCGGACAATGGACCAATTACGAAACCAATCTTAGCAAATATGCCGGCAAGAAAGTCTATATCGGACTGCATTATACCACTTACGACGGGTTCCTCACACAAGTAGACCAGTTCTTTGTGGGCAATCCCAATGCTTCAAATGTGGCTGATGTGGGTGCGGTTAAAAGCTATAACATTTATGTTGACGGTGTTCTTGCAGCCTCTACCCATACCAATGTATACACACTTACAAACTTAAATGCCGGTGTGCATACTGTAGGTATAGAAGCCGTGTATGCCAGCGGTAAGAGTAAAATGGTGAACTACGCTCTTCATGTTGCTACAAAAATAGACCGCTTAAATTATGACGACACTCATAATACTACATTTAAACCCACAGTTACTTACAATTTAAGTGGCGAAAAAGTGGCAGATGGCAGCACAAACCATTTGTCAAAAGGCATTTATATTCAGGCAGACAAGAAGGGGAACAGGCGTAAGGTCATCATCAAATAACCACTACCCTTCTTAAATTAAAACGAATAAACACCAACTAAAGCCCCGGCCGGCATGCTCTTATTTCCAAAGACATGCCGGCCGATAGCTTTTTATTTCTCCAGAATACCCTTTAAAAACCTGCTCGGCTCGCGCTTTTCGTTATAATAAACAAACAGTCTGCGCCTGCTTCGTGACATGGCAACATACAGTTTGCGGGCGTCTTCGGCAAGCAACGACGGGCTGTTTACATTGTAAAAATTGGGTATTCGTCCGTCAACGGCATCAAAAACAATTACGTTATCAAACTCCAACCCCTTTGCTTTATGTATGGTCGACACGAAAACACGCTCCTCAATGGTTTTCGAACCACACAAATCGGCTTCCTTAAATGTGTTCATTTCCAATGCATGATGGTCCAATTGTTCTACCAGCGACGGCTCCGTCGCATTGCTTATCACGTCTGTTGCCAGAAACTTAAAAACATAATCTATCTTTGAAACGGTATGTATCCATCCCTCTTCAACCATGTTATGGTAGAACTCGCGCATTATATCAACAAGGGCAGGCACACCATGTGGTAACGGCTCCCTGTTGTAAAGTCGGGCCGAATCACGCTGGAAATATCGGGCATAACGCGTACGAAGCCTCTCAATACGGTCAATTGTAACTTGTCGTTTCAGGTATTCGTTCTGACTTTCTACAAGTTGTCGTCCCTGTTCATAGCAATAATTTACCAGCGAAACCGTCGCATTCACGTCGTCGTCAGCAAGGTGCGAGTTCTGCCCTTCAAGGTTAAGCTCCTTTAAAAGCAACTTTAGTTTAAAGGCCTTTAAGTCGGCCCGCAGCAGCCTGATCAGTTTCAACGAATCGAAACAACAGGGAAAATCGCCCGTCCAGTCAACGTCAGGCAGGTATCGTTTCAGGTTAAAGTCCATGATATGATAGTCGAATGACGCGTTGTGCGCAAGCAAAACGCCGTCGCCAACAAACGCGATGAAGCTGCGCA
>ERZ772945.1859-NODE-1859-length-14032-cov-9.165272_pt1 | contig 14032 bp, 11 predicted proteins | sample MGYA00511681_ERZ772945 | MGnify/ENA primary metagenome ERZ772945 (study PRJEB29015, sample SAMEA2737943) | human oral metagenome | biome: human oral; feature: human-associated habitat; material: dental | place: China | collected 2143 ... | reverse complement strand
TAACGATGCAGCAGCATTCGCTAAACTTGTTGAAGTAGCTAAAAACGCTTAATAGCATACCATAACGAATTAAGGACTCTCTTTGGAGGGTCCTTTTTTGTATGGTGAAAGCCTCCTCTAGTACGATGGTACAGAAACAATTAAAAGGAGATTTACTAGTTCATGGCGAAATACTCAGTATAGATATTTCGTTAACAAATCTCAGATAGAGGAGGGATTAGTATGAACGTATTAAAGAAAGCTTTAGTTTTAGGGGCCGTAGGTGTTATGTTAGCCGTACCAGGTTATGCAAAGGTTGTAACTGGTAGCCAATCAGATGCCAATTTAGATTTAAAATATCCACTAGTTTATACAGATCATGCTTATGCGCAACAGGCAATTAATACAGACATTGCAAACTATGTGCTAGAAGCAAAGGATATGTATTATAACCAACATATTTATAAGGTGGCTCAAAATTATAAGGTAACCTATGAAGATAGCCAAGTTGTTTCCATTCTATTGACGACCTATCATTACTATGCCGGTGCCGTTCATGGTATGACTAATACCAGAGGACTTGTATATAATAAAATAACAGGTCAACGTGTTCCTCTATACAATTATGTAAAAATCGCTAATGCAGAACAATTGGACAGAGGATTACGATCTTATGTATTAGATTACTACACAGGTTCCCATACAAAGAGCCGTATTCCTCAAGGCTGGAGTGTAAAATATGTAACTGATAACTATTGCTTACGCGGTAAGGGGAACATCGATCTAGTTTATCAACCATATGAATTGGGTCCTTATTCTAATGGCACTACCTATATTGGATTTACACCGCAATCTATTGAATACTTTAACCGCATGAACTCGTAATAAAGGTGGCGTTATATTGTATGTTTTCGGACTGATGATTCCCCTAGGACTGTTGTTACTCGTACTGAGTATTAAGCATACTGTGAAAGTGTATACGGTAACGGCCATACATGATATGCCTTATAGAACAGACAAAGGGATATTTACTATACAAACAGCTGGTCGCTATGATATATGGCTTAATGGTAATCGGTTTAAAAAAGCTCCGTTGGGTCTTTTTGGTCTACAGCTTATTAACTATGAAACGGAAAAGGAAGTCCCATTAAGAGCTAACTTAATACCCATTAGCGTGGCTAAAGTAATCGACGTACGACTCGAGCTCTATACATTTTATGCTAAGCCGGGGATATATCAAATCGTATTTAACGATAACCCTAGTCCGATGGCTAAGATCTTTGGCAACATTAGTCGATTTTTGATGGGTGGTAATGATGATTATAGCTCCTATTCCATCAGAATCTATCCACATCAATCTATGATCTATTCAATCCTTAGCATATGGGGGTTTATATTTGGAATTATGGCCGTACTGTGGGGGATAGCGGGACTAGTTATACATTAAAATACGCCTAACGTGTAAGCACTGCGAATGCTTTTATACATTAGGTGTTTTATCTAAATAAAACATAAAAGCCTATAGCACTAAAATAGTACTATAGGCTTTTGTCATGTCTAATATTTTATCTTCTGTATCCGCCGCATCCTCTAGTATTAGAATTTGGACCGCAATAGTTTTGGCTATTATTGTTGCATGGTGCATAGTTAACATTGTTATTGCAGTTGTATTGTGTGTTAGTATTGCAATTGTACTGAGAATTATTGCATACATAATCATAAGCAAATCCTGTGGACACTACAGCAGTCACGGCTAAAGCAGTCATGATGAGTATACGTTTAGTAAATTTCATAGTAATCACCTCCTAGTTTTTATACTTACATTATACTACTATAAGTCAAACGAAATATGATATTCTATACATATATACTATTTGAGAGAGTTTATGTGAAAGGAAGCATTATTATGATGAAACGTGTATTGATGGCTACGCTCTGTTTAAGTTGTGTTGCCTTTAGTAGTAACGCAATTGATATTAATATACCTGGTGCAGATCCGATGGTATCAAAGGATGCGTATCAGAATTATCGTAAGACTGATGCGGATGCGCAACAAATGGAACGGGACGTTGAAAAGGATATAAAAACATATATGCCAAAAGAAGTGGTAGGTAACGGTGAATTAGATTTAAATGATGTCATTTATTCTAATCGTGAGTTGAACCATGCATTGGATTTTTCTTCATCCGTATTTATATTGAAAGAGGATGGGGCCAATGTAAAATTCACTATGCCATACTCGAGTCGATATGGTAATACTGAGAAGATTGCAGATGGTACACCTGCTTTCAGAAATGCAATGATTATGAGCCCCGACGGTATGATGGCTTATGAATTACGTCATCAACCAACAGGAAATAATTGGGAAGATAGTAAGATTCCTTATAGCAAGTTGACTGTTGAGGATATGAAAGCTATTGCAGAGAAAACAGCTGGCGTATTTCGTGGTGATGACCATTCATTATATGCTGGTAAATTTACGTATCCTACGGTTGAAAAAGCGACATGGGATGTCACGTATGCTAAGGATGCACCAATGGTAGGAAGCCTTAATTTTACGATGAAAAATACACCGACGATTTCGTATCATGTGGGTTATAATTTTATGCCTAGAAAACAGTTTAGCGTGTTAAAAGCTCAAGGTGTTGATAAGGCTAAAGACATAATAATGTCCCCGTTGGTAAACTATGTATTACCATCCATTGAACCAGCGAAGGATATACTTTCAAAAAGCAAAGCTTTGAAAATTAATGATTTTACATTCTTAACGCTAAAAACAAGTAAAATGATGCGGGAAGATAAGAATGATTCGTACATGTATGTCTACGATAGCGATCAGTATAGAGAAGGTATTATGGTGATGCCGGTTGAGGCGGAAGATATACAACATCCAGAGAAGATTTTCCCGAAAGCCGTACGCAGTATTATTTTAACTGACAAGTATTCGATGCACCAACCAATCCAATTTGCTACCGTATGGAATGATGCTATGCCATCCGTATATATGCAAATTAAGCGTCCTAAAACAACGATATATATGTTAATATCCCATGATAAACAATACGTATACAATCACTTTATTATGACCTATAATACTAGCTCTTTGATCGAAAAAGATTTGCGAGATATTGTGCAATATGTAGATACTAATAATGATAAGGACTACTATAACACATTCCAAGGTGGGCTTGGGGCTAAGATGCCAAACGATATGGCGACGGTTGATATTAAGAATACGAAATAATAGACAATGTAAGGAAAGCTAAAAATACCTTGTGAAGTAACTCGCACCATAGGTTAGCTTTTCATGTAACTATAGGCTCTCTGTTGCAAGGTATATACCTTGCGATAGAGGGCTTTTTTGTGTGTGGTGAAAGTTAAAAAAGAGCTCTATTTTTGTAGAAAATATCTTTATTTCTTATGCTGAAAGGCGTATACTATAGGTAATAATATAGAACGTATATTTGTATTTAAAGAGAGGAGGAAGATGTATGAGTGATGATGTAAAAATGTTTGAAGGTAGTCAAATTCGTTCTGTGTGGGATAATGAAAGGGAAGAGTGGTATTTTAGTGTAGTTGATGTGATAGGTTCTCTGACTGAAAGCAATAATCCGCGTGACTATTGGTATCGTGTGAAAAAACGTATGTCAGATGAGGAACGAAGTGAACTGTCGACAATTTGTCGACAGTTAAAATTGAAAGCGTCAGATGGTAAAATGCGATTAACAGATGTTGCCGATATGCAAGGTATTTTCCGTATCATACAATCTGTTCCATCGCCTAAGGCAGAACCTTTTAAAATGTGGTTGGCCGAAGTTGGTAAAGAGCGTATTGATGAAATAATTGACCCAGAGCTAACTATAGATAGAGCCTTAGAAGGATATGCTAGAAAAGGATATAGCCGAGAATGGATTAATCAACGATTACAGGCCATTCAGGTTCGTAAAGAATTAACCGATACTTGGCAAGATCATGGTGTTAAAGCTGGTAATGAATATGCTATCCTAACGAATGAAATCTCTAAAGCTTGGTCTGGAATGACGACTAGAGAATATAAGGACTTTAAGGGGCTAAAAAAAGAAAATCTACGAGATAATATGTCTACTACAGAACTTATCTTAAATATGTTAGCTGAAACGGCTACAAAGGATATTGCGGAGGCAACTAATCCTCAAGGATTAGACGAGAATAAACAGGTTGCTCAAGATGGTGGTTCTATTGCTGGTGATGCACGTAAATCGATTGAAGCTAGAACTGGTAAACCTGTTATTACATCTAAAAATGCTATTGATTTAGGACGATTAATTAGTGATGTGGTGAAACATGATAGATTAACGACTTGAACGAATGAAACGAAAACGTAATTGTAGAGTACATTTTGATGCAGATTCTTTTCAGGTATCTGATTGTACTGTAGCACCAGTACACGACATACCTAATGTAATACATGAAAATCAAGAGTTTGATTTTTATATTGAGTCTACCTATGATGTATATCTGCTTCGCATCATACATAGTCATGATTGTGTTGTAAGTATTTATCCTGCAAAAGCTGAGGGAATCATATATATCGTAAGTTCTATACCTGTGTCTAAAAATAATATCAAAGAGACTATTCAAAAGATTTTACATGCGTTGGAGAAATATGGTTTTCCGAAATTGAAGAATCCGAAAAGTAGTATTACATTTTGTATATATTGATGGAGTGGAGTGTTAAGAAATTTAATATTAGAATCAAATTAAAAATGAGCCAGTATTACTCTGATTGAAGTGTGATACTGGCTCATTTTTCGATATATTAAATTTTATGAGGATTTATCTCTGTTATATCAATATCAGAGCTAGGTATATCTGCTACTAATTGATCTGATTTAGATAATGTTGATTGCTCGTAGGTATAACTTAATTGATGGTTGTATATTAATTTAAAATAATCAGACAATCCTTTATTTGTACAGTAGATATAACAACCTTTTTGACCTCGTGTCATTAATGTACGATATGTATTTTTCACAATTTCATTGGCAATACGATGTGCTTCAGTGGGATTTTCTTTTAAAAGTTTCTTGATACCTTTTATAGATTGATCTGTTTTTGCACGTTTGGTAATGTCTACGACAAGTTTACCATCTTCATAACGTAAATCATCACCTATGATGACACCGACATATTCAAATTCGAGACCTTGAGTAGTATGAATACATCCTGCTTCATTAATGGAGTCAGGATCAATGGCGTAAGTATCAGAGTTACCTAGGTTCCAACTAATACCGAAATTGTACTCTGGTATTTGAATATCTTTAATTAATGATGTAGTTCGACCTTCCTTTGGCCAATCCCAACAATAACCGGCTAAGATACGAGATTTATTATTTATGTTATTTTTAGCTTTTATAGCATTATACATATCATGAGGATTATCAAAAATTTTGAAGTCATAATCACCTTCAAATCCATCATAGTTTGCAGTTTCTGCTATTTGTAGAGCATTATCAAGCCAAGCTAAATACCCATCTGAACCATTACAACGAAATTGAGATTCTAATGCCCCTTCATAGATTAAAGCGTTTTGTTTTTTACCAAAGTATCGTATTTTATCGATTGTACCGGCATCACTAAAGGTAACACGTTGATTTCTGTCGATAAAAAATACGCTAAAAACAGAGGCATTGATAATTTCTTTGATTTGATCTTCACCTTGGTTTTGGAACATCCCCGATTTTTCACGCAACCTATGTGCTTCATCTACTATTGCGATTTGAAGCTCATTCTTTTTACGTGTATGAAAGGTTCCACTACTTTGGAATAAGGCCTTTATTTCAGATTTTGTATATCCTTGTTGTAACATGGCACTATATACATTTCGTGGCGCTGCATTTGCCGTAATATATTGAGCCATATAGCCTTTATGGATACATTCAGCTAACAAGTTAATGGCAACTACACTTTTACCAGTGCCAGGACCGCCACGTACTATATATACAGTTTTCTGATTATTCTTAATGGCCTCCAAAGCTGCTTTTTTAATTTGTTCAAACTCTACCTTTTGGTCATCGATTAGAACAAATTCTTTATTGCCTTTTAACATATTTAAAATAGAATCTTGAAGGGATTTTGACGGTCTTAACTTACCATGTTCAATAGATTCCATAATGTTAGTAGTGTCTGGCTTTGGAATATAGGTTTTGATAAAGTTACGTAAGCTGTCCATTTGTCCCAATGTGAACATAGGAGAGATATCTAAAATATTGCTATAGATTGGATCACGGAGTTCAGGTGAGATACTTTCATCAAAGTTATGTAAAAAAGCACATGGATGTAGTTTAATAGGTCGAGTTTGTACATCTTCATTGAAATTTTCAATAAGGCTACAGTATGACCAAGCCTGATATGATGGGTGAGTTACTTCATGGATTCCACCACCAAGATAGGTAGATACAATATTATCTTTATCTGTTACTTTGAAAGCTTCGCCCCATTGTTTAAGCTCAACAATGACTACATGCTCTTTATCCTGTTGATCTAGTCCAGTAATAATAAAGTCAACCCGTTTTTGTGTATTTGGAACAATATATTCGATGGCAACACCAGCTAAGTCAGGTATAGCAAAGTCACGCATAACATTAGCCATATAAGCTAATGAAGCTTGCCATGAATGAATTTCAGATTCGCCAACACGACGATATTTTTCTGTTAATGTTTGATGCAGTTTTTTTACCAAGACACCTTGCTCGAAATCTTGGATAAAAGATTGCTTTGTGGAAGAGTAGATAATCATATATTTATCCTAATTAAAAATGAAGGAATTTTCATGAAAATTGTTGAATAATAAAATTATATCACATTCGTATTGTATAAGGAGTTTATAATGAAAAGTTTAGATGAACTTTATTTGACTTGTCGTGATGAAATTTCTAAAAAGTATATTTTAGAAGCTATTAAGTGCTATAAAGGAGGAGCATTTCGCTCTTGTATAGTAGCAACATGGATTGCTTTAACATATGATTTTATTGGTAAATTACATGAGCTGTCAATGGATGATGAGAATGCAAAAGCTTTATTTAACAAAATAGAAGATTATAGGATTAAAAATAATATAAACGGGACATTAGAGTTTGAACGAACATTACTGGATACAATGAAGGATGACTATTCGTTATTGTCTCCTGTTGAATATAATGATTTAAAAAGATTAAATGAAGATCGAAATCTATGTGCACATCCATCACTTATTGATGAGATTACTCCTTTTCAGGCAACTCCTGAAATTGCTAGATATCATTTAAGAAATGTTATTGAATATGTTTTATCAAAGCCGCCTGTACAGGGGAAAGCTGCATTAGAACGAGTTAAACGAACGCTAGATTCTATATATTATCCTGAAGATGAAGTTGGAATAGAGGTATTTTTGAATGATAGTCCTTTAGGTCGTGCGAAAGATAACTTGAAAATTCAGTTTGTAAACTTCTTGGTATCAAATATAGTGAGTGAGAATATTGAGACAAAAATAAAAAAAAGATGTTTAAAAACTTTATCTGTATTTATTAATATGAATTACCAATTAGTTAAAAGTAAGCTCTTTAAAAAAATGGCAAGAATACCTACAGATATAAAGGTAGAACAAATGTATTTTTACTGTGTGATATTGCTTAAAGTTCCTGAATTGCTTGAATATACTTCCGAGTCAGATATTATTCGAATGAAGCAATATATACAATCGGATGCGCCTATACATAGTTTAAAACATTTTTATAGACAAGATGTTTTTAAAGTTGCTATAGAAGAGAGAATAGAACATTTAGATAATGAGGACTTAGTGAGGTTTTTAGTATCTGAACCAATTAATAAATTTTTAGATAAATTAATACATCACTTCAGTGATTCTAATAGTTTTGATGCTGCGGCATATCGATTTTCCTCTTATATTCTTCCGTTAAGTAGTCATTTTAGCAAAGTGCAAATAAGTCAGATTATTCAGGCAATTATTGATAACTATCAGATTAATCATTCTTTTGCAATGGATGAATATTATTTAGAGTTTTGTGAAAAAATAAATCATGAGGCTATTGATGTTGCAGTTTGGAAGGTATTTATAGAGAAAAATATTTTACCTAAATATGCTTATGACGCTATAGTAAGTAAAATACCAGAGCTAAAAAACAAGGACGATTAAAATTATAATGTTATCTTAATTTGTTATTATAAAGAATAGCGAGAGATAAAATGATAGAGTATTTAGAATTACCTACTAATCGTTTTAGTATAAATAGAATTGATATTTTGAAGTCAAATAACTTTATATTTGGCAAAAATGGAACAGGAAAATCTTCTATAGCGACATGTATAGAAGAGCAATATAGTGAAAAATATGATGTTCGTATCTTTCAAGGCTATGAACGAATTATTGCGGAACAAGGGCAATTTAACTCAATAGCTTTAGGAACCGAAAATGTTGCATTACAACCTAAAATAGAAGAGGCTGAAGCTGTTGTAAGTAGATTACAAACAGAATTGGGGAGTGCGGATAGTGGACTATATAAAGCTTTAAATGATCAGTATACAAAGGTAAAGGAAATTAAGGCTGATTTAGATAGATTTTTTTCAAATAGTGCTCGAAAATTAAAATATGAAAATCAAAAATTAGTTGGTATTACTTATAATAAAAATGGTTTTGTAAGAGATATTGACTTAAGAAAAAAAGCATCTGATGAAGAAAGAAACAATGCAGCAACTAATATTAATCAGGATATGGTTGTAACAGGTGAAATGGTTGAATACACTTGTGAATCTTTAGAATCCTACATAGAATCTGTAAATCAAATATTAGCAGTAGATATTATGGAACCTATATCACTCAAATTTGATAGTGACATAGAACGTATTTGGGTACAAAGCGGTATATCATTACATGACAATAGAAATACTTGTTTGTTTTGTGGAGCTGATTTGATACCTGAAAGAAAAGAATTATTAAGAGTTTATTTTAATGACACTGTAAATAAAACTAATCAAGGGATTGTATATTTACTTCATGAACTTGAGAGGTTAAGGAACGCAGTAAAAAATATGATTAATATTGACAAGTGTTGTTTTCTCCTTATGTTTCATTCACAGATCAAAGATTTGAACTTACAACTAAGTCAAATTAGAGATAGAAAACTTAGTATTTTAGAAGCAATAGAAGTAAAATTAAAAGAGAAACAAAATAATATTTTTTTGATAGTTGATCCAATTGAGATTTATGATGATAATAATGATTTTGAGAATTTTTTTGAATCGTATAAAGCGTTATATACTAAAAACTACCATGCAAATAATGAGATAGAAAACATTAAGAGGAATGCACGTGACATTTTGCTTGCTGATTTAATATTTCAAATATGTGATTCATATGGCTATTCAAGTAAGAATGAAGAGCTGATTTCAGCAGAGACTGAGTGGTCTCGACAGAATGAATATATTCAAGAGAAAGAAAGGGCTTTAGAAGAAGCAAAAGAAAATGTTAAATCTTTAAAACAACAAACGGTAGACGAGACTATAGCAGCTGATACTATTAATAGATTACTAGCAGGTTTAGGAAACAAATCTTTTACTCTAGTAAAAGATGAAGCAGAAAATCAGAATGGTAGTTATATAGTTCATGACTATAATGGAGTTGTTCGCGATATTAAATCACTTAGCACTGGTGAAAAAAATATAGTGGCATTTTTGTGGTTTATAAGCAATTTAGAAAATCTTGTATTAGCTGAACCAAAACCTCAAGTAGTTGTTTTTGATGACCCGATGAATAGTAATGATGATACAACTCAATACCTTATTATTTCTGAATTACAAAAGTTATTTAGAGCTAATAATGGGAAACAACTTTTTCTTTTAACCCATAATGTACATTTTTATTTGAATATTCGTTACAATTATTGGAAAAATAATCTATCTAAAAAATGTACTTATCACTTAATAAAGAATGGTACACATACGGATATCAAATTAATTTCAAACGAACTACAGGATTTTAAAACCGCATATGATGCTTTGTGGCGTGAACTTAAGTGGTTATTTGATAATGATGAGGCAAAACCAGAGTATTTATTAAATCCAATACGACGTATTATAGAAACATTTGAGAAATTTAATTGTATTGATAATATGTGTAGAAACTTTCGTGAAGCTGAAAAGCTTTTCGATGTAAATTCTCATTCAATAGATGATCTAGAGGCAGAGTTAAATGGCAAGGATAAAATTGCAATTATTAATATTTTAAAAGATATATTTACAGATAATCATGTATCTGAGCATTTTGATAGTCATTGGGAATGAAATTTCTTGAAAATGTTATTAACATAATTTACTTTAAAACGACTTGATAGTTATCAGGTCGTTTTCTTTTTAATTGATTTTCATGAAATCTCTTTATTTTACCTGTATAATACTCTCATTATTCTAATGAGAGGGTAGATATAGATGAGAGATACTGCAAAGCAAATTATAAATTATTGGTATTCACTGGAGTGTTTGCAACCTAAAGAGGTTCCTAAGTATAAAGCGATTCCTAAGAAGTATGTAAAAAAGCTCGTGTTTACTACTGAAAATGATAGGACTACTATTTATCAACAGTCAGTAATTAATCCTTTATGGAAAAAAACAAATTCACGTGTTTCTACGTATGTAGTACCATTACCAAATTATTCTTATAATTACTCTATGATTGATGAGATTAAAAGTTTTAAGGATAAAAAAGGCTATGTGTTAGATGATGAACATGCTGTTCTGTTAAGTGTAGTCAAAGGGACTGAAGTACTAGAAGCTTTCATTGATAAATTAGAAATTGAACATCCGGAAAAACCATATTTAGGGAATGTGTATAGTGCATCGTTTGTTGTTGATGCAGAGGGATACTATAAATAGGGGAGCCTTCAAATTGCTCCCTTTATTTGGGTGATTTACCAAATGATGACTTAGCCTAATGTGGAGTTTAAAGATATTAAACTAGATGGTTGGGATGAGGTTGTTACATCAATCGAAGATAGTTTTAATCTTCCTGAGGAAAAGGTATCCCTTGATAAGGCTGCACGTGTAATTAATACGTATATACAAGAGCACATCTTAGAACCTATGGGTGTTACTATGTTTCGTGCTGGTGATATCTATGGTTATTGTGGTTTTAAGGGCGACGAGATTCAACTTGTTAAAGCTGATACAATGCCTATTAATGATTTAAAGTCTAGCTTTTTCCTTGATGATTTACAGTTGGTGTTACAACACATTGATACATTAAAGGATAATGATAAGGTATTATCGTATATCAATAGTCTTAATCAAGATATTGAGCATTATGATTTGTTGAAAGATATGGATCAGATGCGCAAGTGGTATAATCCTAAGGTTTTACCATTTGGCAGATGGCCTTCAAGGTTTAACTTATCTTTTATGCAGCAAATTGCTGTTAATATTGCTAAGGAGAATCCTAAAGATATCTTTTCTGTTAATGGACCTCCTGGTACAGGTAAAACTACGTTATTGAAGGATATCATTGCTAGTAATATTGTTGAGCGGGCTGCCAAGTTTTGTGAAAGTAATTATGTAAATGACATCTTCAAAAAGGTTGTGGGCCGGGATGGTAAATCATTTTACTATACTATACCTAGTGACATTGCTGTATATGGTATGCTAGTACTTTCATCGAATAACAAGGCCGTTGAAAATATTACATTAGAATTGCCAAATATTTCCTCTGTAAAAGCGGGAACTAATGGGGCGACCTTATTTAATCCCGAGTTCTCAGACCAACAGGTTGATTTATCTTGTTTCGCTAAGGATGAGAAATATAAATATGTTAAATCAAGTGAGGTATACTTTACATTTTTAGCAGATCGTTTAGCAGAGAGTAATGAGCAATGGGGCTTGATTTCTACTAGACTTGGTAAGAAATCTAATATCAATACCTTTATGACTGAATTAAATGTATTATCCTCAGATATGTCCTCTATTATAGGGATTCCTGATGCTCAAGTTGCTTTTGAAAGTGCTAAAAGACAGTTTCAGGCTCAGTATAAGCTTGTGAAAACATTATTTACTTATATAACAACATATGAAGAGAACACCCAATTAATTCAAGAGTTCAAGCTTAAAACTAATCAGCTACAAGAGAAAGTTGTTTCAATCAATGAGCAATTAAGTCAATATGATACATTAGATGATGATTTGTTGCAGTTGATAGAGCATAAAAATAGTATTGAGTCTAAATTAATAGAGTATAACAATCAACGCTCTATTTTTGATAAGCTCTGGAGTGCTACTAATTGGTCTATTTTAAAAGCTATGGGTAACCCTACATTGTTAGCGGTAATTGAAGAGGAGACTACAAGACTTCAAACTATTAAAGACAAATTGACTGCATTACATCAGTTGCTTAATGAGCGTAAGTCTATAATTAATACGAAAGATAGTTTATTAGTAGATATTAAAGAAATTGACGATACGGCTCAAGAAGTAGAAAAAACACAGCAAGAGATTTTAGGTGCATTAAAAACCACTAGTAAAGACACGATACATTGCTTTGATGATATAGCATCAAAATTAATGTCATCTGATGATGACCGTGCAGAGGCTCACACAGCGTTTTTATATGTGTGTAACTATTTGAATGAATGTAGAGAGCGCTTATTATATGATGCCTTACAATTACAAAAGGCTGTCGTTATGAGTGATGCTTTCAGAAAAAATATGCAATTACTTAGTCAGTATTGGGGTTCATTACGTGAGAAGAAAAAGATACAGAAGAACTTTGACCTTGATACGATTTTCCCAGCATTACTTAATTCATTGATGATTGCAGTGCCTGTTATTTCCTCCACCTTTGCTGCTGTGGAGAGATTCTTGATTAACTGTAAATCTGAAAGCTCGTTAGGTACTATCATTATTGATGAGGCAGGACAAGCGTCACCTCATATGCTTGTAGGGGCATTGTTCCGCGCACAAAAGGCAATCGTAGTTGGTGATCCTAAACAAATTGAACCGGTACAAACTGTACAGGATTTATTTGTTGAAAGAATTGGTGGCGAAGGTATTGGTAAGTATAGAAATAAAGAATTATCTGTTCAAAGCCTAGTTGATGCTCAAAATCCATTTGCAGGCATTACTGGTTCAAGCACTGGTAAAGATAGATATATACAACTACAGGGTCAAATTGCATTTGAATTGATACAAAAGTTACGAGTAAGAAACACAAGGTTTAAAGATATCTTTATCATTACACCATTTACTACCGTTGCATACGGATTTAAAAAGTACATGGAATCCATCAGTGATGATACTGTGAACTGGACGAAAGAGGATAATAAGAGCAGTTGGTTAAAGGATAATATCGGGACTGTTCATACCTTCCAAGGTAAAGAAGCCAAAGTTGTTATTTATATGTTAGGCTGTCAAAGTGATGGTTCTACTAATGGCGCTATTAAATGGGTTAACGCTAATAATGTAAACGTAGCTTTTACAAGAGTAAAAGAATATGTATATGTTATTGGTGATGCTACTAAATGGGCAGAACTCAATAAAAATCTTGCATTCGCTCAAAGATACTTACCTGTTTATATTTTAGAGGATATCTAGAAAATATTAGTTGAAGACAATACTTATAAATGACGAATATATTAAAGGTTATAACAATAAAATAGGGAAAGAAATCTTTCGATTTCTTTCCCTATTTAGATATGATATAATTTATATCAAAGTGAGGCATAAATGGTTTCGACGCCAGCTCTCGCTTCTCGAAATAGTATTTGAAGAAACGGTCTGACTTCTTTGTCGGGCCTTTTTTCATGCCACGATTAGAAAGCTAGCTTTTAGTTAGAGGTCAATCACTTTGCTGCCATGATAATAGTCGCTACAAGTATGCCAAAGGAAATCATTAAAGATAACACTTTGTATGTACTCATATTGAACACCGCCAATCCTCGAGTTGATTAGCAAAGACTGGACCCATTTAGAGGCCTCAAGCTCAATATAGTCCTGTTAATAACAAAAGTAAATAGATTAGAGGTTCCTAATAGTCACC
>ERZ772945.1850-NODE-1850-length-14089-cov-14.526721_pt1 | contig 14089 bp, 15 predicted proteins | sample MGYA00511681_ERZ772945 | MGnify/ENA primary metagenome ERZ772945 (study PRJEB29015, sample SAMEA2737943) | human oral metagenome | biome: human oral; feature: human-associated habitat; material: dental | place: China | collected 2143 ... | reverse complement strand
TTTTAATCAAGAAAGTTATGAGAAAAGAACAAACTAAGAAGGATTATTCTGCACCTCATTGCATGATAATCCAAATGAACGAAACCACTAATTTGATGGACACGTCTTTCCCAAGTCAGCACCATCCTGCACAGTCAGGTGGAACCTTTGGTGATGCAAAGCAAGCACCAGGATGGTTGTCTGAAGAAGAGGAAGAAGACGAAACCCCATCATGGGAAGACTAACAGAGAGTTATTAACAAAGAGAACAAAGTAAAAATGAAGAAAACAATGAAAAGACTTTCCTTCAAGTCAGGGCTTTTGTCATTGATGGCATTATGCAGTATGGCTTTGACAATCGGCTCTTGTGCGAATGATGATGTAGCACAAAACCCAACAATGCCTAACGACGACAAGAATTTGACGACCTTTGCAGCAGGTGTTCCTACAACCCGCACCTCAATGGAGAGCGACGGTAAGTTCTTTTGGGAGCAAGGAGATAAGATTTATGTAAAGGACGATAACGGTGCATGGCACGCAAGTAGCAATTCGCCAACAGGCAAGACAGATAAATTTAAGTTCAAAGTTCCTGGCACTTACACAGCCCACACGTCATACGAGGTTTACTATCCAGGTCAAGGCGGTAGCAATGACCAAGCTGTTATCGCTGCTTCTCAAAGTCAAGCAGAGCCAAACACAACCACTCACTTCGGTGCAGCAGGTGATTGCGGTATGGCAACGGCAACTAAAGTACCAGGTAAACAACAGTTTGCTTTTACTCTCGATCATAAGGCAGCTTACCTGCTCTTCTTACCACGCACCGCCAACACGATCTTGCATGACTGTTACTTAACCAAGGTAGAGGTAAACTCTGACAATGATATTACCGATACTTACACCCTTGACCCAACAACAGGCGAACTCACAGGCACAGGTACAGGCAAACAGATAGTCTTAACTACAAGAGACCCAACATGGGGCAGTAGCAACTACAATGGCTTCCCTTTGACTAATAGTACAGCAAGCGCCGCTACTAACGGTTCTTACGTTGTTATAAAGCCAGGCACCCATACACTCAAGATACGTTATTGGGTACGGGACATTGTATCAGGTACAGAGGGAGCTATAACCAAGACACTATCCTCAGCTACCTACGACCAGAATAAATATTACAACATTACTGCTAACCTCAACGTACGCGACTACGATGGCGACCATTATTACATGTGGGATGCACAGCAGAATTATTGGGCAGGTCACGAATGGAATAGCGTAAACCCATGGCAGCCAACGCTTGCGACACTGCCAGGCAATCCAAATTACGCCAAGAACAACGCTGATTTACGTTACTACCACGAAGGCAGCGGTTCACCTTTCAACGCTACCCAGAGTTGCGCAACTCTCCCCAACGTTAACGAGATGACGTGGTACGCTGCCTATGGCGATCCTCGTTGGGATGCAGACGAATTATGGACAACTATGGGTCATTTATATAAAGGTGGTATGTGGTTTAAGAAGAAGTCACAGATAATCGGTTATAACAGCAACACAGCTGTCGACGGAACCGATTGGCGTACAAATCAAAACCAAAACAACTGGTCCGCATCTAGTACCCTTCCTTCTGCCGCCGACGCAGGCAACTACTTCTACCTGCCCACCTTGGGTTTCTACGGCGGCGGTGGTCAGCTGGTCGATCTTCTCTACAGCGGCCGCTATTGGTCGTCAAGCGCTTACCCGCAGGACAGCGACCGCGCGTACTACCTGCAATTATCCAGTGGTAGAGTCTACGTGGGCAGCTTATTCCGCGACCACGGGTTAAGGGTCGAGCCAACATTCGAGTAGTCCTTGTGCTTGCCTTTTGTAGGTGTCGCCCTCTAAAAGGCGAATTTTAATGCGAAAAAACAGGACAAAATAGGGGTAAAAATAGACCTCTTTTAACTAATTGATAATCAACGTATTATAGGAGAGGGCATCTCGGTATAGGACTAAGGCCCCCTCGGTATAGGACTAAGGGTACCTCAGTATAGGACCGAGGTACCCTCTGTAACGGACCGAGATAGACTGTTGCTTGAAAATAATTTACATACGGTTTACAATAAATCTATTTATTAATCTTTAAAAGTTTGAGACTATGGCTTTTTTCAAGAAAGTGAAAAAGAAAATTACAGGTCTGTGGTATCCACAGGTAGTAGTTGTAGGAAAGCCCGTAACAACCGACCAAGTGGCTGACCGATTGGCACTGATTTCGACGGTGAGTCGTGGTGACACGTATGCTGTGTTGAAAGACTTAGGAGTTGTTATGGCTGCCTTTATGGCTGAAGGTCGCACGGTGAAGTTGGAAGGCGTGGGTACGTTTTACTACACCATCAACGCCGATAAGGGCATTGCAAAGCCAGAAGAAGTGACGGCAAAGCAGATTAAGAACGTCCGTGTACGCTTCATCCCCGAGACTTCGCGCACACAGAGCAATAAGGTTGCCACTCGCTCGTTGGTTTCGGATAATATTTATTGGGAAGAGTGGAAGGAAAAGGAAAGCCTCACCCCCGCCCCCTCTCCGAGTGGAGAGGGGAGTGAAGAGCATCCTGGACCGCAGGCAGGGTAGCAGCCTCCCCAAGCCTAGACCTCATCCTCTTCCCCTCTCGGAATCACTGACCAACGAATAGGACTTATCATATCTTCTTATGGATGATGATAAGTCCTATTAATCTTTATTACCTGTAGTAGATATCTGTTCGATGGACAAGAATTAAGCCTTAATGTACAGGGTAATCGAATCTGTTCGTGTTGTAGAAGTTCGTTTGTTGTGATGGAACATGATCGAATTCTACGTTGATAGAAATAGCGTTTTGATTGTGAGAACCCCATTGATAGGTTATGCCACCACCAATTCTATCCATGAATCGACTAGCCATTGCGCCATAACCGAAGCCCATTGCACCATAACCGTAACCAAAGGGACTATAGCCCAACATGCCATATCCGCCCCAAGCAGGGTACCCATAACCTGCGTAACCGAAAGCATTTCCGACGTTATTAGAGGTGAATGCCTTCTGAACAAAGGCGTAAGCACTCCAATGCTCATCGAATTGATAGCCGAGAACAGCATTGACTCCGCCAACGAAGTAGTTGTTTCCTTGATAAGTCAGATGGTTTACATAGCCACCAACAGCTAGGGTCGCCTTCTTTGAAAGGTTGGTTACATACATCAATGACACATCTTGCGAGAATCCTGCGCCATGGTTATATCCATGTCCAAGGTTGGCAAATGCCGATGCACTAAGGTTTATGTTCAATCCTTTATGCAGTCTCCATGGACCTAAGCCATAGCCCCACTCGGGGTAATAGAAACTGTTGGGAGTAACAGTCTGACCGCTTTCTGTTATGACAGGGAGGTTATTGTCTATTTGAGATTGCTGTTCACGATCCTCTGCCATACGCCTAGCATATTCCTTCTCAGCCTCAGTTGCTTCCCTTGGTCCTTTCAGGCGCGATGACTCAATAGGCTTCACAACCGATGTATCAACGTTGTGCTGCCCCGCTATTGTTTGCGCCTGCAATGGCAGGCACAAGATAGCTGTTATTATGAAAGCATATTTCTTCATTTGCTTGCAAATATAAATAATCGTCTATCAACAGCCAAGTATTTTAAAAGTTATTAGTGTTTTTTCAAGTTGTTGGTACTACTTAGTTTTCATGATGAGCGGTGGATCTGTTGTAAAGAGAAATACGGTTGCACCATGGAAAACCTGTCCTGGCTGTAAGCTATTGTCTACTTTTTCCATACCACTATTGTATCCAGCATGCAAGGGTTGTAGTGTTATGCCGCTACTTTGCGCCCCATGCGTATTGATGAGTAGGGTGGGTTCACTAGAATAGATGGTCATTGCGCGCCCACTTTGTGCATCGAAAAGTATAGCGGCTGGCTTTTGCATATTGTCAGGATGTCGCAGTTGGAAAGCATGATAATAGCCATTGATGGTTGCTTTTATTCGCTCTCCAATCTCTCTTGGTTGGGTAAAGTCGAATGGAGTAAGGCGTGTTTTCTGTAGTTCATTAGTAGGGAATTGCTCCTTATCCAACTTATTTGTGTAGTGCGTATCTATCCACAGATGTTGTTTAAGGATAGATCGGTGCATGTCACCAGATAGATTGAAACAAATTCCATTGGTTACTTGCAATGTTGTTGGAGCAGTCGTCGTGATACGATAATCAATGTCGAGTGCATTCTGGTCGGATAGAGTATAGGTAACAGTTGCATTCAGTTTACCATTGAGCTTGTTCTCTCCCTCAGTCGTAATATAGCGTAGGGAGACCGATTGGTTATCCGAGCTAACAACCTCCCAAACCTTTGATGAGAGCGTTTCTGTATGATCCTTACCGATGTAGATAAGCGTTGCTCCTAGTGTAGAGTATTGCTTGTAGTCTTCCAGCTGATTGTACCCTTTGACCACAGGCTCCAATCGTCCGTTCCAGTTATGGGCTGTCAACGAAACAAGCCGCGCTCCGTAATTACTCACAATAGCCTCCATACCATTGCTGTTAGTGAGCTTGACAATTCTTGCTTCCTGTGCATTTATGTTCATAACAAGGCTCAATAAAACCATTGTTATTAGTGCATGTATCTGCTTCATAATGTATCCTTTCTGTATATTGCAAAGTTAGTAAAAAACTTTAGAAATGCTTGTGTGGTAGAAATAAATGTTATACTTTCGTATCCAAATACAACTATTTGAGAATAAAAGAAGAAGTCTTCTCTCTCTTTCCGTTGCTTTTATCTTCTACAGCCTATGCGAATTTATAAGATAAAAGAATGTCAGGAAAGAGCAAAGAGATAGCAAAAGATACAGGATTATGGAGTTAGAATTAGAACCCTTATGCCTTCCTTGTGATAAGAAACGCCCCATCGTCATAGCAGGACCATGCTCCGCCGAAACCGAAGAGCAGGTGATGAGTACGGCACGCATGCTGGCAGATAAAGGATGTCACATCTTTCGTGCAGGCGTATGGAAGCCACGTACCAAGCCAGGAGGATTCGAAGGAAATGGAGAGAAAGCCTTGCCCTGGTTGAAAGAAGTCAAGGAAGAGACTGGGATGATGATATCTACAGAGGTGGCGACCCCTGATCATGTCGAGTTAGCAATGCGGTATGATATGGACGTACTATGGGTTGGCGCACGTACATCGGCTAATCCTTTTGCAATGCAGGCATTGGCAGATTCGATGCAAGGACTTCAAATACCAGTATTGGTGAAGAACCCTGTCAATCCTGATTTAGAACTATGGATTGGTGGTTTACAACGGTTGAATCAAGCAGGGATAAAGCGTTTGGGTGTAATCCATCGAGGCTTCTCTAGCTATGATAAGAAGATATATCGCAACCTACCGATGTGGCAAATCCCTATTGAATTGCGCCGTCGTATTCCTGGATTACCCATTATTTGTGACCCTAGTCACATTGGTGGACGCCGTGACTTGATTGCTCCTCTTTGTCAGCAAGCAATGGATTTAGGCTTTGATGGACTCATCGTAGAGAGTCATTGCAACCCAAAAGAGGCATGGAGTGACGCTAAGCAGCAGGTGACTCCTGATATTCTGGATTATATTCTGTCGTTACTTGTGATACGTGATGACACTTTCACGACTGAAGATATCCGTTCGTTACGTGCGCAGATAGATGAGTTAGACAACTCATTGATGGAACTCCTTGCGAAGCGTTTCCGCTTATGTAGGGAGATCGGAACCTTTAAGAAGGAACATAACATGACTATCTTACAGACGAGGAGATATAATGAGATACTCGAGAAACGGGGTACACAAGCAGGATTATGTGGTATGAATCCAAAGTTTGCAGCGCATATCTTCGAGCTTATCCATGAGGAGAGTGTACGACAGCAGTTGGCTATCGTCAATCAATCATAGGTCTATTTGCACTTAAAAATACTGATATGTTGCGTTTGTTGTTAACCTTTCTTTTGGGTGTAATAACCTTATACTCTGAAGCACAGAGTCGGTTTACTATCGTAGAACTAAACACTGAGAATCTCTTTGATGCACGGCATGATACACTGAAGAATGACTATGAGTTCTTACCCAATTCACCACGTCACTGGACACGAGCGAAGTATTGGAAGAAGCTGAATAGGACGGGGCAGACCATCATAGCCTGTGGTGAGGATAGTTGTGGATGGCGGTTACCTGACCTCGTCGGATTGTGCGAGGTAGAGAATGATAGCGTACTCTTTGATCTTACGAAACGCTCTTTATTGCGCAAGGCACGATATGAATACGTAATGACGTCATCGAATGATATGCGTGGTATAGACGTGGCTTTGCTTTATTCTCCCTTCTCTTTTCGCTTGCTAAAGACCGATACCATCAGGGTTAGTTTGATAGGCAACATGCAACCAACTCGTGATATTCTCTATGTCAAGGGGGCTATTATTAATGGTGACACCCTACATGTTCTATTGCTTCATGCACCGAGTAGAAGGGGTGGAGAAATGCAGTCGCAACCTTTCCGAAAGCACGTGATGATGCAAGTGAGTAACGTGGTTGACTCTATTCAGAGACGCCACTCTGATGCGAAGGTAATCGTGATGGGCGACTTCAATGACTATGCTGATAGCCCTTCATTAAAGCCTTTGTACGAACGTAACTTATTGAATGTCTCGGCACAAGCAAAGGGTAAGAATGGGGCAAAAGGAACGTATCGCTATCATGGAGAATGGGGTAGTTTGGATCAGATACTCATTAGTGAGAACCTTCGTTCCTATGTACTTTCATGCCACATCAATGACGCTCCATTCCTATTGGAGGAAGATATAAAGTATGGTGGAGTAAAGCCTCGCCGTGACTATAACGGGATGCGTTATAACAATGGCTTTAGCGATCATTTGCCCTTGGTGTTACAAATGGCTATCCCTTAAAGAAGGGCTCTTTAAGGGATAGCGAATATTTAGAAGTTAATGTTGAGACCTGCTTCTACCGCAGTGTAAGACTTTCTTATAGGTACGATAGGTGCCGTATCGTAGATGAGACGATAAGAACCATTGATACCAATAGCTGGTGTTATCTTATATAAAAGGTCTACCGCACCTCCGAATCTGGCTTTCTTGAAATAGCTATCAGGCTTTCCTTGGTGAATAGCAGTAGCTGTTAAGTCCCAATGATCACTGATGTGATGCTTGAAACTCAAGGACAGATGCGTCTTGATACTACGGCTACAAGCGTAGAGCGTGGGAGCAGATGAGGTTGGATCTTTCCATTTCTCGAACTCATAGAATACACCTGCTGCGGCAAACATAAGGAACTTCTCTTTGTTTACAAGTCGATAACGTGATTGCAAACCAGTAGATACCTTAAACTCTAAGCCTCTACTTCCTGCCCATTCCGACTCGGCATAGGGATAGACTTCAAAGGCTCGGCTCAATAAGTAACGATACTCCGTGTGAATGTATCCACCGCTTACTGTCACCTTCTTACCGTATGTTGAGAACTCCAGTTTATTGATGAGGTTGATAACACGGCGGTGCTTTATCAATACGTTGAGATTAGCAGTGTTCTTAACAGTGAGTATATTCTCTTGTTCTGTCTTAAAGTCTAATACTGGCATGAGAGAACCTTGTATGGTCTTCGTACTATCAATGTCTAAAGTGAGATTCTCCGAGAATAACATCTGAGAATACGACGGGATAGAGAGTAATAAAGCAAATAATGCAATCGAAAGTCTTTTCTTCATGTGCGTTGATAATCTCTAAATGTGATAGAGGGGATAAAAAATAAGGGACGTACAAATGTTAGTGTGCGTCCCTGTTTATTGGTTGCTATTGCTTATCAAAAATCTTAAGTTTCTTATTCAACTTGTCAATTTTGGACTGAAGTTTAGCTATCTTCTTACCCATCTTATCCAATTTTTTCTTACTCTTAGCCAACTTCTTATTTATGGCTTTTGCCTCTTTCAATTTCTTGATAGTGTCCTTTGCATCCTTTACTGTGCTAGAAGGGCTTGTTGCAGTGAAGTCGGTTGTTGCTATGTTAGCGTCAGCGTTAACATTAGCAGCCTTCTCCGCTAACTCATTATAGTCGACTTTCTCTTTCTCATAATCAAGCTGCGTCTTATTCAACTTAGCAGTTAGGTCGAGTACTTTCTGCTGTTCTTTTAGGTTCTTGATAGCCGTTGTGTTTTGTGTAGAACCACATGATGTCATTAGTGCTATAGCACCAATTAAGAATAATCTTTTCATACTTTTCTTTACTTTCTTAGTGTTATAATAATTAAATACGATACTCTTTTACTTTTGTGTTAGCCTTAGTCCGTAGGCTTACTCTTATATGTTATGTTAGAAAATTGAGTCTGTCGACTGTTCTATTTGCTTGTGGATATCAGCCTTGCTCTTGCTTAATCCGATTTCATCTAATAGACCACCTATCGCCCCATCAACCATATCTTCAATCGTAGATGTAGCTGGTTTGACAATCTTGTCTTGTATCATTTTCTGCGCCTTCTGCCTTATCTGATCCTTAAGATTTACCTCCGAGTTCTTGTAGTATTGCCTTGCAGCTTCCTGCAAGTCGTCCTCGTCAACCGTAAAGATATGTCCTAAGAGTCCCAGAGATACGATGTGATCCTGCCCAGCATAGTTTATCTTGCCCGTAGAATATATAATGTGATTGTCCACCGTGACGAGGTTGTCCACTGCAGAGCGTATCACTTTCCCTGCAAAGGCATTGCTGATAGAACGGAAAGCATTGTCGATGAGTGCGTTACCCGTTGTGTTGGTCGTGTCGTTAACAGCGTCATTCACCGTCTTAGTGATTACACCTGACAGCACATCCTTATGCTGTTCCGGTTTCGGACAAGTGAGGATTAAGACGATAGCGAAAGCCACTAAGGTAATCAATATACCCAAGAGACAACCCATGTGACTCTTCTTTTGCTTCATTTGTTGCTGTGGAATTGCTTCTGGTTGAGCAGCTTGTTCAATGGGAGTAGCCTCTACGTAAGGCATATCCTGCTCCTGTGTCTCGGTATCAATAGGATCATTTCCTACTAAGATAGTACGTAATTCTTCTATTTGCCAAGCTGGAATCCATTGCTGTGTATCGGTAGGCATGACCAATGTTGTAGCCTGAATCTTACGTTCGGCAAGCTCGTTAAGACTGTATGGTCCCCTCTTTTCGTTATCAATATTAATGAAATATTCCATGATTTAACCCTTATCTATTTTGTGGGATACGTGATATAACGTTCTTAGATGTTATCAAACACTTCCTTACCTATTTCTTATTCGGTGCAAAGGTAAGTATTAATTCCCAATAGACAAAGAATTACAATCTTTTTATCTATAAGTTGTTACTATTTGAAGGTTTATGCTTCTTTGCATGTGTAATCAGTGAGAAAGCAGTATATTTGCACGTCAATAAGATCGTACGATAATTCTTAATCAGATAATAACAATGGTAGATTTAATTCAGCCCTATGGTGCAATAGCAATGAAGCTAATTGTGGGCATGATTGGTATTTTAGCCTTCTTACGCATTACGGGGAAAGCGCAAATGGGGCAGTTGACACCTCTTGACACCGTTAGTGCATTCGTGATTGGTGCGTTAGTCGGTGGTGTTTTGTACAACCCAGATATGACTATCTGGCATCTCATCTTCGCTTTGGCTGTTTGGACAGCCTTTAATATGGCTGTCCGCTTCGCTATGCGTTCCGCTTATCTGCGTCATCTCATTAAGGGCGAGAGCGTATTTCTGGTGAAAGATGGCGTTCTAAACTTTAGAAACTTTAAGCGCAACAGCCTCGAGATGGAGCAGTTTAGATTAATGCTAAGGCAGAAAGGCTTCTTTTCTATGTTCGATGTAGACGACGTTCTATTTGAGGCTAATGGTGCCGTGACGGTTCTTTCGCCCGGTCAAACTGCTTATTCCGTATTGTTGGTGAATAACGGAGAGATTGTAGAAAGCAGTCTTGCACAATTTAATCACACGCAGGAATGGGTGCAGAAAGCCATCAAACGCAATGGATTCCGCAGCCCCTCTGAACTCTTCTGTATGGAGTGGACACCTCGAAAAGGGTTCTATTTTGTAACGTTCGAAGGTGATGTGAAGCGTGGTAAAGAGGAGTTCGACTCTGAAGATATAGACCCAGATAACGCACAAGTATAGGTTGGTTGATGTCTAACGATGCGCTGCCTCGTTAGCAGTAAACAAGAAGCAATACAGAAGGAAACGCTCTTCTTCATTTGAAGAGGGCGTTTCTTTGATGTGAAGAGAGCCTCTTTTCGATGTGAAGAGAGGCTCTCTTTTATTATTAGGTAAGATTCTTCTTTCTCCAAAGAATATTTCAGTATCACCCTGATGATACTCCAGTATCACGCTGATGATACTCCAGTATCACGCACATGATACTCTATTGAGGCTATAGGCGCTGACTTCTTTTATCATACTTTACGAAAGACACGGGGTATAGGAATGCTTGAAGTATCAGCTAACATCGTCTACCTTAATTGTAGTCATATTTCTGCACAAAGCATATTTATATGCGCATGAATAGCTAATAAGTGTTTTAAAATACATTAAAATACTACTAACTGGCTTGTTGGTTTATTTCTCTTTTTGCTATCTTTGTATATCAGAAAAGAATTATAAGTATACTATAAAGCAATGTTTGAGAATTTAAGTGATCGTCTAGAACGCTCCTTTAAGATCCTTAAAGGTGAGGGAAAGATAACGGAGATCAATGTAGCAGAGACCTTGAAAGATGTTCGTAGAGCATTACTCGATGCCGACGTTAACTATAAAGTAGCCAAGTCTTTTACCGATACAGTAAAGCAGAAGGCTCTCGGTATGAACGTACTTACAGCCGTGAAGCCTGGTCAGTTGATGGTGAAGATAGTGCATGATGAGTTAGCAGAGTTGATGGGTGGCGAGGCAGTAGGTCTAAATCTTACAAGCCGTCCAGCCATTATCTTGATGAGTGGTTTGCAGGGTTCGGGTAAGACCACATTCTCTGGTAAGTTAGCAAACATGCTGAAGACAAAGGAACATAAGAACCCTTTGTTGGTTGCTTGTGACGTATATCGCCCTGCAGCTATCGACCAGTTGAAGGTTGTTGGCGAACAGGTGGGCGTTCCCGTATATTCTGAACCAGAGAACAAGAACGTTAATGAGATAGCTGATCACGCCCTCGCAGAGGCAAAGGCGAAAGGTTGTGATGTGGTAATCATCGATACCGCAGGTCGACTGGCAGTCGATGAGGAGATGATGAATGAGATTGAGAGTCTCAAGAATCATGTTAATCCAGATGAAACGCTGTTCGTTGTAGACTCCATGACAGGTCAGGATGCTGTTAACACTGCTAAGGAGTTCAATGACAGATTAGACTTCAACGGCGTTGTCCTAACGAAACTTGATGGTGATACACGCGGTGGTGCTGCTTTGTCAATTCGCACAGTTGTAACCAAGCCAATCAAATTCATCGGTACTGGCGAGAAGATGGAAGCTATTGATGTGTTCCATCCAGGACGTATGGCCGATCGTATCTTAGGTATGGGTGACGTAGTCTCTTTGGTGGAACGAGCACAAGAGCAGTTCGATGAGGAAGAGGCGAAACGCTTGCAGAAGAAGATACAGAAGAACCAATTCGACTTCAATGACTTCTACAACCAGATACAACAAATAAAGAAGATGGGTAATCTGAAAGATCTCGCTTCGATGATTCCTGGTGTGGGTAAAGCTATCCGCGATGTAGATATAGACGATAATGCCTTCAAGGGTATTGAGGCTATCATACAGAGCATGACACCAAAGGAACGCACGAATCCAGAGGTGTTGAATAACTCACGTCGCCAGAGAATAGCGAAGGGTTCAGGTACTAGCTTGCAGGAAGTAAACCGACTCATTAAGCAGTTTGACCAAACGCGTAAGATGATGAAGATGGTTACAGGTTCTAAGATGGCTGGTATGATGAGCAAGATGAAAGGTATGCCTGGTATGCCCTCTATGCCGAAGGGCTTGTGAGAAGAATCATCAACAAACAATAATAATATAAGCTATGGAATATCAGTTAATCGACGGTAAGGCAACCGCAACAGCTATCAAACAGCAGATTGCGGAGGAAGTAAAGGCTATTACAAAGGCAGGTGGTAAACAACCACATTTGGTTGCTATATTAGTAGGGCACGATGGGGGAAGTGAGACTTACGTAAAGAACAAGGTTATTGCTTGTGAGCAGTGTGGCTTTAAGTCTACGCTTATCCGTTACGAAGCTGATGTTACCGAGGAGGAGTTGTTGGCTTGTGTAGACAAGTTAAATAAGGATGATGACGTCGATGGATTCATCGTGCAACTCCCATTACCAAAGCATATTGATGAGCAGAAGATCATCATGGCCATTGATTATCGCAAAGACGTGGATGGCTTCCATCCAGTCAATGTGGGGCGAATGGCGATCGGTTTACCATGCTTTATATCGGCAACTCCATTAGGAATCCTAACTCTGTTGCAGCATTACCATATTCCAACTTCTGGCAAGAAGTGCGTTATCTTAGGTAGAAGTAACATCGTTGGTAAGCCTATGGCACAGCTCATGATGCAGAAGCAATATGGAGATGCAACTGTAACAGTTTGTCACTCGCATTCAGCGACATTGAAGAAAGAATGTCAGGAAGCTGATATTATTATTGCAGCCATTGGACGCCCCGATTTCTTAACAGCTGATATGGTTAAACCAGGTGCTGTAGTTATTGACGTTGGTACGACGCGTGTACCCGATGCAACACGTAAGAGTGGCTATCGCTTGAATGGTGACGTGAAGTTTGATGAGGTAGCTCCATTATGCTCATTCATTACTCCAGTACCGGGAGGCGTTGGTCCGATGACGATTTGTTCTTTGATGAAGAATACACTTGCTGCAGGCAAGAAAGAATATTATAAGTGATGACAGCAGAAGAATATCTACAGCTCGGCAATGAGTGTCGGCAACGAGGAGACTGGCAGAATGCCTTAGCCAATTACATGGAAGCTATCGAACTGGATCCTAATTCGCCAGCAGTAGTTGCAAAAGAGATGCTGGAGAATATTCTAAACTTCTATAACAAGGATGCGTATAATCCTTAAAATACAAAAACTATGAGCAAGATGAAAGGTGCCATTGTAGTAAACACAGATCGATGCAAAGGATGCCAGTTGTGTATCGTTGCATGTCCCAAGGATGTTATTGCATTGGCTCAGAAAAAGGTAAATGTCCACGGCTATCCGTATACAGAGTCTGCACGACCAGATGATTGCATTGGTTGTGCTGCTTGTGCTACGGTTTGTCCTGATGGCTGTATCACGGTCTATCGTAAAAAAGTGGAGGAATAATTTATGGCAGAACAAGATGTAAAACTAATGAAGGGTAATGAGGCTATCGCTCATGCAGCTATCCGCTGTGGCGCTGATGGCTATTTCGGTTACCCTATCACTCCTCAGAGTGAGATAATAGAGACACTTGCAGCATTGAAACCATGGGAGACAACGGGTATGGTTGTCCTTCAGGCTGAGAGCGAGGTGGCTTCTATTAATATGATATATGGTGGTGCTGGTGCTGGTAAGCGTGTGCTAACAAGTTCTTCATCACCTGGTGTAGCTTTAATGCAAGAGGGTATCAGCTATATGGCAGGTGCCGAACTTCCAGGCGTCTTTGTAAACGTTCAGCGTGGTGGACCAGGTCTTGGAACAATCCAACCAAGTCAGAGTGATTATTTCCAAGCGACACGTGGAGGTGGTAATGGCGATTATAATGTGATTGTATTGGCACCAAGCTCAGTACAGGAGATGGCTGACTTTGTTGACTTAGCATTTGAGTTAGCATTCAAGTATCGCAACCCAGCAATGATACTTTCAGATGGTGTGATTGGTCAGATGATGGAGAAGGTTGTCCTTCCACCGCAGAAACCACGTCGTACAGAGGAAGAAGTCCGTAAGGAATGCCCATGGGCTTCAATGGGACGTACCGCTGGTCGTGAACCAAACATTATTACCTCTTTGGAATTGAAGCCTGAAATAATGGAAGAGAGAAACCTCCACTTACAGGAGAAGTATCGTCAGATTCGTGAGAATGAGGTACG